>Ga0307312_10000178_pt1 | contig 26264 bp, 21 predicted proteins | sample ER_DNA_202_FD_194489 | JGI IMG/M metagenome (GOLD analysis project Ga0307312, IMG submission 194489) | Bulk soil microbial communities from the East River watershed near Crested Butte, Colorado, United States - ER_DNA_202 | ecosystem: Environmental > Terrestrial > Soil > Floodplain | place... | reverse complement strand
CGGTGCTGCTTTGCTCGCTGTCTTGGTTTTGTTCGGGGCTAAGGACCTTCTTTTCGGGCAGCAGGATGATCCGAGTGAAATTTTCCTGAAGGCTTATCTGTCCGCGCAACAGGGTGAAAAGCTTGAGCACGAAAATCGGTTCAAGACGGCCCTGGCGAAATACCGATTTGCGGGAAGCCTGATTGAGACGTTGCGCAGATCGCATGCCGATTGGCAGCCAGCCATCGTAGAATATCGCGGCCGTAAGGTCAGCGAAGGCATCCTGCGAATTCAGGAGAGAACGACGAGGCAAAATTCGCTAAGTGCCAGTTCAAGTCCTTTGCCTGAAGTTGTCCCTGCACTGCCAGAGAGTGAGGGCTGGTCCGAGCCCGGGCCCGAAATTGTGGCTCCGCAATCGGGCCAAGCCATCGCCCAGACATCCGCGGATGGGGGAATCAAAGAGGGCACAAAAAAGTTGCGCGACAAACTCGATCAATTGCAAGCGGCACTCGGCAAAGCGCGCAATGAGGTCGAGACCGCGCGAAAAGAAAAAGAAACCATCAATACGCATCTCAGCGAAACACATTCCAAACTTGAGAAAGCAGAAAACGACCTCGAAAAAGCGAGGAAATCCGAACACCAGACGCGTGATGAACTTGCACAAGCTGAGGAATCGTTAAAAGCCTCTAAAGCATCGCAGGAGAGCAGTGTTGGGGAGCAGCAGCAGTTGCACGCCGAGGTTTCCCATTTGAAAGACGCACTTGCCGCGGCCGATGCGGCGCGTCTGGCAGCGGAAAAGCAACGGAACGAAACTCAGGCGAAATTTGCCGACACAAATAATCAAATCACTGCGCTTGAGCAGCAGCGCGATGAAGCGCTCGCCCAATTAAAGGCCGCGAGGGAAACGGACCTCGGTGTCCAGGCGCTGTTGGTGGGGAAGGACGATCTACAACACAAATTGGCAAATGCGGAGGAAAAGGTCCGAAGTCTTACAGGGAGCGAACCGGTAAACGCCGAGAAATTTGCTGAGATGAATCAGCAAATAGCAGAGCTCCAGCGGCAGCTGGCTGAAACTCAGAAACGAAATGATTATTTGATGGCAAGAGCTGCCGAGCTTGACGTCCAATTGGACGACGCAAGCACAGAGCTTCAGGCTGCGAAGCTGGGCGGCGCAAACAGCAAGGAGTCTGCCCAGCTCGCGAGAGAAAACGAACTCTTGCGAAACATCGTCGTGCGCGAACGTCAGGAAGAAGCGCGTCGGGACGAGACAAGGAACCTGGTGGTGGCAGAGCTGGGTAGATTGAAAGTCAGATCGGAGACGTTGAACAGGCAGATCGAATTGCTCGCGCAGCCGGTCACAAAATTGAGCAGCGAGGAGCTCGCTTTATTCCGGCAGCCGGTGGTCTCAGTTTCAGACCAGCGCGCCGGTTTGTTTAAAGCGAGCTTTGTGTTTGAAAAGAAATCGGAGGTAAATTCGATCAGCGCTGCAACACCGGACAAAAACGCAAGATCGGGCGCCGACAGCGAATCGAGCATGAACAGGCCCGATCCGTCGAAAACGCGTGTATCACGGAAAACGCAGGGTCTCGCCCGCGCGGCCCAGAAGAATCTTCAGCAGGGCAACTATAAGGCGGCAGAAAAGCAATATCAGCAAATTCTGGCCGAAGATGCAAACAACCCTGACGCGCTTTCCAGCCTTGGCGTCGTTTATGTTCGCAGCGGCAACTTGCGCTCCGCCGAGTCGACGCTGAAAAAAGCCGTGGCTATTGCGCCCGACAACGATTTTCTACTTACCACACTCGGTATTGTTGAGTATCGGCAATCGAAATTCGACGAAGCGATAGTGGAGTTAACGAAAGCGATCGCGATAAATCCAAAGAGCGCTACCGCTCACAACTATCTGGGTATCGCCGCCAGCCAGAAAGGGCGACAGCAAGAGGCAGAGAAGGAGATCCTTCAGGCTCTCGCCAGCAATCCGAACGATGCCGATGCGCATTTTAATCTGGCGGTCATTCTCATCACGACGCAGCCCGGTTCGAAAGAACTCGCCAGGGAACATTATTCCCGGGCGACTGCGCTGGGCACGCAACCCAGTCCGTCACTCGAAAAATTGTTGCAGTGAGCGCAGACCGCACGTCGAACTAGTCGATCTACCCCCGGCCGAAGCTGGCTCAACACTCTTCATGCGCTTTCTTCGTGCTTTCTTTATAGCGCTTTTCACGGCGGTCGTTGGATGTGTTCTTGCATTTTTCGTCGGCGATTATCTGACCAAGCTCGCGAACGTGCCTGAAATGGAAGGCCAACGGGGCATGACCGTCTTTTTTCTGTGCGTGCCTCTTGGAATCCTGGCGGGCTTCGTAATTGGAATCATTTCCTCCATTTTGGTTGGGCGGCGAGGACTTGGTGGATTCGCCGTTGCACAAGGTTGGTCGCTCCTGATTGTCTGCAGCCTCGCCGGTCTGCTCGTCGGCGTTCCCTATGCACTATCGGACAAACCTCCGCGGATCGATGGCAAGCGACTGGAATTGGACTTCGAGCTTCGCGCGCCGGCGACATTTACAATCCCAGATCAGCCCGATGGTTATAGCATTCGAGTCAGCCTTTACACTGACAATGAGCAAAGTCGTTTTGCTTTCATCGATTGGAGCGGGATAATAAAAGATGCCGATCACGTCACTATTCCGGGAAACCTCCCATTATTGACACACAGCAAGACCAGATCGCTTCTTGCCTCGATCGGTAACGAACCAGCCGGTTCGCAGTTCATTGAATTGAAAATTCCACCTGCGCCAACGAAGTTGGACGTAACTTGGTCGGAATGGATTTTCGTCACGCAGCGCGGCGATCTTAGCCCCGTTTCTGAGCCTGAGCGGTGTGCTGCGCGATATCGCGTTCGCCCGGCTGATTGATTCTACGGCAATCGGTTCCGAACACCGGATCATACGTGCAACCATTTCTCACTGCTAACTGGCGTTACCTTGCGATGCTGAATTATCGCGTCGATGCCCGCCTGCTCGCGGCATTAGTTCCTGCGGGTACGGAGATCGACTTTGAAAACGGGGAAACTTTCCTGAGCGTGGTCGGATTTCTCTTCCTCGACACGCGTCTTCTCGGTCTTCCCGTTCCGCTACACCGCGATTTCGAAGAAGTGAATTTGCGTTTCTACGTCAGGAGAAAATCGGCGGACACATGGCGACGCGGCGTGGTCTTCATCCGGGAACTTGTGCCGCGTCGGGCAATCGCTCTCGTAGCGCGGACGTTTTATGGGGAAAACTATGTTGCCCTCCCGATGAAGCACGAGATCGAACATCTCGATGGGAATTTGAAGGTGGAATACTCGTGGCGGCGCGGCCGCAAATGGGAATCACTTAAGATGACCGCGACTGGCGAGGCGCAATCTATTCCAGGAGGATCGCACGCCGAATTTATCACCGAACACTACTGGGGTTACACGGCCTTGCGCGAAGGCTGCAGCGAATACCGTGTGGAACATCCGCGCTGGAAAATTTGGAATGCGAGCGACTTTGAATTGAACGCAGATGTTGCAACTCTTTACGGCCGACAATTCGCTGAGACTTTAACTCAGCCACCTCGATCCGCATTTATTGCTTACGGTTCGCCGATTACCGTTCAAAAGCGCGAAATATTGTAAGGCGAACCTCCACTACGCGGTGTGGACGCCTTCAAATTTTATTTTTGCCTCCATGGCAATCAGTTTTTCTCGCGGCGATGCCCACCTTCGCCAACGCATCCACACAAGCGGCAACGCGGCTACCACTCGATGAGATTTAGCGTCGATGCGGAGCCACCACATGCGGCCCCGCATCGCTTAGGATCATTGAACGGGCTGGAAGTAGTGCCGATCTCGACGGCTATTGTCTGTGCGCGCGTACTTCGGCGTTCCGACTCGTTGGCCCGGTGCCGATGGGCTGGAACAAATGCTCGTTGACGTAGCGGCCGATCGTGCGCCCAAGGTTTTCTCCTTCCTGACATGAATTGCGGAAATGGAATCCCGCCAGCACGCGAGCGCGGGCGACGTCCTTGACTGCATCATGGAAGCGCGCGTAGTCGCGCCTGGGCGTCGCCCCCGGCACCCTGCTATCAAGGTAGAAAGCGACCCTATCGGTGCCAAAGAACGCTTCCAACGCTGTGGCGACAGCCGAACTGTGGAATGCGTGTGCCGCGGGATACTCCGGATGGTTCGGCGTCGTGCGCAGCGGCGCCCAAGTTGGATCGGGCTCGGTATCCGGGTTGCCGTCCTCGTCTGCCCGTTGGATGGCCCTGTAGGGACGCCAGGATAAATAGTGATACTTGGCTTCAAAGCCCGCGATCATGGCGTCGCCCCCGGAGACATGCGCCATCGCCAGCATGCGCGCGGCCTGCACTAGATCCAGTGCGCGGTTGTTGACGAGGCGAAGCATGCCGTCGTTCCACTGCCTAAGGTCGTGGTCGGTCCAGAAGAGCGCTTGCATCGTCTGTGCCGGCGTGCGCGTCGTGCTGTCGAATCTGCCGAGTGCTTTAACCTGGTTGAAGTCCTCGGTGTATTCCTCGCTCGTCAGCGGATTTGGACCATCAGGGCGAAACTGCGATGCGCTCTCTAGCGCGAGCGGCGTGATTCCCGGTAGGAGAAGACCCACGATTGGAGGTGGGGGATTGCCTGGGTTCGGCTCCCATACCCCGGGGAGCGGCGGCGGCGGAGTGAATGTTGGACTCGCGCATCGGCCGTCGTTCTGGCGGAGTGTAACAATTGCCTGGGCCACGCGTTGGCCAATCATGATGCCGTTCGTCTTTGCTTCGCCGTCAGGGATCGCATTCATGTAGTCGTCATAGATCCCGGTGAGAGTGTTCGCCTCAGTGGTGTTAAGGCCGCACGGCAGGCCTATGAGCGTGTGGTGCGCTGCGGTTGCGATAGCGGCTGCTGCCGAGGTGTTCGGCGGGACATTGATCGGCGGATCGTATTGCGCGTAGAACTCATAGCCGCCCTCGAGCGCGACCGCCGCGTCGTAAATCGCCACGTGGGCGATTCCCATGTAAACAGCTGCGTCAGACGGGCCCCTGCGCCCATAGTTCTCTGGGCCGGCGCTGGGCGGAACGATCGCTTTTCGCGCCTCGTTACTCCAGCGGATCACTGGGTCCGGAGACACGTCGATCGCATACGCGCGCGCACTTAAGAGTACCAGCGCGATGAGAAGGGATAGAATTCGTATTTCTTTGAGCTGAGTTAATGCATTCATTGTTGTTCCTTTCTTTTTGTTTCGTGGTTGTCTTTCATTGGATTAAGGCGCGAAAGAGCCACCAAACCGATCATCTGAATTGAGATTTTTTTTCGGAGACGCTTTCTGCGTGCAGAGATTTTTCGGCGCTGATAGGCTATGAAGGCCGGTGATGGATGCGCCCGCGGTTTCTCAGCAAAGAGTGACGGAGCTCCTGACACGCTGGAGCCAAGGGGACGATGCTGCCCTCGCGGAATTAACGCCGCTCGTCTATGAAGAACTCCGACGTGTTGCCCATCGTGAGATGGGCGCAGAACGTCCCGATCACACGCTGCAAACGACGGCGCTCGTCAATGAGGCTTATCTGCGCCTGGCCGATCAAACCAATCCACGCTGGCAAAATCGCGCGCACTTCTTCGCTGTGGCCGCCCGGGCCATGCGCCGAATCCTGGTTAGCTATGCCAGGAGCCAGCGCTCGCAAAAGCGCGGCGGCGGCGCGCTCAAGATGGAATTGGACGAAGCAGCGCTCGTCTCACCGGAGGAATCGAAGGAAATTATTGATCTGCACGAGGCATTGGAAAGATTGGGCGCACTCGACTCGAGAAAAGCTCAAGTCGTCGAGCTGAAATATTTTGGCGGTCTCAACTACGACGAGATGGCAGAAGTGCTCAAGATTTCAAGTATCACAGTGAGGCGCGACTGGAGATTTGCCAAGGCATGGCTGTATACACAATTGCGCGGTGCGGCTTGACACGAATTTCACTAATTCACACGAACGAACCAAGGGCTTATGAAAATTCGTGATAATTCGTGCAATTCGTGTCTCGCTTTCCTTCCGTGTAATTCGTGTCTATGACGCCGGCGCGGTTCCAAACGATTGAGCAAATCTTTCTCGCAGTGCTGGATCAAGAGCCGGACCATGTTGGCGCATTTCTGGACACGGCCTGCGAATGTGATGCGGTTCTGCGGCGCGAAGTTGAAGCGCTACTCGCTTCGGATCAACGAGCAGGCCGGTTTATAGAAAGATCAGCCGTTGGTCTGGCGACCAAGATTATTCAAAATGGGCAAGCTGATTCGCTCGTCGGTCGGACGATCGGCCACTACAAAATTTCTGAATCGATCGGCGCTGGCGGGATGGGCGAAGTGTATCTGGCGACTGACACTGTCGCTGGCCGGAAAGCCGCGCTCAAACTTCTGCCTTTGCGGTTTACCGGCGACGCCGAGCGCCTGAAGCGGTTTGAACAAGAAGCCCGCGCGGTGGTTGGGCTTAATCACCCAAATGTCGTCACCGTTTACGAGATCGGCGAGGAGAACTCGATTCATTACATTGCCAGCGAACTCATCGAAGGCGAAACGCTGCGCGATCGTCTGACGCGCGGCTCGTTGCAGTTGAGTGAAGCGCTTGATGTGGCGATCCAAATCGCGAGTGCGCTCACAGCCGCGCACCGTGCAGGAATTGTTCATCGCGACATCAAGCCGGAGAACATCATGCTTCGGCCGGATGGCTACGCAAAAGTGCTCGACTTTGGGATTGCAAAGCTCGCCGAGCAGGAGCTGCCAATGTCGATGCCGAAAGACGAAGCGCTGTTGCTGGTTGAAACCAATCTAGGCTCGGTGCTGGGAACAGTTCGTTACATGTCGCCCGAGCAAGCGCGCGGCGGCCACGTTGATAAGACCACTGATATCTGGAGTCTCGGCGTGGTGCTGTATGAAATGGTGACCGGGCATGCCGCATTCAGCGGTGACACACCAAAAGAGGTGATGTCATCGATTCTTGAGAAAGAGCCGCCGCCGCTCAGTAGCTACATCAAGCACACTGCAGCTGAGCTTCAGCAGATCATCAGCAAAACCCTACGCAAAGATCGCGCTCAACGATATCGCGACGCGCACGAGCTGCTTCAGGCGCTCAAACGTTTTCGACACAAATTGGAAGTCGAAGGGGAGTTGAAACGCGCCGCGGCAGCTCATTCATGGTACCGGAGAGGCGCACTCGCCGCTCTGGCGCTCGTCGTGGTAGCTGCTTTGTTGCTGGCGCTTCCATTCTATCGCGAACGGAGGCTGACAACGAGCACAGCGCCGCCCGAGAAGAGCATCGCCGTATTACCGCTGAAAAATCTGAGCGACGACAAAGAAAACGCGTTTTTCGCCGACGGTGTGCAAGATGAGTTGCTCTCGAACCTTTCCAAGATCAAGGACCTGAAAGTGATCAGCCGCACATCGGTGATGCAGTACGAGAGCGCCACGAGGCGCAACCTCAAAGAAATCGCGCAGCAACTAGGCGTGAGCAACGTGGTGGAAGGCAGCGTCCGTCGATCGGGAGATCATATACGCGTGTCGGTGCAGCTAATCGATGCGCGTACTAACCGGCACCTTTGGGGCGAGAATTACGATCGTAACCTGGCGGACTCGCTTTCTTTGCAGGGCGAATTGGCCACAGAGATTGCCAGCGCCGTGGGCGCCACGCTGAGTCCGCAAGAGAAAGCGCGGGTAGAGGCCAAGCCGACGAATAATCCTGCAGCTTACGATGCGTACCTGCGTGCGCGGGCAATTCCCGTTGACTGGGGCTTTGCCTTAGAAGGTGATATCGCGAGTGCAATTCACTTGTACGAGCAGGCAGTTAAGTTGGATCCGAATTTTACGCTGGCCTGGGCATATCTCTCGATTGCGCAGATCCAAAGTGTCAGCAAGGGAATCGATTCCGGACCGGCGCAGAGGGCGCGGGCTAAGGATTCCCTCAATCACGCGCTCGCGCTCGATCCGAACCTTCCAGAAGTTCACCTTGCTCGAGGATACAACGAGCAGGACGACACGCGTGCTCTCGCAGAATTTCGGCAGGCCGAACAGGGTCTTCCGAATAGCGTTGATGTTATAGAAGCGATCGCCAGGCTGCAACGAGTACTCGGGCATTGGGACGAGGCTGTTGCGGATCTACGACGTGGGATCGAGCTCGATCCTCGCAACATCAGCGCCTCTAACAATCTGGCGCTTACCTACTGTGCCATGCGCCGTTTTTCCGAAGCTCTGGCCACACTTGACCGCGTACTTGCGTGGGACCCGACCAATGCTCGTGCCCTTCTCACGAAAGCGGATGCGCTTCTGGCTACTGGTGATCTTCAGGCGGCGGAACCGCTGCTTGCCAATCCGGAGCTCCCAGCGGACCGGCGCGCTACGTATGCACTGTTCCAGCGCAATTATGCTGCGGCGATCGAGATACTCTCAAAGGATTTAGCCGTCGACCGCCGGCAACGCGATCCAGAGGACATTCTTTCGCTCGCTTTCAGTCAGCAGCTCGCCGGCGACATAGCCGCAGCACGCGCGATTTACCAAGAGATCGTAGAAGATTTTCGCCGCCAGCTCGAGAAGGTCGCACCGGGTTCTTATGTTGAGGCGGACACAAGTATTCGTTTGGGAATGGCCTACGCAGGTTTGGGCGAAACCGCGTCTGCTATTGCCGAAGGCCAGAAAGCCATGGCCCTGCTGCCAACTTCCAAACATCCGGAATTTGGCCCCGACCTGGAGGGCGAAATGGCACGTATCTACGCACAATTGGGGGATACCGATCACGCGATTCCTATGCTCAAGCGACTGCTGCGGACACAGTATCCCAGTGCGACGTTTCTTACTCCGGCAACGCTGCGCCTCGATCCGATCTGGGACCCAATCCGTAACGATCCGCGTTTCCAAGAATTGACGGCAGAAAAGGCTCCGTGAGTTTCAGTCAGTTTTTCCCGAGACTGAGAACAGCTGACGGAAAACCGGATGGCAGAAAATGAAACTCGGTTCAGCGGCGAGTCATTTCGACAGCAATTGCCGCAGCACAAACGGCAAAATCCCGCCGTGCCGATAATAATCGATCTCGATCGGCGTATCGATCCGAAGCTGCACTGGCAACGCGCGTTTCTCCCCGTTCGTTCTTTCGATCTCAAGCCTTACCTGTTGTCCTGGTTTGATCGAGTCGGCCAATCCCGTGATCGAAAATCTTTCGGAGCCATCGAGCCCGAGCGATTGGGCTGTTGTGCCCTCGGCAAATTGCAATGGCAACACGCCCATTCCAACGAGGTTCGAACGGTGAATTCGCTCAAAGCTTGCCGCGACCACCGCTTTCACGCCTAACAAACGCGTCCCTTTCGCTGCCCAATCGCGCGACGAACCGGTCCCGTATTCGTGACCGGCGAGAATGACCAACGGAGTCCTTGTTTCTGCGTATTTCATCGCCGCATCGAAGATCGACATCTGTTCGCCCTCGCCATTCTTTGAACCGCCAGTCCGGCTCGGACTGAAATATTTCGTCACGCCGCCTTCGGTTCCCGGCACCATCAAATTCTTGATTCGCACGTTGGCGAATGTTCCGCGTGTCATCACCAGATCATTGCCTCGACGGCTGCCGTAACTATTGAAATCGCGCGGCTGAATTCCGCGCGACATCAAATACTTTCCAGCCGGCGAACTTTCCTTGATTGCTCCCGCAGGAGAAATGTGGTCGGTCGTAACTGTGTCGCCAAAAATGCCGAGCGCGCGAGCGCCTCGAATCTCCTCAATGTGGCCAGGCTCCATTGAGAACTTTTCGAAGAACGGCGGCTCGTGAATGTAGTCGCTTTTCTCATCCCATTGGTAAATGTCGCCGGTGCTCGCTGGGATCTCGTTCCACTTCGGATTTTGATCGGCAAAATCGCGATAAAGTTTGCGGTACGTTTCTGGTGCGAGCGCCGTTTGCATGGCGTCCCGGATTTCACTCAGACTGGGCCACAAATCTCGCAGAAAGATTTTCTTTCCGTTTCTATCTTTTCCCAACGGTTCGCGCGCAAGGTTAATGTGCACCCGGCCAGCGAGCGCGAACGCGACGACCAGCGGCGGCGACATCAGGAAATTTGCCTTGATATGCTGATGAACGCGCGCTTCGAAGTTGCGGTTTCCCGAAAGAACCGATGCGGCAACCAGATCGTATTTGTGGATCGCCTTCTCAATGTTCGGATGCAGCGGTCCCGAGTTGCCGATGCAGGTGGTACAACCGTAACCCACCAGGTTGAATCCGAGCTGATCGAGGTATTTCTGGAGACCTGTCTTGTGAAGATAATCGGAAACAACACGCGAGCCCGGCGCCAATGATGTTTTGACCCCGGGATCAACCCGCAGACCTCGCTCGACTGCTTTCTTTGCGAGCAAGCCTGCCGCGATCATCACGCTCGGATTACTGGTGTTCGTGCAACTGGTGATTGCCGCGATCAGGACGCTGCCATGCCCGACGTGAGTGCGCCCGTGCGTAAAAACGTCGCTGGATTCAGCTTCAATTTCTTTGCCAGGGTCGGGCGTTGGCCTGTTTGAAGTCATCTCAATCTTGTTGAGTTCGTCGCCTGGATTAATTCCCTGATCTTCCTTCTTATCACTCGAAGCCATCTCCCCATTGCGAGGCGCGCTGCCATTCAATTCCACCAGATGTTTCTCGCGAAGATCGACATTCTGTTTCCCATATCCGCCATCGCGGACCGGTTTTTCAAGCAACTCGCGAAATGTTTTTTCAAGGTCAGGCAAATTGATTCGGTCCTGCGGTCTTTTGGGTCCGGCGACGCTCGGCTGCACGTCAGCCAGATTCAGATCGATATCGACGCTGTAATCGATTTCGCCTTTGAGCGGCATCCCGAACATTTTCTGGGCACGAAAATAATTTTCGAACGCAAGACATTGCTCTTCGGTGCGTCCCGTCGCCATCAAGTAAGCGACCGATTCTTGATCGATTGGGAAATATCCCATCGTCGCGCCGTACTCCGGCGACATGTTTCCAATGGTCGCGCGATCAGGAACGGGCAGCGATGCGGCGCCTTCACCGTAAAACTCAACAAATTTGCCGACCACTTTTTGTGCGCGCAGCAATTGTGTAATGTGCAAAACGAGATCGGTCGCAGTGACGCCTTCGCGCAATTGCCCCCTCATGTGCACTCCCACCACTTCCGGTGTCAAAAAGTAAACCGGCTGGCCGAGCATGCCCGCTTCCGCTTCAATCCCGCCAACGCCCCAACCAACGACGCCGAGACCGTTGATCATCGTCGTGTGGGAATCAGTCCCGACGAGAGTGTCGGGGAAGAAAAGTTGAGACTTGAGAGTTGAGAGTTGAGAGGAAAGAACGCCTTTGGCCAGGTATTCGAGATTGACCTGATGCACGATGCCGATGCCGGGCGGGATGAGCTGGAAAGTTTTAAAAGCCTGTTGTCCCCATTTTAGAAACTGATAGCGCTCCCGGTTGCGCTTGAATTCCATGTCCAGGTTCAGTTCCAGTGCTCGCACGGAACCAAAGAAATCCACCTGCACCGAGTGATCGACCACCAGATCAACCGGGACGAGCGGCTCAATGATTTTCGGGTCGTGACCGAGACGTTTTACCGCGCTGCGCATCGCTGCGAGGTCGACCACCAATGGCACGCCGGTGAAATCCTGCAGAACGATCCGCGCGACAACGAATGGAATTTCCTCGTTCGCCGGCGATTTTGCGTTCCAGTTTGCAAGTGCCTCGACATCTTTGCGCCGGACTTTTTTGCCGTCGCAATTGCGCAGCACCGACTCGAGTACAATGCGAATACTGATCGGTAACCGGGAGATTTTAGCGACGCCTTGTTCTTCCAACGCGGGCAGCGAAAACAGCAAACCTTCCCGCCCATTGCCGGCATCAAATTTTTTCAGCGTTTTAAATTCGTCGTGCATTATTCGTTGTCATTCCGAGCGGAGCGCAGCGGAGTGGAGGAATCTGAAATATGAGAGATGTCTCGACTTCGCTCGACATGACAAACATCATTTTAGTTCTTCCAACTTCGCCTTAATGTTGTCGAAATTAGGCAGCTGCCTTGCGTCGTCGTTGCTCTCTGCGTACTGGACCACGCCATTTTGATCGATGACGAAGGCCGATCGTTTCGGTACGCCAGCCATTCCGAGATTCATTTGCGGCAGAAACGAGTCGTACATAACGTCATACGTCTTCGCGACTTCGTGTTCGTAATCGCTCAGCAGCGGCACAGTAATTTTCTCCTTCTGCGCCCAGGCTTCCTGGGCGAACGGATTGTCGCCGCTAATCCCATAAACGGCCGCGTTCGAATTCGTGTAAGCGTTCAGGCCCGCGCTGACTTCGCACATTTCTGTTGTGCACGTGCCCGTGAACGCCATGGGAAAGAAAAGCAGCAACGTGTTTCTTTTTCCGAAATTATCGCTGAGCCTGACTTGTTTCGGCCCGTCGGCGGTTTTCGTCGATAAAGTGAAATCAGGCGCTTTGTTTCCAACAGCGAGCGGCATAAGTAAGTCCTCCAGTTTGAGTTTAAGTGAGGGAAACTCAGTATAAGATCGACATCTGCCCGGTCAAAGAAAGATCGAGATTCGGGAAGCGTTAAGACGTAACACCGTCAAACGGTCTGCTCGACGAATCTCTATTCTCGAATCACGATTCACACCCTGAATGGAACTGTTTTGGTGGCTTATCACGATTGTGCTCTTTGCAGTCGGTCTGGTTGGCACGATCGCGCCGGTCTTGCCCGGCACGACAATTATTCTCGCCGCTGCTGTGATTCACCGAATCATGCTTGGGCCGGAGAAGAGTATTGGTTGGCGCACGATCATCGTGCTCGTGCTGCTAGCGCTGGTGACGTACGCGATCGATGTTCTTGCAGGCTACTTCGGCGCGAAATATTTCGGCGCGACCAAATGGGGAACGATCGGGGCGATTGCCGGCGCGTTAATCGGAGTGTTCTTCGGCATTGTGGGTCTGTTCGTGGGTCCTGTTGTCGGCGCGATTGCAGGTGAATGCATCGCTGGTAAACGGATGATCGAAGCCGGCCGTGCCGGCTGGGGAAGTTTGCTCGGAAACATCGGCGGCATGATCGGCAAACTCGTCATCGCTCTTGCGATGATCGTAATTTTTCTGATGAACGCTCCGTCGCCATTCTGAATCAGGAAAGCAGCAAAAAAGGATGGAATCTGGAAACCAGGAACCCAAAAAATTTTATTCGCCTTTCCATTTTTCGGGCTCTTCCTGGTTTCCTGGGTTCCAGATTATGCTAAGTTGTTCGCCGATGGCAGATGATCGCTGGTGAACCGCTTGCGGTTTGCTGGAGGAAAGTCCGAACACCATACGGCGGCATGCCGCGTAGAATACGCGGGCGACGTTCGCGAAAGCAGACGTTGACGGAGAGTGTCACAGAAAAGATACCGCCGGTTCTTTGGCAACAAAGTGCAGGTAAGGGTGAAAAGGCGAGTTAAGAGCTCACCGCTCGCGAAGCAATCCGCGAGGCAGGAAAAACCCCATGCGGTGCAAGACAAAACAGAGGAAGGGCTGCCGGCCCGCTAAAAATCCTCGGGTATCGTCGCATCACGGCGAACGAAAATTCGCCGGGCTCTCGGAGAAATCTGGGAGAGATGAATGATCATCACGGCCCCGAATCCGTTCGGGGCCGGACAGAATTCGGCTTATCGCCATCGAAAATATGAAGGGCGCTTTCGGAAACGAAGGCGCCCTTCGCTTTTCTTCCACAGTTCAGGCTACCGACGGTCTGAGCTTGGCTTTTTTGCTCAGGAGCGGCAGCACTTTTTCCACGAGCGCGTCGGCTGTGATGCCGTGCTTCTTGCGCAGGATGGGAACGGCGCCGTGCTCGATGAATTGGTCGGGCCAGCCGATGCGCACGACCGGCGTATTGATCATTTGCGAGTGCAGATGCTCCATCACCGCGCAGCCAAAGCCGTTGTGCAAAACGTGATCTTCAATCGTGCATACGACGTCAACGCTGCGGGCGAAAAATTCCAGAGTGCCGGTGTCCATCGGTTTGATCCACCGAGGATTGATCAGCGCTACGGAAATTCCTTTCTCTTCTAGCTTACGAGCGGCTTCTTCGGCCACTTCAAACATGTTGCCCAAACCAAAAATCGCGACGTCGCGTCCGTGTTGCACGACTTCAGCCTTGCCAATCTCCAGAAGTTTGGGTTCCGGTTTGATTTTTGCGCCCGTGCCTGGACCTCGTGGGTAACGGACCGCGATCGGACCCGAGTTGTAGTGTGCCATTGTCCAGAGCATATCGACAAACTCATCTTCGTTCTTCGGCTGCATGTGCACCCAGTTCGGGACGTGGCGCAGGTAACCGATATCGAACAAGCCGTGATGCGTTGGGCCGTCGTCGCCGCTTAATCCGGCACGATCCATGCAGAGCTTCACCTTCAAGTTTTGAATGGCAATGTCGTGGATCGCCATGTCGTAGGCGCGCTGGAAAAACGTGGAGTAAATCGCGAGGAACGGTTGTAATCCTTGCGTAGCCAGGCCGCAGGCGAAAAGCGTGGCGTGTTCTTCCGCGATACCCACATCGAAATACCGGGTCGGATGCGCTTTCTGAAAATGCGAGAGCCCCGTCCCGCTCGGCATCGCCGCAGTGATGGCGACGATTTTCTGATTTGTCTCCGCAAATTTCGCTAGCGTCTTGCCGATAATTTCCGAATACGTCGGCGTTGACGTCGGCGCAGTCTCGCCGCTCTCGATCTTGTATTTGCCGAGGCCGTGGAATTTATCGGGCTGCTTGAGCGCCGGCGCGTATCCTTTGCCTTTTTGGGTCAGAATGTGCAGCAGGACCGGCTCTTCCTGCGTCTTCAAGAATTCAAACGTCCGGATGAGCAGAGGAATATCGTGCCCGTCGATCGGCCCGTAGTAACGCAACCCGAGCTCCTCAAAAATCACGCTCGGCACCAGCAACCCTTTGACGCTTTCCTCGACCTTGTGCGCAAACTCTGCCACTGATTTTCCGGCAACACTCTCCACAAATCGGCGCGCTTTCTCATGCAGGTGAGCGAATGTTGGGCTGGTAACAATGGTGTTCAGGTAGCTGGCGATCGCGCCTACATTTTTGGCGATCGACCATTCGTTGTCGTTTAACACGACGATGAAGCGCTTCGTATGCGCCTTCACGTTGTTGAGCGCTTCATAGCTGATTCCGCACGTGAACGCGGCATCCCCCGCGACCACCACGATGTTCTCATCGCCGCCACGCAGGTCGCGTCCGACTGCCATACCGAGCGCCGCGGAAAGCGCTGTCCCGGCGTGACCGGCGCCATAACAGTCGTGTTCGCTTTCCGTTCGCAAAAGAAAACCATTGAGTCCGCCGAATTGGCGCATCGTGTCAAAACGGTCGAGCCGCCCGGTAAACATTTTGTGCACGTAACCCTGGTGGCTCACATCCATCACAAAGCGGTCACGCGGGGTGTCGAACACCCGGTGCAAGGCAATGGTCAGCTCAACCACGCCGAGATTCGGCCCGAGGTGTCCTCCGGTTTGGGAAAGCACTTTGATCAGTTCATCGCGCACGTCCTGCGCGAGCTGCGGCAGATCCTGTTCCCGCAGCGTTTTGATATCGGCTGGCGAGCGGACGCTGTCGAGGAGACGCTTGAGCGCGACCGGTGCCTCGGCCGTCTGGGAATTCTCAGAAGAGTTTGATTTCGTCATTCGTGCTTTCGGATTCGTCGGCCACGCCTGCTGGTTTCTCCGGCTCCGGCGTTGGCTCGAACTCTTTAACTTCGGGTTTGCCTGCGCTGTTGCGGGCTATGATTTCGATCTTTTGCTCGGCCCTGGCAAGCCGTTCCTGGCAAACTTTTACAAGGCTCATCCCTTCTTCGTAGCGCAGGATCAAATCTTCGAGAGGCAATTTCCCGGACTCCATCTGCTCGACGATTTTTTCGAGCCGATCCATCGCACCCTCGAAATTAAGCTCTGCCTCTCGTGCCTTCGGTTTGCCGCTCATGGAGAAAACTGAGGAATTAAGCACAGCTTGGCTAGGAAAAAAAGCGGCTTGCAAGAGCGGACGGTCCGGTTCCAGCGTGCACTTCCCAGAGAGATTCGGATTGTGCTTCAACACCTTAATGGACAAGCGAAATTAACATTCGCACCGACTGAAAGCGCAGCGATTGTTCCAGCTTTATTACAATGCGCGGATTTCAGTGGCACGGGCAGGCACCGCCGAACAATCCAGATCAGATTCAGGGCAGTTCGACGTCGTTTTACGCGATGTGGGACAGCGTGGCGTGTTTCGCACGTGAAATGCGAGCGAGCGATTTCATGGCGGAAATGATCCGGCGCCGCGACGCGTACGGCAGCGAAGGAGCAATGGGAGCGCTCGATTGCGCAACGCTTTACGGATTGACGCGGTGGCTTCAGCCGGCGGTAGTGGTCGAGTCGGGTGGATTTATTGGGATGTCCTCAGCTTTTATCTTGAAAGCGCTTACAGATGAAAAGCTCACAACCGCCAAACTCTACAGCATCGAGTGGAGCGAAGAATGCGACCAGGGCGCTTTAATCCCCGACGATTTGCGATTTACCTCGTCCGGATTCGTGCCAATGCGCGGCAAGGTCGAAGATTTTCTCAAGCGCGATCAACTGCCTCGATGCATCGACATGTTCTTGCACGACAGCTCCCACAGCTACCGCCACATGCTCTGGGAGTTCCGCCAATTTTGGCCGCGTCTGCGCGGTGGCGGATTGCTCGTGTCGCATGACGTGCAGATGAACGCGGCGTTTCCGGAATTCGTAGCAAAGACGTACACCCACGATAAAAAAACCGGACGCCGCGACGCACAGCGCACATCGCATTACGAATGGGGCCGCTGGGGTTACATCGGCTTTGCCATCAAGAAAGGCTGACTGCCGATAACTTTTTTCAGCTCTTATACCAGTCGCTTTCTTCTCGCCGATTCACTTATCAGTTTTTCAAGGCGCTTGAGCCGCGTCGCTTCCTGTTTTGCACTCACTATCCACCAGCCAATTGCTTTTCGATAAGATGGTGGCTGAGCATAAAAGAAATCCCATGCCGTCTTGTTTTTCTTAAGCCTTCTTTCGTAAGGCGCATCGAGGATAACGCTCCTTTGTTCATACGAATAAATGCCCGACTTATTTTCTTTTCGCGCATTAAATGCAGCCATGCCCGGAGGTTCCATCAAACCTTTCTCGCTCAATTCTCGTGCGCGCTTGATGTTGACCGCGCTCCAAATGCTTCCTCGTCTCCGTGGCGTAAATCGAATCATGTAGCGCCAATCACCAACGCTCTTGCGGACTCCGTCGATCCAGCCAAAACAGAGCGCTTCGTCCACCGATTCTGGCCAAGTGATGGTCGGTTGTCCTGAGGCTTTCTTATAATAGCCGACCCATAATTCTTGCGTGGTTGCATGATTCTTCTCCAGCCATCTGCGAAAATCGGTTGCTGATTTGAAGTATTTGATCTTCATCGCAGCAGATCCTCTACCAGGATCACAAGAACTCGCGCCCGCTACACGAGCAAAAGCGTTGAGCACTCCTTTATCGAACGTGGCCTAACCGATCTGCTTTTTGTACGCTTCCGCGTCTTTCAATTGGTTGAGATCGTCAGCGTTGTCGATCTTGAGAATGAAAATCCAGCCCTGCCCGTAAGGTTCGCGGTTGATGAGACCCGGATCTGCTTCGAGCGCTTTGTTCACCTCGACAATTGTTCCTTTCACCGGCGCGTAAATGTCACTCGCGGCTTTGACCGATTCGACAACCGCAATTGCTTCTTTCGCGTTTGGTTGCCGATCCATTTTCGGCAGCTCGACATAGACCACATCGGTCAATTCAGATTGCGCATGATCGGTGATGCCGACGCGGATGTTGTCACCTTCGCGCCTAATCCATTCGTGACTCTCGGTGTAAAGTAAATCGTCTGGGACATTCATGGTTATTTCTTGTAGAGCGGTTTCTTTTCGATGATAACCGGGAATCTTTGCCCGCGAATTTCGATATCGATTTCCGCGCCGATTTTGACGTGCGCGGCATCGATGTAAGCCATTCCGATTCCGTAATTCAAGCTCGGAGAAAGCGTGCCGCTCGTCGCTTCGCCAATGCGCTCGCCATTGTGAAAAACTGCGTAGTGCGGTCGCGGCGGCGGTCCTTTCTCTTTCATTCGGAATGCGACGAGTTTTTCGGGCGGTCCGATTTCTTTTGTCTTCAACAACGCGTCGCGACCGATGAAGTTTGATTTGGTCAAATCGACAAAGAATCCGAGTCCTGCCTCGATTGGATTTCGTTCCAGCGACAAATCAGAACCATTCAGTGGATAACACATTTCCAGGCGCAACGTGTCGCGCGCTCCGAGACCGCACGGCTTAATTCCAAACCGTTTGCCCTTTTCGAGCACGGCGTTCCAAAGCTTCACTGCCTCGATTGCGCGAAAGAAAACTTCCACGCCGTCCTCGCCAGTGTAACCGGTGCGCGCGACTGAGACCGTCGTCCCGTCGAATGGAAAATTGGCAATAGAATTTCGCGCCGGAAGATCGACATCCGGGCCGAACAAGGTGTGAAACAGATCGGCGATCCGCGGCCCTTGAATGGCCACGCCGCCAAAGTCTTTGCTGCGATTGTGAAGATTACAAGGAGCAGCGGTCTCCAATCCGCCGCTGGTGCGATCTCCAGATAGCCCTTCTTCAAGATGTTTTTGCAACCACGCGAAATCTTCCTCCATCCGCGCAGCATTCACGACAAGAAGAAACTTTTGCTCGCCGATCCGATAAACGATCAAGTCATCGATGATGCCGCCGCGCTCGTTTAGGAGAAAGGTGTATTGACCCATGCCGGCATCGAGTTTGTCGATGTTGTTTGTGAGCATGGTGTTCAGCCATTCGCGCGCGCCCGCTCCATCCATGATAAATTGTCCCATATGCGAAATGTCGAAGATGCCGAGGTCGTTTCGCACGGCTTGATGTTCTTCGACAATGCTGGTGTATTGAACCGGCATGAGCCAGCCAGCGAATGGAACCATTTTGGCACCGAGTCGCACGTGCTCGTCGTAAAGCGGCGTCTTTCTCGGCGTAATCTCAGCCACGGGCGCAAAATAAGCGGCGCAGTGATGGTATGCAAAGAGGTGGATCGGCTTCTCCGAAGACGATTCCAAGCATCCGGTTTTGCCGTCGACACTAGCATTGTGTTGAGGACAACGCGATCCACCTTGCGCGCAAAACGGCGTGTCATTACCGTGCGCCAGCAATGACGTGGCTCGATAAACTCGAACGCCGTTTTGGTTTTCTTGGCGTTCCGGGATTGATCCGAATTGTGATTGGCTTCACCGCGCTGGTGTGGGCGTTGGTCTGGTTCAATCGCGGTTTCGCTTCCTTCCTGGATCTCGATCCGGACCGCATTCGTCACGGCGAGGTCTGGCGGCTGGTCACTTATATCTTCGTTCCGCAAACTTTCAGCATCTGGGTCATTCTCGCGTTGTGGTTCCTCTGGTTCATCGGCGAAGGTCTCGAACGCGCGTGGGGCCCCTTCCGACTTACACTTTATTTCTTCGTCGGGATGATCGGCACAACGGTTGCCGCATTTTTCTTCGGCAGCAATTTTTCCAACGGCATGCTGATCGCCTCGTTGTTCTTCGCCTTCGCGCGATTCTATCCCGAGGAAATAATTTACATCTTGTTCATTTTGCCGGTAAAAATCAAATGGCTCGCTTGGGCGGCGGCGGCAATCTTACTCGCCAAGTTTTTTATTGGGCCAATGTCGTATCGCATGGCTCTCGTCGCTGCTTTCGCGAATTATTTCATCTTCTTCGGGCCGGAGATTATTCATCAGGCGACACATCGCCGTGAAGTTTCAACACGGCGAAAACGTTTTGAAGAACATTCACGCAGTGCCGATGACGCCCTGCATCGCTGTGCGGTCTGTGGTGCGACCGAGTTGAGCGATCCCAGCTTAGATTTTCGCGTCGCGCGCGACGGCGAAGAATACTGCATGGCGCATCTGCCGAAAACGCAAACGCCCGCACCTTAGATTTTGTTGTAGAAGCGCTCGCCGCAGCGAGCGCCCGGCAATTCGGCGTTTGACACAAACGCCGCTACACCGCTTGACCAGGTATTCTTGGGGATGAAACTAGCGCGATGACGGATAAGAACTCTGCGCTCCTTCCCGAGGAAGGCTGGCATTGTCTGCACCTCTTTTACCGAGTGGAGTACGGGCAATGGCAATTGCTCAGCCGCGACGAACAGAATGCTGCCAAGACGAATTTGTCGTCAATTGTGCAGGAAGTGCGCGCGATGGAATCGACGCAATTGCTCACGCTAGCCATGGTGACACCGAAAGCTGACCTCGGTTTCATGTTGATCACGCCAGATCTGCACAACGCCAACAGAATCGAGAAGCGACTTTCGCTGTCGTTAGGCGCAGATGTGTTGACGCCAGTTTACAGTTATTTGTCGCTTACCGAGGAAAGTGAATACATCACGACGGAGGAAGAATACGCGCAAACTCTCGAGCCTGGTGTCCGCAATGATCCTGCAAAATTCGCCGAAACGATGAACTCATTCCGCGATCGAATGAAGCATTATCGGCAGGAGCGCGTTTACCCCACGCTGCCCGATTGGCCGTTGGTCTGTTTCTACAACATGAGCAAACGCCGTGGCGAACAGCGCAACTGGTATGCGCTTGCCTATGATGAGCGTCGCAAACTGATGAAAGGCCATGCGAACGTTGGACGCGAGTTCGCCGGCAAAGTGAAACAGCTCATCACTGGTTCGACCGGTCTCGACGACGCAGAATGGGGCGTAACGCTGTTTGCCCGCGACACATTTCAGATCAAAGCGATCGTTTACAAAATGCGGTTCGATCCTGTGAGCGCCGAGTACGCAGACTTCGGAGAGTTCTACATTGGCATTCAATTGCCGCTCGACGAATTGTTCCGCCGGTTGCAATTGTGATAGTCTTCCTCTCCCGCTTCGTCCTCGTTCTTACTCCGTTCCGATTGTCTCCAGCCTCACGGAGACTAAGATACAAAGGAAGAGGAAGATCCTCTTGGATGGGTGACAGAGCGGTTGATTGTGCACGCCTGGAAAGCGTGTGTGCCGAAAGGCACCGGGGGTTCGAATCCCCCCCCATCCGTTGCTCATCTCCTATTTCTGCTCGTTAGCGCTTTTCGATCACTTGCAGCTCTTGTCGTAATTTTACCACGCTGCCGTGCGGAATTACACCGCGAAAGTTTACAGTAGGATAAATCATGCAATCGCGGCCGATTACCGACCCGGGATTGATGACAGAGTTGCAACCAATTTCTGTTCGATCGCCGACAATCGCTCCGAACTTTTTGAGTCCGGTCGGAATATTGCCATCGGGCGTGGCGACCACGATTTCGCTGTGATCAAGTTTCACATTTGAGAGAATCACGCCCGCGCCCAAATGCGCGTGGTGACCGAGGATGGAATCTCCGACGTAACTAAAATGCGGCACCTGCACTTCATCGAAGAGAATGCAGTTCTTAAACTCGCACGAGTTTCCCATGACAACGCCGTTGCCGGCGATCACGTTCTCGCGCACGTAACAACCGCTGCGGATCCGGCAATTTTCACCAATCCATGCGGGGCCTTTTAACACCGCGCCCTGCTCGACGATGGTTCCTCTGCCGATGAATACATGGTTACTGATGAAGGGCTTCCCCGTCAGCTCGCCCAAGATCGCGGGCTTTAAGCGAAATTGCAGGTAACTGGCAATCTGCTTCAGCGCATCCCAGACGTAATTCTGGTTCTCAAACAACTTCGGGTGGGCCGTGTGTTCGAGATCAAGAAAGTCGCCGGGCGCAAACATGAGTGTGGTTCCAAGATGATCAATCGTTCTCAGAGTTGCTAGCGCATTTTTCTGGGGAGCACATGCGTCTCGCGTGTTGGCGAGCGCGTCCTCGCGATCTCCAACTTTTTTCTAGCGCGGCAGTCGAACACGCAACGCAATAAAGGAAAGTTCGTTTCGGCGCGACGCCGAAAGTCCGAGCCGGACTGGCGTTAGCATGCGAGACGCGCGCTCCCCAGATCACGACGCCACGCGTGGCGCGAGCTTTGAACCGTCTTTTGTGTCTCGGACTTCCCACCCGAGCACGGAAATTTGCTCACGGAGTTCGTCGCTTCGCTTCCAATTCTTTTCGTGTCTTGCGTTCTCGCGCTCGTTAGCGAGTTGCACCACGTCCGGTGGAACTACAGCTTCGGTCTCAGCTTCGACATCGAGAACAGTGTTGATCCTTTTCCACCACTCCAGCCACGCGCCTGCCGATGTCGCGTCCAGTTTGTTTTGATCCATGGCGCGGTTCGTTTCGCGAATCATTTCGAACAAGAATCCGAGCGCTGCGGAAATATTCAGATCATCATCGAGCGCACCTTCGAATTGCGCGCTCTCTGCCACTGGAGGTTGGGCGTTGGGCGTTGGGCGTTGGACGTTTTCTTTTTGCGCAATTCCACGCAGTCGTGCGAGCCATTCATCAATCCGGCCCAGCGACTCGCGCGCCTCTTTCATTCCGTCCCAGGTGAAGTTAAGCGGCACGCGGTAGTGCACGCGCAGCAGCGCGTAACGCAGTTCGCGCCCGGTGTAACCTTTCGCCAGGACGTCCGGCACACTGTAAAAATTACCTAGAGACTTCGCCATTTTCTGCCCGTCCACCAGCAGATGCGCACAATGCAGCCAGTAACAGACGAATTTTTTTCCTGTGACGCCTTCGCTCTGCGCGATCTCCGCTTCGTGATGAGGAAAAATATTATCGACGCCGCCGCAGTGGATATCGATCTGATCGCCGAGAAGCGCCGTCGACATCGCGCTGCATTCGATGTGCCAGCCGGGACGGCCCGGTCCCCAGGGTGAATCCCACTTCACGTCGCCATCTTCTTCATCCCACGCTTTCCACAGCGCAAAATCGCCGATGTGTTCCTTATCGTATTCGTCGTGTTTCACGCGCCCGGTGGATTGCAGCTGCGTGAGATCGATATGTGCGAGCTTTCCGTAATCAGGAAATTTGTTGATGCGATAATAAACGGATTTGTCATCTGCCTGATAAGCGAGTCCGCGCGAGATAAGAACCCCGATCATCTCGATCATTCTGTCGATGTAACTCTGGTCGGTGGCCGCAGGAAATTCATCAGCGCGTTTGATCCGCAACGTGTCCGCGTCTACGAAGAATGCTCGTTTGAATTGTTCGGTGAACTTTCGCAGCGGAACCCGGGCCTCTCTCGCGCCGCGAATCGTCTTGTCGTCGACATCGGTGATGTTCATCACGCGATGGACCTTGTAGCCGCGCAGCTCCAGATGGCGTTGAAGCAAATCCTCGAAGATATAAGCCCGAAAATTTCCGATGTGCGCGCGGCTGTAGACGGTTGGCCCGCAAGTGTACATGCGGATCGTACTGGAAGTCGGATCGCGCGGCTCGAATTCTTCGATTTCGCGCGAATACGTGTTAAAGAAGCGCAGCGGCATCAGCTTTTTCGGCGCGCCCGGCGGTCGCGCCCTGCCAGTTCGACCGTTGCGATTGCGATTGCGGCAATTCCTTCGCCGCGACCAACAGCGCCGAGCTTTTCGTTGGTGGTCGCTTTTACACTCACGTTCGAAGGGGACGTGCCGATCGCGTCCGCAATGGCGTTCCGCATCGCCGCCACGTGTGGCGCAATTGGCGGCTCTTCGGCCAGAACGGTTGCATCGATGTTCACCACACGTGCTCTTTTTTCCACGAGCAGTTCGATCACCCGCCTCAAAATATTGAGGCTGTTGACGCCGCGAAGTGATTCGTCGGTGTTTGGAAAATGCTGGCCGATATCGCCTGCGCCAATCGCGCCGAGCAACGCATCCGCGATAGCGTGCGACAAAACGTCCGCGTCCGAGTGTCCTTCGAGTCCGCGCGCGTGCGCAATCTCAACACCGCCCAAAATAAGTTTTCGTCCTCCGGCGAGCCGATGCACATCGTAGCCGATTCCGCAACGAATCATGAGGAGAATGACGACTGACGAATGGCGAATGACGAAGGAACTTCAAATGACGAATGTCGAAGTCCGCTGAGGACAGCGGACACTTCAGCATAAAAACCTTCGTGCTTCGTCATTAACATCACAGTTTCAAATCGAGAACGCCGTTCGATGCGAGGATGCTGTATTTGTCTTTCATGTGTTCGAGCGGACGAAGATCGACAGTTCCACCGGCATTTTCAACCAGAAGCCAGCCCGCTGCGACGTCCCACAAACTAATTCCCGTTTCAATGTACGCATCGAATCGTCCACATGCGACGTAAGCCATGTCCAGTGCTGCGCTGCCGAGCACGCGGCATTTGCGCACCCGATGAATCATTGCCTGAAGCAAAGGGAAATTCGCGTCGATCGTTTCTCCAGTCTTTGCGAGGCCGATGGAGATAACGGCTTCCGCCAGGTCCGCGCGATCGCTCACATGAAACGGACAGCCATTTAAGTTCGGGGCCTCACCCTTCTGCCCGGCCCACATCTCATCGCGAATTGGATCGTAAATCACGCCAACCATGATCTCGCTGCGCAGGCGGAGGCCAATTGAGACGCAAAAATGAGGTATGCCGTAAAAGTAATTGACGGTGCCATCAAGTGGATCAACCACCCATTGATGCTCGGTGGATTGATCGCCGGCGATTCCTTCTTCGCCGTAAATGGCGTGGCTGGGAAATTCTTTGAGAAGCAAGTTGGTAATTAACTCCTGCGTCTGAACATCGATCTCCAGTTTTAGATCGTGCGCGGCGCTGGCATTGACCTGCTGCCGCTGCTGGAAATTGTCGCGAAGCAACTTTCCCGCTTCTCGCGCGGCTTGCTCGGCGATGTCGAGATAGTGCTTCATCAAAGATAGATAGAATCTTGCCTACGCTCTGCCAAACGATTACTTGTAGCCGCCGCCCTGCGGACGGCGTGGCGTACCAGCGCAAACGCATGAGTGTGTCGCTTCCCACGGGGAAACGGCTACAGGCCACAATAAAAAACCGGGAGGAAAATAAATTCTCCTCCCGGGTTGAAGTTAGGAGTTGTAACTCCGAAGAAATTCGGAGTCGTTAATCCAGCGTTGGGCTTAGTGCCTCTTTTTCTTCGCTGCTTTTTTCTTTGCTGCTTTCTTTTTAGCCATCGACTAATTCCCCCCTTTCAATCCGCAACATGCGGAACTTGGTGAAGAGTTGGGAATGATTTCACTTCACTTAACTGCGTTCACTAATCGTCACATTTTTTTTGTCAAACATTTTTGTTGCAGAATTTTCAAAAATTTTCACGAGTTCGCGCGCGATAATTTTTTTTGGCGCGCAACAAATTTTCTGTCGTTCGCCAGTTCGAAAGAGGATTGTCACTTCATTCAGTTCGCTTTCCATTCCCGAAATTCTGCTGCTCACGTCGTTCGCTATGATGATGTCGCAATTTTTCTCGTGTAGTTTGTTCGCCGCGTTTTCTTCCACCTCATTTGTCTCTGCGGCGAAACCGACGAGAAGAAATTGGCGATCGTGCCGTTGGCCTAAGGAATTGAGAATGTCGCGCGTAGGAATTAACTCGAGTGAAAATTTGTCGCCACGCTTTTTGATTTTTGTGGGCGAGATTTTAGCTGGCTTGTAATCCGCGACGGCGGCGCACAAGACGCATGCGTCGCATTTATCCGCATGCCGGTGCGCCGCATCGAACATTTCGTCGCTGGTAGAAACAGAAACGAATTTCGCGTTGATCGGCGGCGCGAGGTTAACCGGACCGGAAATCAAGGTGACGTCGTGCCCGCCTGCGAGCGCCGCGTCCGCGATGGCATAGCCCATTTTGCCTGATGAACGATTCGAAATGTAACGAACCGGATCGATCGGCTCACGCGTAGAGCCGGCCGTGACGAGAAACCTCACGCGATCAAATTGTCCTGCCGCGCAAGGAGAAACTCCGCGCGGAACGCGATATCATTCACTTTCCAGAGCCGGCCAATTCCTTCGTACCCGCACGCCAGCATTCCTTCTTCTGGTCCGATAAATTCGACGCCGCGCGTTTGCAATTTCTCCACATTCTCCACCGTCGCAGGGTGCTGCCACATTTTCCCGTTCATTGCTGGTGCGAGCAGAAGCGGCGCGCGCGTGGCGAGCGCGATCGCCGCAAGCGGGTGATCAGCAAACCCGTGCGCGAGTTCAGCGATGATGTGCGCGGTGGCGGGAGCGATCAGGAGCAGATTGGCTCGATCCGCGAGCGCGATGTGACCGGGTCGCCAACTTTCTTTCTCGTCATAGAAGCTCGTCGTCACCGGATTTTTGGAAAGCGTTTGCAGAGTAAGCGGTGAAATGAACTCGGTCGCATCCTGTGTCA
>Ga0307312_10000177_pt1 | contig 26305 bp, 25 predicted proteins | sample ER_DNA_202_FD_194489 | JGI IMG/M metagenome (GOLD analysis project Ga0307312, IMG submission 194489) | Bulk soil microbial communities from the East River watershed near Crested Butte, Colorado, United States - ER_DNA_202 | ecosystem: Environmental > Terrestrial > Soil > Floodplain | place... | reverse complement strand
GCCGATCGCCCCTGTTCCTCCGAGCACGAGCGCGCGGCGCATGGCCCGAACGTAGCTCAGCCGAGCCAGCTGGAGATTCGTGAGCCGTCGCCCAATGCCGAGTAGTCGCCTCGCTCGGCGATCTCCGTCGCCGCCTCGGCGAACGCATTCACCGCGGTCCAGGTCAGCGCGCCGCCGACGCTGATCCGCTGGGCGCCCGCCCCGACGATCTCGGCCGTCGAGAGACCTCGCCGCGCGAGGACATTGACGGGTTTCGACACCGCCTCGCAGACGGCGCGGATCTCCGGGGCGCTCTCGAGGCCCGGCGCGTAGAGGACGTCCGCGCCCGCCTGCTCGAACGCCTGGAGGCGCGCCATCGTGTCGTCCAGATCCGGGTTTCCGCGGATGTGGTTCTCCGCGCGCGCCGTCAACGTGAACGGCCACCCGAAGCCGCCCGCTGCTTCCACGGCTGCCGCGACGCGCTCGACGGCGTGCGGAAGCTCATAGAGGTGTCCGGCAGGATCCCAGTCCTCGATCGAACCGCCGACCGCGCCGGCCTCGGCCACACGTGTCACGGCCGCGGCGGCGTGCGCGGGCTCGGAACCGAACCCGTTCTCCAGGTCGACGGAAATGGGCAGGTCGACCGCACCCGCGAGCAAGCCGACGTGCTGCACGACCTCGTCGAGCGCGACGTTCCCGTCCAGGCGCCCGAGCGTGAAGGCAAAGCCGGAGCTCGTCGTCGCCAGCGCGTTGAAGCCAAGCGCTTCGAGCACGCGCGCCGAGCCCGCGTCCCAGGGATTCGGGATCACGAACGGCGCGCCGGCGTGGAGCGCCTGAAAACGGGCAGCCCGCTCTTCCTGCGTGCTCACACCACGACTTTGCCAGACACTCGCGCGAGGGATGCCGGTACCGCGGTTCGGCCCTACGCTCAGAAGAGGCTGATTGCTCCGCGCGGGCGGGGCGTTCGGCCCTGAGACCATGCGCAGTCGCCCCGCACCACGCATCATGCTCGCCGCCGCTCTGGCCTCGGCGCTCGTCGCCGCTGCCGTCGGGAGCGCGGCGAACGGCCGGCAACACCCGGCACGAACTCCGGCTGCGGTGCCGGGCTCGATCATCGTCGGCTTCAAGTCGAACGTCTCGGCCAAGGGGCGGGCCGGTGTGCTCGGCGCAGTCGACGCTCGGCCGACGAAACGCTTCGCGCAGATCGACAGCACCGTCGTCTCCGTGAGCCCTGCCAACACGAACTGGACGATCCGCACCCTCGAGCAGGACCCGCGGGTCGCCTACGCGGAGCCGAACTTCATCCTCCACGCCGCCACCGCGCCGAATGACCCGTCCTTCCCCCAGGAGTGGGGCCTCGACAACACGGGCCAGACGGTGAACTTCACGACGGGCACAGCCGACGCGGACATCGACGCCAAGGAGGCGTGGTCCGTCTCGACGGGTAGTCCGAGCGTCACGGTCGCGGTCATCGACACCGGCGTCGACGTCACTCATCCCGATCTCGCTCAGAACATCTGGGTCAACGAGGGCGAGAACTGCGCGGGCTGCCGGACGAACGGGATCGACGACGACGGCGACGGCTACGTCGACGACTGGCGCGGCTGGGACTTCGTGAACCACGACAACAACCCGACGGACGACAACGGCCACGGAACGCACGTCGCGGGGACGATCGCCGCGGCCGGCAACAACGGCATCGGCGTGACCGGCGTCACGTGGAACAGCACGATCATGCCGCTCAAGTTCCTCGACTCGAGTGGATCCGGGTCGACCGAGGACGCGATCAGCGCGATCCTCTACGCGCGCGCCAAGGGCGTTCCGATCATGAACAACTCGTGGGGTGGCGGCGACTTCTCGCAGGCGCTCGAGGACGCGATCGAGCAAACGGACGCGAGCGGCGAGCTCTTCGTCGCAGCCGCGGGCAACGACTTCACGAACACGGACTCCGAGCCGTTCTGGCCGTCGAGCTACGACACGCCGAACATCATCTCCGTCGGCGCGAGCGACCAGTTCGACCGCAAGGCGTGGTTCTCGAACTACGGCGTGCGCACGGTCGACCTCTCAGCGCCGGGCACGAACGTCTATTCGACGTGGAAGGTTGGGGGCTACCGCTTCGCGGACGGCACCTCGATGGCAGCCCCGCACGTCTCGGGAGCGGCCGCGCTCGTCAAGGCGGTGTTCCCGAATGCGAGCGGTGTCGGCCTGAAGGCGCTCCTCCTGCGCACGGTCGACCCGACTGCCGCCCTGAATGGCGCGAGCAGGACCGCGGGTCGCCTCAACGTCGACCACGTTGTCCGCTGCACAGGCCCGCAAGCCTGGATCGAGTCGCCGGGCAATGGCGTCGAGCTGAACGCGGGCGAGCCGCTCGAGGTGCGGGTCATCGGCGTGCAGTGCGGCTCGCCGGACGGCGTCTCGGTGACCGCGACGCTGAACGGGAGCCCGTTCGCGCTCGACGCGCGCGGGGACGGCCTCTACACGGCGACCTTCACGCCGTCCGCGGGCGCGATCAACCTGACCGTCACCGCGACCTCCGCAACATCGTCCGACACGCAGAGCGTCTCCGCGATGGCTGACCAGACGTACTCGATCGTCCCAGGCGGCAGTCCGGTCACGATCGCGACGCACTCGGCTGGAGAGAACGCGTGGCTGACCTTCGACGCGCAGGCCGGCCAGCGGATCGCGCTCAAGATGAGCGGCGTCACGATGGGCCCCTCGCCCTGCTGCTCGACCTACGTCTGGATCTACAAGCCCGACGGCACCGCGCTCGCCTCGCAGACGCTCGTCGGCACGAACGGCGGCTTCGTCGACACCCGCACGCTGCCGACGACGGGCCGCTACAAGATCTTCGTCGACCCGCAAGCGACCTCCACGGGCTCGATGACATTGACTCTGTACGACGTCCCGCCGGACGTGTCGACGACGATCACGCCCGGAGGCGCGCCGGTGACCGTCACCACGGGGCCGGTGCCCGGCCAGAACGCGCTCGTCCGATTCGACGGCGTCGCCGGCCGGCGCATTAGCGTGCTCCTGAGCAACGTCACGATCGGGACCTCGGCTTGCTGCTCGGCCCGTGTCTCGATCCTGAAGCCCGATGGCTCGACGCTCGTCTTCGCGACGCCGTTCGGCACGACCGGCGGCTTCGTCGACACGAAAGTGCTGCCCGTGAGCGGGACGTACACGATCCTCGTCGACCCGCAGTTGACCGACGTCGGCTCGGCGACGCTGACCCTGTACGACGTCCCGCCGGACGTGACCGGCTCGATGACTCCAGGCGGGTCGCCGCTGACCGTCACGATGGGACCGACGCCCGGACAGAACGCGCTCGTGACCTTCTCCGGCACGCAGGGCCAGCGGATCTCGCTCGGGATGAGCAACGTCACGATCGGCATCTCGACTTGCTGCTCGGCCCGCGTCTCGATCACGAGCCCGGACAACTCGACGCTCGTCTACGCGACGCCCGTTGGCCGGAACGGCGGCTTCCTCGACACGAAGGTGCTGCCCATGACCGGGACGTACACGATCCTCGTCGACCCGCAGGGCGCCGATCTCGGGTCGATGACGCTGAACCTCTACGACGTCCCGCCGGATCTCACCGGGACGATTGCGATCGGCGGCGGGCCGGTCAGCCTGTCGCTGGCGCCGACCCCCGGCCAGAATGCGACGCTCACGTTCAACGGCACGGCCACCCAGCGCGTGAGCCTGCGCCTGAGCAACGTCACGATCGGGAACACGTCGTGCTGCGGCGCGAGGATCTCGATCCTGAAGCCTGACGGCACGACCGTCGTCCCGCCGATCCTCGTCGGCACGTTCGGCGCGACGATCACCGCCACGCTTCCGGTGACGGGCGTCTATTCGATCGTGGTCGACCCGCAGCAGGCGTACGTCGGCGGCATCACGCTCACGCTGAATCCGGCGTAGCTACCAGGCGCCCCCGCCACCGCCGCCACCGCCTCCTCCGCCTCCGCCGGAGAAGCCCCCGCCGCCTCCGCTCGAGGCCGGTGGAGCGAGCGCCGAGCCAAAGCCCGACGCGAGGTCGCCGATCGCGAGCGCGCTGGCGCCCGACCCCAGGTCACCGGTCGGGCTGATCCAGTAGATCGTGCTCTGGTCGTGCAGCTCGTCGGGCATGTGCAGGTGCGCACCCTGGAGCACACGCTCGGCGATCCCGAACGCGATCCCGTACACGAGGTAGCGCTCCCAGAGCTCGAGCGTGGCCGGAGGCGCCTCCTTCAGCCGCGGGAAGTCCGTCAGGTAGCGGCGGAACGCCTCCCACCGCTCCGCCTCGGCCTCGCCGGCTGCACTCCTGCGGCGCCAGAGCGCCGACCACTTCGCACCGAAGAGCAGCGCGACAGCGTTGACCACCGCGCACCCGCCCAGCGTGACGAGCACGACGTCGCTCCAGCGCGGCGCGGCGGAGCGCCAGCCGTCGATGCCGACCCACAACAGGACGACCGCCACGAGTGCGAACACGCCGACACCAACGACCAGCCACACGAGGCCCTGGCCCAGGTACCACCCGCGCGCCTCGATCTCGGCGGTGACGCCCTCCTTGAAGCTCGTGAACAACTTGCTGTTCCTGGTGCGGTCGCGCTCGATCTCCTCCCGAAACTTCGAGAGGCGCTCGCCCTCGGTGTCCACGACCCAGTCCACGACCTTCGCGACCGGCTCCTCGAACGGAGTCGTCTCGACCTTGGGGTCGGCCAGAGTGACGTCCAGATCAGCCACGTCCTCGTGCCGCAGCCCGCCGAAGACCGGCCGCTCCGTCGTGACCGGCGTCGCCTTGTAGCGGCCGCGGCGAATGAGGTCGAACAGTGTCGCCGTGAACTCGTTGGAGCCAGGCACGGTTCCCTGGCGAACGAGCGACGGCACGAGGGCCGGCTCGGTGTCCGTCGGCGGCTCCTGCTCGTACTCGCGGTCGTACGCAGTCTTGCGCTCCCGGCCGTAGACGAGCCAGACGAGCGTCATCAGGCCGAGGGCGGGCCCGAAGCCGAGCAGCAGCAGGGACGACATCGTGCGCACCGGATGGCCCTTGGCGTCGTCGATCCGCTCGCGATCGTGCGCGTACGCGCGCTGGGAGGCGGCTTCCTCGGCCACGATCGACGGCAGCCCGTTGCCGGATCGAACCTGGGCGCCCGCGGTCGACGTGAGCAGGCTGCGTGGGAAGACGACGCGAAACTCGACGAACTGATGAGCCGGCACCTGCACCGCGCGGAGGGTCGCCTTCTCCGGGAAGCGCGCAACCACCCCGCGGACCCACGCCGGGCTCCCCCAGACGCGGTAGAACGGCGACAGCTCGGCGCGGTCGGGCAGCTGCATCGACGCGGCCAGCGAGCCGAGGCCCGACGGCCACTCGTGTCCCCAGACGCGCAGGTTGACGTCGACGACGTCGTCGTAGGCAACCGCCAGCCCGCGGAACCGATACGAGATCGTGAACGTGCGCCGCTCGTTCTCGGCCCGGTAGTGCCAGACGATCCGCACGCGCTTCGAGCTGGTCTCCACGCCGTACGAGTCGGGCACGCCGAAGCTGCCGAGCTCAGTGTTCGCGCCCGGGATGTAGTCGTCCGAGCCCTCGCTCACGCCGACATCGTCGATCGACTCTCCCTCGCGCAGCGGGATGTCCCGGTACGCGCCGCTGAAGTCGCCCGAGAAGTCGAACGTGATCTGCTCGCGCACGAGCAGCGACCCGTCCGACTGGATCTTCACCGCGACGTCCGCGTCCGGCAGCGAGTACGACTTTGCGCCGCCGGTCGCGGGCCAGAGCAGCGCAGCCGCGGCGAGGGCGACGAGGGCTGGTGCGAGCCGGCTCAGTTGGAGAACTGCACGGCCGGCGCTTCCCGCGCAGCGCCTTCCGTCTCGAAATACGCCTGCGGGCGAAAGCCGAAGAGCGACGCGACGATGTTCGTCGGCACGGTCTCGAGCGCGTTGTCGTACGACAGCACGGTGTCGTTGTAGACCTGGCGGGCGACGGCGATCTTCTGCTCGGTCTCGGCGAGCTGCGCCTGGAGCTGCTGGAAGTTCTCCGTCGCACGCAGCTGCGGATAGGCCTCCGCGACTGCGAACAGGCGTCCGATCGCGGCCGTCAGCACGTTCTCGGCCTCTGCCTGCTCGGCCACGCCCTTCGCCTGTTGTGCCGCGGTCCTCGCCTGTGTGACCTCGTCGAAGGTGCCGCGCTCGTGGGCCGCGTAGCCCTTCACGGCCTCGACGAGGTTCGGGATCAGGTCGTAGCGCCGCCGCAGCTGGACGTCGACCTGGGCCCAGCTGTTCTCGGCGCGGTTGCGGAGTCGGACGAGCCGGTTGTAGATCGCGACCGCGGCCAGCGCCACAATAAGGACGAGCACGACGAGGACGATCACCCAGATCACATGTCAACCCTAAACCGACAGCCGGTTATCGTTCTCCTATGCGGCTGAGAGGGCTCGCGATCCTGACGGTCCTCGCCGCATGCCTCGTCTCGGGCTCGTCCGCAGCGCCGCAGGCCCGAGTGGCCGTCGGCGTCTACGCGAACAATGTCCCGCGCTTCGACCGCCTGACCGGTCAACACACCGCCTCGGCGCTCGCGTTCATCGGTTGGGACCAGGGGAGGACGTGGGGCAAGCCGTACAGCTATTTCCTCGACACGCTCGGCGAGCGCCCGCACATCGTGCTCAAGACCGAGCGCAGCGGCGGGACGATCAGCACGAGGGCGATCGCGCTCGGCCAGGGCGACGCGCACCTGATCGGGCTCGCGACTGCGATCTCGGATGCGGGCAAGCCCGTCCTCTTGCGCCCGCTCGGCGAGATGAACAACACGCTCAATCCGTACTGCGCCTGCCGCGGATCGAGCAGCAACTCGACGAAGTGGTTCCGCCGCGCGTTCCAGCGCATCTATCTGATCACGCACGGGGGAACGGCGGCGGCGCTGACCGCGAAGCTGAGGGCGCTCAAGATGCCCGGCGTCAGCCAGGACGTGCCCCTCAACCCGTACCCGACGCTGACGGTGATCTGGAATCCGCTCGCAGTCGGCGAGCCGCCGGTCAGCGGGAACAGCTTCCGCGACTACTTCCCCGGCTCGCGCTTCTTTGACGCCTATGGGAACGACTACTACGACTTCGGCACGTGGTCGTTCGTGCGGACGAGCGACCTCTACAAGGCGTACCCGTCGAAGCCGTTCGTCGTTCCGGAGTGGGGCGTCGCGCTCGACGATCCGGGCTTCGTGCGCGCCTTCGCCGCCTTCGTGCGCAGTCATCGGCGCGTGAAGTTCATCGGCTTCTACAACGGCCGCACCGGCGGCCGGCTCGACATCGGCACGCATCCCGGCGTGCGTGCGGCGTACAGGCGGTCGATCGTCCCGCTGACGCGCTGATGGGTCACCGCGTCGCCATCATCTCGAACGTCATGCCTCTCGTCGAGCCGCTGGCCGAGCGGCTCCGGGAGCTCGGACACGAGCCGGTGGCGTGGCTGCTGGCGCGCAGAGCGGGGGAGGGGCGTCCGCCGCCACCGTGGGGTGATGCCTCGGACAGCACCGGGCCGCAGGGCCTCAGCATCCTGCTCGCGGAGGACAAGGACGCTGTCGCCCCGCTCCTGAGCGGGCTCAACCTCGACGTCACGCTCTGCTGGGGCTTCTCGTGGAGGCTGCCGCAGGAGGCGCTCGACGTTCCGCGGCTCGGCTCGGTCAACCAGCATCCAGGACGCCTGCCGCGCCATCGCGGCCCGTACCCCATGGCTTGGGCGCTTCGCGACGGGGACGAGGTCTTCGGCGTCACCTGGCACCGGATGGACGCGGACTACGACACGGGGCCGATCCTCGCTGAGACGACAGTCCCGATCGAAGACCAGGACACGAGCATCGAGCAGATCGGCGTGAAGATGCTCCCCGCGGCCCTCGGCCTGCTGCCGCGCGTCTTCGAGCGCCTCGAAGCGGGCGACCCGGGCGACTCGCAGTCCGAGGACGGAGCCGGCTGGGCCGGCGCCTTCGACGAGGACTACGCGTCCATCGACTGGGCGCAGCCGGCGGTGACCATCCACGACCAGGTTCGAGCCTGGTACCTCACCTTCGGCAGCGCGAAGGTGCCGGGGCCGATCGCGGAGCTCGACGGCGAGCGCATGAAGCTCCTCCGCACGAGCCTGACCGACCCCGGCGAAGGCGCGCGCGCCGTGGAGTGCGGCGACGGGCGCCTGTGGATCGTCGAGTCCGAGCCTGTCGCTACTTGACCCGGAAGCTGCCGATCATGTCCCGCGAGTGCGGGTCGCACACGTAGGTGTAGCGACCGGGCTTGAGGTTCAGCGTGACCGTCTTCGTTCCGGTCCAGGAGACGCTGGTGATCGTCTTGTTGACCGGGCCGCGGAGATGGAAGTTGTGCTCCGACGAGCGGTCGCTGACGACGATCGTGTAGCGGCCTCGCGGGATCGTCGAGACCCGGGACGAGCCCTTCTTGAGCACGATGGTCTCGCTCGGGCCAACGGCGCCCGTGAGCTTCTTGGGAGCGCTGGGCGCGGCGCCAATCGACGCCACGCCCACGAGCGCAGCCCCGATGACGGCGAGTAGTGCGGTGAAGCGGATCATGCGTGTTCCTCCTTCGTGGATTGCATGACCCACTTCTAGATCGGCCTGGACCGACTTAACCAAGGGCGAACGAAGGCTTAGGGCCGGTCTCGCCGGATCGACCCTTGCCGCGTTGGCGACGGTCGCGCTTCTGTGCCCGCAGAGGGTGGGAGCAGGCGGCTAGTTGCCGACGACCTGGACGAGCCAGCGCCGGTCGCGTTCGCGGTCGAGCTCGAGGAAGAGCACGCGCTGCCACGTGCCGAGGCAGAGCTCGCCGTCCCGGATCGGGATCGCTTCGCCGGCCGACCCGAGGAGCATCGACATGCAGTGCGAGTGGCCGTTCCCGACGGACATGTCCTCCTCGCAGATGTTCTCGGTGCGCCGGTCCCAGTCGTCGTGCGCGTAGTACTTGTCGCGCGGGACGAGGGTCTTGAGCAGCGCCGTGAAGTCCTCGAGGAACCCGTCCTCGAACTCGTTCACGCGCACACAGCAGGTCGTGTGCGGCGAGTAGACGCAGACGATTCCGTCGCGCACGCCGCTCTCCTTGACCGCCGCGCTGACCTCGTCGGTGATGTCCCGCACGGAGAGACCTCCGGCCGTCCTCAGCCGTCGCTCGTGCTGGAAGACCTTCACCGTCCGCCGATGTTAGCGGCGCTGCGGGCCGAACGTGGGGGGTATGTGTTGTCCGGTCAGGAGTTGTTCAGAGAGCGCGACGTGTTCCGAACAGACATGTCAGGTGCCTGGCACCGGACATGGCTCGTCGAGCCGATGGGGACTACGCTTGACCGGTCGGGCCCGTAGCTCAGCTGGTCAGAGCAGCGGACTCATAATCCGTTGGTCGGTGGTTCGAGTCCACCCGGGCCCATTGCAACCCGACTGACTTCGGCGCACGTACGGGGGCCGGCCCGGGCGCTGCGCGTGCTGCCCTACGCGCCCTCGGGGGAGAGGCGGGGGAGGGCGTTTCAGCGGCCCCCGGGAAGTCACGGTAGCGACCGGGCATCGTCTCGTGTCGTGGGGTGCGGCGAAGGTCATACGCCGAGCTCGTGAGGCTGGAGCCACGAGGCTCGGAGGTGGGGTATTGCGAGCGACAAGCGTGGTCTAACCACGAGCGGGAAGGTGCTGCAAAACGTCCTTGGTTGAGCAGAGGTAGCATCGGACACGCCTTCTGTACTCGGAAAGGAGAGCATCATGGAAGCTGGCTCAACACCGGGGACGGTCGTTCTTGTTCACGGCGGCTTCGTGGACGGCTCCGGCTGGCAAGGCGTCTACGAACACCTGAAGAAGGACGGCTACAACGTCGCTGTCGTCCAGAATCCGACGCTCTCGCTCGCCGACGACGTTGCCGTGACCAAGCGCGCCATCGAGGCGCAGGGCGAACCCGTCATCCTCGTCGGCCACTCGTACGGCGGTGTGGTCATCACCGAGGCGGGAAACCATCCCAAGGTTGCGGCGCTCGTCTACATCGCGGCCTTTGCACCGGACAAGGGTGAGTCCGTGAACACCCTGATCGCGGATCCGCCGCCCGGCGCACCCGTGCCGCCGATTCTGCCCCCGCAGGACGGGTTTCTCTTCCTCGACCGGGAGAAGTTCCACGCGTCATTCGCAGGCGACCTGAGCGCCGAGCAGGCTGCGTTCATGGCCGACTCGCAGGTCCCGTGGGGCCTAGACGCGCTCAGCGGCACGATCAGCGAGCCGGCGTGGCGGAGCAAGCCAAGCTGGTACCTCGTCTCGACCGAAGATCGGATGATCCCTCCACCGGCCCAGCGCGAGATGTCTGCGCGGGCTGGCTCGACCGTTATCGAGGTCGACGGCAGCCATTCGATCTATGTATCGCAGCCTGCAGCCGTGGCCGAGTTCATCGAGAAGGCCGCTGAAGAAGTGAGATCGGCCGTGGCCCTGCGCTGAACCCGACAGCTACTCGAAAGGGAGAGAACATGACGGTTCGAGACATGCTCGAGGCACACCCGCGCTCCAGCGTTCTCGATCGTGAGCTGCTGCTGCGCTGCATCGATGAGTGCATCGAGTGCGCGGCGACCTGCACGAGCTGCGCCGATGCCGACCTCGCAGAGCCAGACGTAGCGGAAATGATCCGCTGCGTTCGACTCTGCCTCGACTGCGCCGACGTCTGCCAGGCCACCGCCCGCATTCTGATCAGGCAGACCGAGCCTGACCTCGGCGTCCTCCGCGCGGAGATCGAGGCTTGCGTAGCAACCTGTCGGGCGAGCGCCGAGGAGTGCGAGAAGCACGCTTCCCACCACGAGCACTGCCGAATCTGCGCCGAGGTCTGCCGCCGTTGTGAACAGACCTGTGAAGACGTGCTCGCAACGATTCGAGACTAACCGCATGCACCAATCTGGCTCTCTCCGCGAAGAGTCCGGTAACGTCGGCCCGATGGATCCGGATCGGGCACGCGAACTTCTCGCCGCCGAGCGCACGCGGATCGAGGGCGCGCTGTCCCGGCTCGGGCATCAGGACACCGGTGAGCTGTCGGATGAACAGGATCCGGCGAACCTCGCATCCGACCTCTACCAGGACGAGTTCGACGCCGGACGTGCGGACGATCTGCGCGAGGAGCTCGCTGCGGTCGAGCGGGCCGAGGCGCGTCTGGCCGCGGGTACCTATGGCCTTTCGGTCGTAAGCGGCGAGCCGATACCGGACGAGCGTCTGGAGGCGGTCCCGACGGCTGAGAGAACCGCTGAAGAAGAGCGTCAGGGCTAGGGGTACCCCGCCCGAGGGATTCCCCTATCTCCCCCCGAATGGGGATGAAGCGCAGGCGGTTTGGCCGCTTCCTTAGACGAGGCTCGCCCATGGCTCAACGGGCGAGAACTGCGGACAAGGAGTGCGGCGTGAACACGAGAATCTTGCGGGCCTTCGCTGCTGGTACGTGTGTGATCGCACTCGGGGCGGTTGTGGCAGCGCCCGGCATGGCTGCCGGCGACCCAGAGCAACTCATCGACGTGTCCCATCAGGTCGCTGACATCCACAAGAAGATGGACGACCTTCGTGCCCACGGCCGGTGGGCCAGGGGCGGCGAGCTTCTCGCGGGAGCCGACTGTGGGTACGGCGACGCGGCACAGGTCTTCGCCCCCTGGGCGGACAGCGCGATGTACGCGCTCGCGCCCCAGGGCGACTTCGCGCCGAGCGACGATTGGACGCTGGACAAGGAGGCGACCGTGGTCGTCGACGCTGACCCGTTTAGCGGCGCGCTGCAATCCCTCCAGCTCGAGAAAGGCGCCGAGGCGGCCTCGCCGGCGATGTGCGTCGACCTGGACAACCCGACTGTCCGCTTCTTTGCGCGCGATGTCGGCGGCAACGGCAAGTCCAACCTCAAGGTCGACGTGCTGTACGAGGACTTCGACGGACACGTGAAGCACTTGACGGTCGCGAAGCTTCGCCTCGACAGTGAGTGGCAGCCGTCGGCGATCGTGCCGATGTACATGAACTTCCTGGCGCTCGCATCGCCGGACGGCGTAACGGCCGTGGCCTTCAACTTCAAGGCGGAGGGTCTGCAAAAGGACGAGACGCTGTCGATCTCGAGTCTCTACGTTGACCCTTTCAGCAGCCGATAGGCGGCGTAGAGCGAATCCTGAGACACGGGGGCGGGGAGCACCCGCCCCCAAACACACGTCATGAGTGCTGAATCCGCCGCCATCGACGTCCAGACCGAGCTCGTCGCAGCCTCGCGGGAGCGCGTCGGCGCTCGGCTCTCCTCGCCCGAACGGCTGACACACGGAGTCGCCGCGGCCGTGTTTCTGGCGATCGCCGTGTTGCTGGCCTCCTATGCGCCTCCGCTGGACGCGCCGCAATGGCTGCTCCTCCCGGCTTTCGTGGCGGCGATTGCCGTCGGCTCACGCATCGAGCTCGAGGTCGGCAGCGGGTTCACGTCACCGGTCGAGCTGGTCGTGATCCCGATGCTCTTCGCGCTGCCGGCCGGAGCTGTTCCCGTCGCCGTCGCGGCGGGCCTCGTCTGCGGCCAGCTTCCGAGCTACATCCGAGGCCGCGTGCCCTTGCAGCGAATCATCGTCTCGATCGGCAATGCCTCGTACACGATCGCGCCGTCGCTCGTCTTCCTGGTCGCCTTCGATCCCAACGCCGGCGTCGGCAACTGGGCTGCTGTGACCGCAGTGGCAGTGTGCGCGCAGTTCGTCGGCGACGGGCTGATCTCGATGCTGCGCGAGTACCTCGCGGTCGGCGTCGACCCCCGCGGGTTGATCGGGCCGCTCGGCTGGATCTTCTTCGTCGACGCTTCGCTCGCGCCGGTGGGATTTGCCGCGGGCGTGGCCGGCTCGTTGTGGGCGCCCGCCTATGTCCTGCCGCTTCCGTTACTGCTTCTGGCACGGGTCTTCGCGAAGGAACGGGCCGACCGTCTCAGTCATGTGCTCGAGCTCTCGGCCGCCTATCGAGGGACGGCCTTCCTGCTCGGAGACGTGGTCGAGGCGGATGACGCCTACACCGGCGAGCACAGCCGTCACGTCGTCGAGCTCACCATCGACGTCGCCGACCATCTCGGGCTCGACTCCCGCTCACGTCACCTCGCGGAGCTCACGGCGCTCCTCCACGACGTCGGCAAGATCAAGATCCCGAACACGATCATCAACAAGCCGGGCCCGCTGACCGACGACGAGCGCGCGATCGTCAACACGCACACGATCGAGGGCGAGCGGCTTCTGTCACGGGTCGGTGGATTGCTGACGGAGGTCGGGCAGATCGTTCGCTCGTGCCACGAACGGTATGACGGGCACGGCTATCCGGACGGCCTGGCCGGCGATGCGATTCCGATCGTCGCGCGGATCGTCTGCTGCTGCGACGCGTTCAACGCGATGGTCACGACTCGGCCGTATCGGCCGGCAATGTCGGTTGCAGACGCGCGCGCAGAGCTCCTCGCGAATCGCGGAACGCAGTTCGATCCGGACGTCGTCGACGTGATCCTGGAACTGACGAGCGGACCCGAGTAGCGGACCAAACTGAAAGCGGGCCCGCCCCCGGGGGCCCGCTTTCTTCGGCAGTGTGCGTGCCTTACGCCGCGGCGTACGGCCTTCGCCGGTTGTGCTTTCCGACGAGCAGTGCGCCGCCGCCGAGGAGCAGCAGCCCGACCATCGAGAGGCTCACGATGTAGCCGGTCTTGCTCCAGTCGAAGCTCGGATCGTCGGTGGAGACACTCGCGATCTGCGTCGGCTCGCTCTGCACGGGTGGGATCGTGGCGATGCCATGATCCGAGTAGATCTGGATCGGCGTCGACTTCGACACGGGCGTGATGGCGGTCACGCCTCGGTCGGAGTAGACCATGTTCGGGCTCGGCTCTGAATTGACCGGCACGAGAGCAACGCCGTGGTCGGAGTAGATGCGCTGCATCTTCGCGTTGGCGCTCGGCGCCACGAGGGCTGCGATCGTCAAGACGAGCCCGAGGGCGATGGTCAGTCGGCGTGTATGCCTGCTGTTCATGACTCCTCCTGTTCGCATCGATTTCATGCCCAGACGGTAGGAGGCAGGGCTCGCCGTGTCGTTCGCGGACGTTACGTTCGCAGTGTCAAGCTCGTCACACTCGCCGCGCTCTTCACACAGGTGATCTTTCTCACTGGATCTGGCAATACGAGGAAACCGGGCGCATAATTCGAAGTGTCTCCCCGCGGCCAGGGGCACCAAGTTCTGCGGCGTACGTGGGGTCGGGGAGGCTTTGCCGCAGGAGCCGACCCGGCCCCTCCTTTCTGCGCGCGCGCACAGCGCGATGCTTTACTGGCTGCGTGTTCGACCGGACCACGAAGCGCATCCTCGGCGGGAGCGACGGCAACGAGCAGTTGACCGCAATCGTCGCGACGTTGCTGCTCCTGCTGCTCGCCGTCGAGGGCGCGACGCTGCTGAACATGAGGTCGTTGCTGACCGTGCACGCTTTCGTCGGCGTTCTGCTCATCCCGGTGGTCGCGGTCAAGCTCGGCAGCACCGGCTGGCGGATGCTCCGCTACTACCTCGGCGCAGACGAGTACGTCCGGCGTGGCCCGCCGCATCTCCTCTTGCGGGCGATCGTGGCGCCGGTCCTCGTCGCGTCGACGATCGTCCTCTTCGGGAGCGGCGTCGGCCTGCTCGGGCAGCGCGAAGGAGCGCTCGTCGGCCTGCACAAGGCGAGCTTCCTCGTCTGGTTCGGGGCGACGACGGTTCACGTGCTGACCAGGGTGCTCAGGTTGCCACGCGCGATCCGGTTGCCCTCACCCGGCATCGCCTCCCGCCTCGGCATTGTCGGTGCGTCGCTCGTCACGGGGCTTGCGCTCGCGACCGTCTCCCTGCCTGCGGTCGACCACTTACAGGACAGCGTCTCCGCGCACATCGGCGTCGACGCGCACTAGATCGCGAAATCCGGCCAAACCGAATCTGCCGAATCCACGTCTAACCTTCTAGGCATGGCGACAGACCGAGCGGAGCCCGGGCTCCTCGACCGCACTTCGGCATCCTCCGAGCTCGGGGAGGACTGGCGCCGCCTGACCAGGAGGGCGACCGCGATCGCCCTCGTCATGAGCCCCGCGCCGTTCGTCTGGCTCCACTCCGTCCAGGGCTACAGCCTCGCGTGGTCGCTCGCCGCGACGTTCTTCATCGTCGTCGCGTTCCGCGGCGCGGTCGAGCTTGCGATTCGGCGCCTGATGCCCTGGCCGAGCCTGTACGGGATCGACGACGCCGAGCTGAAGGAAGAGGACGTCATGGCGCGCCGTCGGGTCTCGTTCTGGCGAGCCGTCTTCCGGCTGCTGGTCTTCGTGTTCGTGGTACTGACGCTGATCTGGATCGTCCGACTCCTCGTCCCGGGCGGGTCGACGAGCTGGGTCGACAGCGTGACCGCCATCTACGACTCGATCCAGGGCTTCGTCCAAGGCCAGCAGCTGGTCGGACTGCTCTTCAGCCTGCCGATCTTCTTCCTCTTCAACGCGCTGATCTTCATCGGCCCGATGATGCTGATCGGGGTCTCGCAGATGCGGGGCTTCGAGCCCGGCGACGCGGACTGGGGCGTCCGCCTGGCAGACGTGCGCGGCCAGGATGAGGCCAAGGAGGAGGTCAGCCGGGTTGTCACCCTCTGGCAGTCCGGAGAGGCGTTCGAGCAAGCCGGCGGAAAGCGAGAGCGCGGCTTGCTGTTCCTGGGCGCGCCTGGAACCGGAAAGACGATGCTCGCGAAGGCGATCGCCACGGGCTTCAACTGCCCCTTCGTCCTGATGCCGGGCTCGGGGTTCCAGCAGACCTTCATGGGCATGGACGCCGTCATCGTCCGCTGGCTTGCACGCAAGGCCAAGAAGCTCGCTCGCAAGTGGGGCGGCCAGTGCATCGTCTTCATCGACGAGATCGACGCCGTCGGCATGCGCCGCGCGGCCCTCGGCGGTGGCGCCCCGAGCTACACGGGCGCCCGCATTGAGGAATCGCTCTTCTACGGTCCCTACGGCGCGCTGAACCCGACGGGCGACATGATTCTCGAGACGCGCGCGTGGCGGGAGCGCCTGTTCACGGAGCGCGAGCCCAAGGCTCCGCCGACCGGCCTCGGGCGGATCTTCAACCAGGGCGGTGGCGGGATCGCCGGGATGATGGGCGGCGGCGGCCAGCTTGCGCTGAACCAGCTCCTCGTCGTGATGGACGGGATCGACAACCCGCCCTTTTTCCGGCGCCTGTTCACGAACTGGACGAACACGCTGCTCGACGCGAGCTACATCATCCCGCAGAAGGCCGGTAAGTTCTCGCTCCGCGTCCCGCGGCCGAAGCCGCGCAAGGACCAGATCTACTTCATCGGCGCGACCAACGTCCCGATCAGCCAGCTCGATCCGGCACTGACGCGTCCGGGGCGCATGGGCCGCCACGTGTGGCTTCGCACGCCGACGAAGATCGACCGCAAGGACATCCTCGACCTCTACATCGGGAAGGTCGCGCACGAGCCGGAGCTGGACGAGGACAAGAAGCGCGACGAGCTCGCCCGCATCACGGGGGGCTACAGCCCGGCGATGCTGGAGCAGGTCTGCTCGATGGCGCTCACGTACGCCCATGCCGACGGTCGCGAGCGCTTCGACTCGGCCGACATCCTCGAGGCTATGACCACCGTCGAGTCCGGAACCGCGGTCAACATCGAGTATCCGGAAGAGGACACGCGGGCCGTGGCCCTCCACGAGTCGGGACACGCGGCCGCGAGCCACGTCTACATGAAGGGCTCCGAGTCGACGCGGATCTCGATCCGCATGCGCGGTGAGTCGCTGGGCCACCACCAGGCTGCGGAGCAGGTCGAGCACTTCAGCCAGTGGCGCTCCGACCAGATGGCGACGCTGATCTGGGGCCTCGGCGCGATGGCAGCCGAGCGCGTCTTCTACGGGCAGACGACGAGCGGGGTCGGCGGTGACATCCAGACCGTGACGCGGTTGGCTGCGCTGATGGTCGGCGCCGCGGGCATGGGGCCGGAGTCGCTCGACCTCGGCGACCGCAGTGACGCGCTGGAGGAGGAGCGCGTCCTGAAGCGGTTCGAGGAGATCGGGCTCAAGCTGATGAACCGCACCGGCAGCATCCAGGACCACGACGTCGCCGCCGGCGTGCTCATGGACCGCGACAAGCGAAGCCTCGCGGCACAGCTCGTCGGCCAGGCGTACGTGACGGCGCACAACTTCGTCCGACAGAACCGCACCGGGATCGAGAAGATCGCCGACGAGGTCGTCGCGCGCAGAGAAATCTACGGTGACGACCTGGTTGAGCTCCTCGACGGCGCGAAGCTCCAGCCGGCGAAAATCGACCTCCTGGAGGAGAAGACATGGCCGACGCTGTAGAGAAGCCGCGCCGCAAGCCGCACAGCAAAGGCTTCCTGGCCGCGAACCTCGTCGTCGCGGCCGGCTTCCTGGGCGTCCTCTTCCTGTTCGCGATGCTCGTCTCGCGCGGTACCTCGAATGGCTGGTCGTCCTACAAGCCGAAGGGCGGCGACGTTTTCTCGAAGGCGCAGAACATGGCCGACCACGTGGCGCCGGCGTACAAGTACAACGGTGAGCCGATCGCGGTCGTCCAGGCGCAGCCGCTGCTCTACCAGGACGCCGTTGTGGACGGCATCGCGTTCACGAGGCAGCCGTTCCGCAAGATCGGGAGCCCCTTCAAGCAGTTCGAGCCGTCCGGCTCGACGATCGCGTACGTCTTCTGCGGCAGCGCGCCGCGTTGCGGTCTACCGACTGCGGGTGCGCAGGACACGGTTCCGATGCTCCGCCGCGAGACCCTCGAGCTCGCGCTCTACACCTTCAAGTACTCGCCGAGCGTCAAATCGATCGTGGGCCTGCTGCCGCCCACCTCAGGGAGCGCGAACTACGCGATCTACCTCAGGCGGCGGAACTTCGAGAATGAGCTTTCGAAGCCCCTCGACGCGACACTTCCCCGGCACAAGGTGCTCAGCTACCAGCAGCTGAGCCCGGTCGAAAAGGCGACCGTCGACCGCCTGACGATGAAGAACACGTACCAGTCGCAGTTCTCGCAGGGCGCGAACGGGCGGACGCTGCTCGTGCTCCGGTCGGTCGGCCAGTAGCGTCTCCGGCCTTGCGCCGCGTTCCGATTCTCCTCTGCCTGGCGTTCGTCCTGACCGGATCGTCGGCGGCCCAGACGCAGGTCGGGTTCCTGGCGGCGGGCGATTACGGCGTCGGCGGCTCGCGTGAGCAGGCGCTCGGCCAGCGGATGCAGCGCTTCGAGGCGCGGCATCCCGCGAACATGCTCGTCACGCTCGGCGACAACGACTACCTGGAGAGCCCGTCGCTGTTCCGGGCGAACTGGCAGAAGGCGTTCGGCTGGGCTCGTCGGTCAGGCCTGCGCGTCGGCGGAGTGCTCGGGAACCACGACTACGAGCTCGGGCGGGGCGCCTACGAGCTGAAGACGCTCGGTATGCCCGGGCGCTACTACACCCGCAAGCTCGGAGACGTCCAGCTCTTCTTCCTCGACTCGAACGCAATCACGACCCGGCAGACGACGTGGTTCGAGCAGCAACTCTCGGAGTCGACGGCGATCTGGAAGGTCGCGGTCTTCCACCATCCGCCGTACACCTGTGGCGGCCATGCGGGCGACACCGACGTCGTACGCAGCTGGGTGCCGCTCTTCGAGAGCTACGGCGTCCAGCTCGTTCTTTCCGGGCACGACCACAACTACCAGCGCTTCGCCGCGCAGAACGGGGTGACGTACGTCGTCGACGGCGGCGGGGCCGCGGGGCTCTACCGGCTGCACCCATGCCCGCGCTCATATCCGCCACGCGTGCTGGCGCGCAAGAGGCACGGTTTTCTATACGTGTCCGCGACCGACGAGCGCCTCGACGTGTCCGCTGTTGTCATGCGCGGTCCCCTGATCGACCACTTCACCGTCACGCCGTAAGGACAGCCCGCGAGGGACAGGCCCTTACGAGGGACAGGCCCTTACGAGGGACAGGCCCTGCGGTCCCAAGTGAAGAGCGTCGCTGAGGCTAGAATCGTCGCATGGCCGAGATTGGGACGATGCGCGTGAAGAGCGGGCTCGCCGAGATGCTCAAGGGCGGCGTGATCATGGACGTGACCGACGCCGACCAGGCCCGCATCGCCGAGGACGCGGGCGCCTGCGCGGTGATGGCGCTCGAGCGCGTCCCGGCCGACATCCGCGCCGAGGGCGGCGTCGCGCGCATGGCCGACCCGGACAAGATCACCGAGATCCAGGAGGCCGTGACGATTCCGGTCATGGCCAAGGCGCGCATCGGCCACTTCGTCGAGGCACAGATCCTCGAGGCGCTCGAGGTCGACTACATCGACGAGAGCGAAGTCCTGACGCCCGCGGACACGGCGAACCACATCGACAAGTGGAAGTTCACGGTGCCGTTCGTCTGCGGCTGCACGAACCTCGGAGAGGCGCTGCGGCGGATCGCCGAGGGCGCAGCGATGATCCGGACGAAGGGCGAGGCGGGCACCGGCGACATCGTGAATGCGGTCACGCACATGCGCGCGGTGTTCGGCGCGATCAAGAGGCTCGGCGCGATGAGCTCCGACGAGCGGTACTCGGAGGCGAAGGAGCTGCGCGCGCCGATCGAGCTCGTGACCTGGGTCGCCGAGAACGGGAAGCTGCCCGTCGTGACGTTCACGGCCGGCGGGATCGCGACTCCGGCCGACGCCGCGCTCTGCATGCAGCTCGGCGCCGACGGCGTCTTCGTCGGCTCGGGCATCTTCAAGTCGACGAACCCGTCGGAGCGCGCGAAGGCGATCGTCGAGGCGACGACGCACTACCAGGACGCGGCAGTCTTGGCGCGGGTCTCGCAGGGCCTCGGCGACGCGATGACGGGCCTCGCAGCGGCGGGCATCCCTCCCGAAGAACTGCTCGAAACCCGCGGCTGGTAGCCGTCAGCCGGCCGCGAGCTGGCGGTACCGCTCGGCCCATTCGGCGTTCATCCCGTCTGCCTGCTTGAGGAGATCCCGCGGTATTTTGACCCGAGGCTCCGCGTCTACGCCGAGGAAGGCGAGGGTCTCGGCCACGACTCTCTCTGGCTCCCGGCAGAGCTCCTCGTAGACGATCTCGAAGGGCTCGATCCGCTGGGCCTCGAACCAGCGGCGCCACGATCCGTCCTGTACACGCGCGAGGTGGTAGAGCCCGTCGATCTCCTCGAAGTCGAATTTCGCCTCGCCCGTCACGGGCTGGCCGGACATCCACTGTCCCGTCTGGACGGCCTTCACCCAGGACACGGCTTGCATGACGACGTCCTCGCGCCGGAGCCAGACGAAACAAGGTCGTGGGAAGACGCTCGACAGGACGGCGAGGTCGGCCGCGTCGTACTCGCGGCTCAGCCGACGCAATTCAAAGAGCGTGTCGCCGAGGTAGCCCCACATGAGCTTGACGCCGAAGACGCCTGAATCGGACGTGCCGTGCTCCAGCACCGATTGGACGTAGTCACCCCAGCTGTCGCAGCCCCACGCCTTCCAGTTGCGGGCGACGTCCTCGCGCCAAAACCACTCTCCGAAGGTGCCGAGTCCGTTCCGCTCCAGCAGGCGACCGGTCAGCGCGGTCCCGGTCCGGGGCAGCGCGCAGAGAAGGACTGAGGAGCGCGGGGCCGCCACGCGTCGAGGGTACATCCGGCCCTTTCGTCACAGTTGTCAACGGTGACTGCGGTCCGCGTGCCCTGGTCGAGCGCTTCCTTCCTCGTCTACCTGGGTGGGCTGACGATCCTCGCTTCGACCCTCGCGCTGATCTCTGTCCAGTCCGACGAGCATGGTGCTGCCGGCCTCGTCCTGTGGGCTGCGTTGATCTTCATCGTCCTCGCCGGAGCAGCAGAGGCAGCGCGCAACCGAAACCATCTCGTCACCGGCGGCTTGCTCGCAGTGAGCTCGTTTGCCGCCTTTGTCATCTCCGTCGGCGCGATCTTCGACTGGTTCGGCTGGCTCCCGGATACAAACGACGACGCCGTCTTCTTCAACGGCTTCCACTTCTGGCTGCTCGTGCTCGAGTTGATTGCAGTCGCGGCTGCCGCAGTCGCGCTGAAGCGGTTTCGGTTCCCGCTCTTCGTCCTCGTCCTTGCCGGGGCAATCTGGTTGTTCGTGTTCGACCTGCTCTCGAACGGGGGCGGATGGGCGGCGATCGTCACGATCGCGGTCGGGCTTGCGTTCCTGCTGGCCGGCATGGCGATGGACGGGCCGTCGAGGCCGTTCGGGTTCTGGCTTCACGTCGCGTCCGGACTGGCGATCGGCGGCGGCCTTATGTGGTTCTTCCACGACGGCGACTTCGACTGGATCGTGATCGCGATCGTCGGCCTCGGGTACATCGCGTTCGGCGATCGGCTCAGCCGCTCGAGCTGGGTCGTGCTCGGAGGCTGGGGCATTCTACAAACGGCCGCGCACTTCGCCGACAAGTGGTCGGACATTGCCGCCGCCGGCGGATTCCTGATCTTCCCGTTGTTCCCGTTCGTGCTGCTCTCCGGGCTCGACGGCGAATTCGCGGCTCACCACGCGCACGAATGGGCGGGACCGGTCGTCTTCGCGATCACCGGCCTCCTGTTCATCGCCCTCGCGTTGTTCTACGCGCGCCGGTCGCGGCCGCTGATAGCCGAAATCTAGAATTCGTCGCATGAAGATCGGCGTTCTGGCCCTGCAGGGGAACTTTCGCGAGCACGCGGCGATGCTGCGACGGCTCGGCGCGGAGGCGGTCGAGGTGCGCAAGCCGGAGCAGCTCGAGGGGCTCGACGGGCTCGTCGTCCCGGGCGGAGAGTCGACGACGTTCATTCGCCTGATGCGGCTCTACGGGCTCGAGGATGCGATCCGCGCCTTCCAGCAGCCGGTTCTCGGCACCTGCGCGGGCCTGATCGTGCTCGACCGCGACCACCTCGGGCTCGTGGACGTCGAGGTCGCGCGGAACGCCTACGGGCGCCAGGTCTCCAGCTTCGAAGCCGACCTCGAGCTGGCCGGCGAAGACGAGCCTCTGCGTGGCGTGTTCATCAGGGCGCCCCGCGTAACGGCCGCGGGCGACGGCGTCGAGGTCCTCGCGAAGCTCGACGGAGAGCCCGTGCTCCTCAGGCAGGGCCGCTTCCTGGTCGCTACCTTCCATCCCGAGCTCACGGACGACACGCGCGTGCACGAGCTCTTTCTCGAGTCAGTCAGGGAGGCGAGCCTTGTCGGGACATAGCAAGTGGGCGTCGATCAAGCGGAAGAAGGGTGCGACCGACGCGAAGCGCGGCCAGCTTTTCTCGAAGCTGACGCGCGCGATCATCGTCGCCGCGCGCGACGGGGGGCCTGACCCAGCCGGGAACATCGCCCTCCAGAACGCGATCGAGAAGGCGCGCGAGGCCTCGATGCCGAAGGACAACATCGACCGCGCGATCGCCAAGGGCTCCGGCACCGGCGCGGACGCGGCGGCCTACGAGACCGTGACCTACGAGGGCTACGGCCCGGGCGGCGTCGCGCTCTTCCTCGAGGCGCTGACCGACAACCGCAACCGCACGGCGGCCGATGTGCGGTCGGCCTTCACGAAGAACGACGGCAACCTGGGCGAGTCAGGCTCGGTCGCGTGGCTCTTCGAGCGCAAGGGCGTGATCCTCGTCGACGGCTCCGCGGACGAGGACGAGCTGATGCTCACCGCTGCCGACGCGGGCGCCGAGGACATCGAGCAGGACGAGTCGTCGTTCCGGGTCACGACCGCGCCCGAGGCGCTGCACGCCGTGCGCACGGGCCTCGAGGAAGCGGGCTTCTCGATCGAGTCCGCCGAGGCGACGATGGTTCCGAAGACCTCAGTGGAGATCGAGGACGAGGCCATGGCCAGAAAGGTCGTGCGCCTGATGGACGAGCTGGAGGAGAACGACGACGTCCAGGCCGTCTACTCGAACTTCGACATCCCGGAACGAGTTCTCGAAGCCGTCGCCGGCTGACCCTTGTAACAGACTGTTACTTGGGTTCAGCGGCCGGCGCGGATCGTGCGGCTCATCGCGGTGAAGCCGGCCAGGCGAACCGTCACGCGGTACGTCCCGCGTCGCTTCGCCCGCAACGAGTAGAAGCCGCGCGCGTTGGTCCTCCCGGCGGAGACCCTCGTCCAGCCGCCCCCTGAGCTCTTCTCGAGCGAGACCTGCGCTCCGAGCACCGAGTCCAGAAAACGGTCGACGACCTTGCCCCGCACCTTGCGGCCCTTCTCGACCGAGCGTGCAGCGACGATCTTCGGCGGCAAGTTCCCCTGCAACTGGGCGCTCCCGAGCGCAACGAGCACCTGTCCGCGGTTCCAGCTCGTAGCCACGCTCGAGCCGTTGACGATGTACGAGTCGTCGGGCGGGTCGAGCGCTTGGAAGCGGATCACCGCCTGCAGGTTCGTGTCCAGCGGGAACGCGAGCACGCCCTCGAAACGCGCGTCACCGAGCGCGCGCGGCTGCATCATCACGTAGAAGCCGAGGATCGTCCCCACGGCCTTGGTGCCGACAGCGTGCGGAACCGAGAGGCCTCCTTGCTGGTCGCGCGTCCAGTCCGTGTGCTGGACGTTCGCTTTCGCCACGGCCTCGGCGTCGCCCTGGCGCTGGTCGAAGCTGACCGACCAGTCGAGTGACGCGAAGCCCGCGTTCTCGGGATGGCCCACCTGCTCGTAGCGAGGCCCGACCCAGCGGCCGGCGTTGCCCGACGTGGACTGGCGGTTGTAGGTCGTCGGGGACGCGAGCTCGACAAGGAGGCCCGGCGGAAGCTGGTGCGCCTGCCGTGCGGGGTCGGAGATGCGGATCCGCTCCACGGACTGCGCGCCCGCGATCTGGGTACCGACGGCGAGGGCTACGAGCCCCGCGAGCAAGCCGAAAACGACTGAAAAGCGCCGCATACAGCCCTAGAGGCTAGCCCAGGTGGCAGCTACCGCTTGCCGCGGCTGACGACCAGGCTGACGCGCGCGCCCCTGGCTCGCTTGACGCCCCAGCGCGGGCTCTGCTTCACGACACGGCCGCGCGGCCTGCGGGACTGGGCGCGGCGCACGCGTCCGACGCGGCAGTGGGCACGCGTGATCATCCTTCGGGCCGCGGGCAGCTTCTTGCCGACGACCTTCGGCACCTTGCACTTCGGCGGGGGCGGAGGAGGCGGCGGTTGCGGCGTGCCGACGGTGAAGCTCCCTTTCATAAAGCTCGCGTGCGGGTCGCAGACGAACCTGTAAACCCCGTCGGTGAACGTCACCGTCCAGGTTTGCGTGCCCTTGAAATCGATCTCGGTCTTCCGGTCGATGCCCGGCCCGCTCAGGTGGAAGTTGTGGAACGTCGAGTTGTCGCGGACCTGGATCGCGTAGGTGCCGGCCGTGAGGTGCGTCACCTGGGTGCCGTTCATGGTCAACGTGATGTTCGTGCCGTCGTTGGTGCCGACCGTCGCGAGCAGAATCCCGGGCGGAGGCGGCAGCGGTGGCGGAGGCGGTGGGGGCGTGCCGTTGACGGTGATCGAGCCGACCATCTCCGGGTGGTAGAGGCACCTGTAGCTGAACGTCCCTGGTGTGTCGAACCTATAGGTGAAGGTTGCACCCGGCGCCAGGTCCTGCGAGTCGAACGTCCCGCTCACCGACGTGACCGTGTGATGAGCGACGCCGTGATTGATCCAGCACACGGTCGTGCCGGGATTAACGGTGATGTTCGGCGGCGTGAAGCTGTTGTCGCCCATCTCGACGACCGTCGTGCCTGACGGGCAGCTCGGTGGCGGAGGTGGTGGCGGAGGCGGTGGAGGCGGGGGCGGTGGCGGTGGCGGTGGTGGCGGCGGTGGTGGCGGCGGCGGCGGTCCCTCGTCGACGAAGCGGAGGAAGGCTTGGTTCATCCGCTCATATGAGACCGCTACCCGTCCCGGCGACCCGGCTGTCGCGGCTGGGGCCATCTCGCCTGAAGAGCCCGCCGCTATCGGGAACCCGTCGTTGTCCAGCACGCTTCCGTCAGGGGCGACGCGAGCACCGTAGACGTCCGTGTTTCCGGAGCGGTCGTCCTCCCATGCGACGACGAAGTGCGTCTCGTCAAATGCTGCGCTCGGCGTCGTCTGACTCCCCGATGCGGTGGAGATCGGGATTGCGTTCCCGTCGAGCACCGTGCCGTCCTCGGCGACGCGCTTTCCGAGGATGTCGCCGTCCGACCACGTGACGAGGTAGTTCGTCCCGTCGAAGGCGACATCCGGCGCTCCCCCTGCCGGTGCCAGCACGAACGAGCTCCCCAGCGGAGTGCCGCTGTCGTCGACCAGGCACGCGTAGACGGCGCTGCTGGTGCTCCAGACAACGAGTGAAGTCGTGTTCCCGGCCGCGAGCGAGGGATGCGAGCCGAAGTCGGGATAGAAGAGCGTGTGCATACCAAGGACGTCTCCCGACGGGCTCACGCCTCGGACGTAGATCCAGTAGTGGGCGGTGTCGTCTTGCTCCCGCCACGCGACGAGGTAGTTGGTGCCGTTGAAGGCGACATCCGGATTTGTCGCCCACCAGTACATGCCGCCGTCGCGGACAGTGAACCCGCCCGGATCGAGCACGACCCCTTCGGTGCTTACTCGTGCGCCTCGGAGTATGGGCCAGGGTTCGTAATTGCCCCAGACAACGAAAGAGTTTGACCCGTCGAAAGCGACTGCCGGCACATGACCGGCTCCGACCTGGGTACCGGGCCCATCCAGGTGATTGCCAAATTGATCGACACGCCCGCCCAGAACGGCCGCGCTCTCTTCCCACGCCGCGAGGTAGTTCGTTCCGTCGAAAGCGATCCTGGGCTCGAGCTGCGCGGTCGACGGTGTGTCCGAGACCGCAAACTCAGGGCTGATCGCGGGGGGAGGCGCTGGAGGTGGAGGTGGGGGCGGAGGTGGCGGCCCGCCGGTGACCGTGACCGTCGCGATCATCCATGCGTGCGGCAGGCAGTGGTACGGGAAGCCGCCGGCCGAAGTAAACGTGTACTCGAAGGTCTGACCCTGTTGGAGCGAGCCGGAGTCGAAGACGCCTTCTACGTCGGATGTGACCGTGTGCGGAGTCATGTCCTGGTTGACCCAGCAGACGGTCGTACCGACCGGAACGGTCAACGTGTCCGGGTCGTACCCAAAGTTGATGATGTTGACCTGAACCGCGTTCTGATTGCAGTTCGGCGGCGGCGGACCCACGGGCGCGCCGCTGATCGCAGGCGTGCTCCCGACCAGCGCGCAAATTGCTACGGCAAGCGTCAGTGCGGCGAAATGACGAACCCTCACGACTCCCCTCGATGACCCTAGTCCATTAGACCCATACGCGAAAGGGGGATTTCCGGTTTTCAAGGCAGGAACGTCCGGCCTCGCGCCTAACCTCGACCCGTGAAAGTTCTGGGCATCGATCCGGGCACGGCTGCATGCGGGTACGGCATCGTCCAAGAAAAAGGCGGGCGGGTACGGGCCATCGACTACGGGT
>Ga0307312_10000174_pt1 | contig 26342 bp, 25 predicted proteins | sample ER_DNA_202_FD_194489 | JGI IMG/M metagenome (GOLD analysis project Ga0307312, IMG submission 194489) | Bulk soil microbial communities from the East River watershed near Crested Butte, Colorado, United States - ER_DNA_202 | ecosystem: Environmental > Terrestrial > Soil > Floodplain | place... | reverse complement strand
CAGCTTCCAAGCCAGAATCGACCACGGCCCTTGCATCTAGGCGGAACACGGTGACATCGCCGCGGAAGGTCGATGCTTGCAGAACACTTGCAGCTGTAGGCCGACGGGTGGCCGCAGGGGCCACGGCGGCGAGCCGATGCAATCTGTGCCTGTGTGGAGCCGCCGTGGGGGCGGCTCCACACTCGTGCTGGGCGTGCCGGCTAGAACGGGCAGTTGCCGGGAGCGGGCTTGTCGATCCGGCGACTCGGAGTGTCCGCCGGAAGGAGCTGCACCGCGATCGTCTCGGCCAGGACGCTTCCCTCGTTGCGAAGGATGTGGACGTCCTTGCCGGAGTCGATGAACCCCTGCCCCGCGCTGTACTTCTGCCCGGTGCACTTCCGGTCTTCGCTCGTGTAGTTCGTCACCGTCCCCGCGACCACGAGAACGAGGCTCGGACCCGGATGCGAGTGCCAACCTGTGTTCGCGACGGCGCCGGTGTTGGGATCGACCGGAGCCAGCTTGTTGTCGACGACGTAGACGTCCGAGAGCCCGTGCGTCCGGATCTTCGTCCTCCAGATGCTCGCTGGGATCGCGTGCGCCTTGACGTTGATCTCGTCGAACCTGGACTTCGCGAGCGTCGTGGTCCCCAGTCCTGAGGGGTTGGTCGCCATGAGCGTGCCGCCCCAGATGCCGGCACTCAAGACCATGGCGAACAGCGCCCAGACCCATCTCGATTTCATCTCTCCTCCTCATTCGTTCGAGCTGTCGAATTGCGAGCGATCCGAGCGATCGTCAGCGCCTCGTCGCGCGAGAGCGTCATCCCGTGGGCTTCGGACGCGTGACGCCGGATCTGCTCGACCAGCGCCTCCTCGTCCCCGGCTCGAGCCTCGAACCCGCAGTCGCAAACCAGCACCCTGTCCTCGATCACTCCCGGCGAGGCTAGGAAAGTGCAGCAAGATCCAGGCAAACTCCATGCAAGACGACGACTAGGAGGCTCGTCTGAAGGTCTTTCTGGCAGGTCGTGTCGCCGCTGAGAACGACGGGGTGGTGATCGACGAGGGTCGGTTCCCCGGCCGGCAGGGCCGTCTTCTCTTCGCCTATCTGGTGGCGGAGCAGGGGCGAGCGGTCCCCCGGGACGAGCTCGCGGAGGCGTTGTGGGGCGACGCGCCGCCGGCGACCTGGGACAAGGCCCTGACCGTCCTCGTGAGCAAGCTCCGCGCCTTGCTCTCGGACGGCGGCGTCGACGGCACCGGGGCCCTCACGGGCGCATTCGGCTGCTACCGCCTCGAGCTTCCCGCAGGAAGCTGGGTCGACATCGTCGAGGCGGCACGCGCGGCCGATGAGGCCGAGACGGCGCTGTCGGCCGGCGGGCCGGATCAAGCGAACACCGCCGCCGCGCTGGCCGAGACACTGGTCCGGCAGCCGTTCCTGCCCGGTGACGACGGAGCGTGGGTTGAGGAGAAGCGCCGCGAGATCGCCGATGTCCGCGTCCGCGCACTGAGCGTTCTCGCCGAGACGAGCCTGAGCTCGGGCGATGCGCGCGAAGCGGTGAAGTGGTCCACGGAGATCGTCGCGCTCGAGCCGTTCCGCGAGAGTGGCTACCGCCAACTGATGCAGGCCCACGTCGCCGCAGGGAATCGCGCAGAGGCGCTTCGCGTGTACGAGCGTTGCCGAAGGCTCTTCGCGGAGGAACTCGGCGCGTACCCCTCGCCGGAGACCGAGTCCGTCTATCGAAGTCTTCTAGAAGCGCCCCCGGCTGAAGTAGCAACCGCGCCCAACGAAGAACAAGACGAGACAGGAACTCTTGCAGCTGCTCGCGGTCGGGCTCGGGAAAAGGATAGGCGCAAGCGGGCGACTCTTGCCGCCGCCGCGCTGCTCATCGGGGGAGTCGTTGCAGCCATCCTCACTGTCGTGACGCGCGGCGGATCGACGCCCGAGGTTCGACCCAACAGCGTCGTGCGGATCGATCCCGTCACGATGAAGGTGACACAAGCCGTATCGATCGGGGACGCGCCCGATCTTGTCATCGCCGCCGGCGGCTTCCTCTGGATCACGAGTCATGTCTTGCGGGACACGCCTTCGCGCGCACTCCGAAACGCCGGTGATCGCACCCTCACACGCGTCGACCCGTCGACGGGCAAAGCGATCGTCGTCGGTGGAGGGCTCGCGCCGTGTGGGTTGACCGCTGATCCGTCCGGCGACGTATGGGTGGCGAATTGTTATCCAACTGCCGGTTCACACGACAACGTAATACGAATCGATGCCAGGACGCTCGACTTCAAGACGACGTGGCCGCTTCCGGGAGGCGACGGCTTTTTCCGAGGTCTTGTCTACGGCGGCGGCTCACTCTGGGTCTCCGAGACCTTTGGGGGCATCATCCCGACCCCGAACATCCTCACGCAGATCGATCCGGAAGCAGGTGTACGACATACGATCCATCTCGCGTCTGTAGCAACAGGACTTGCTTGGTCGGAAGCGTACGGCGACCTGTGGATCAACAACTTCGACAGCGGCAGCGTCACGCGACTGCACGCAGCAACTGGCGCCATGAAAACCATCGGAGGCGTCGCGAACAATCCCGCTTTCGCGGTGGTCGACGATGGCTTCGTGTGGGTCGGGGATTGGGCAGCCCCGCAGGTGGTGCGCCTCCGTGCGATCGGGCCGGCCCGACCACGTTCGATCGCCCTGCCGTCGCGGAGGGGCGGTCTCGTGGGTATCTGGAACATTGCGGCCGGTGCCGGCGACATTTGGGCGACGACACCGCGGGACGGCGCGCTGTGGCGTATCGACCCGAAGACAAACGCCGTTACGCGCGTGAACGTTCCGTATCTGCCGACTGGGGTCACCGCCGACGCGAATGACGTCTGGGTGACCGTGCGCGAAAAATAAGTCGGATCGTCGAGCAGGCGACGCAACTGTGTCATCCCCCCGACAGTAGCCGCGGAGGTGGGCTTTGCCCGCCTCCGCTCACAACGGCTCGCGGCCAAAAAGAAAACTCTCGGAAGTCGAGGCGCGAAGCGCCGACTTCCGAGAGCTAATAGCGGGGGCAGGATTTGAACCTGCGACCTCCGGGTTATGAGCCCGGCGAGCTACCTGACTGCTCCACCCCGCGTCGCTTGCCGCAATTATAGCTCGCCGGGCTCGAGAGCTGCCAGGTCGCGGCCAGCCCTGCCACCGTCAGCGGCGTAACAGCGGATTCAGCGGGAACGTGCGTACGCCGGCTCGCGCACGCTTACCCGGAAAGGAGCGGTCGCAGCGAAGCCGACGGCCATCACGAGCGCGCCGGCGACAGCGTCGAAGATGTAGTGGTTCCCGGTGACCACGATCGTCAGCAGCACCGCTGCCGGGTACACCACTCCGGCGAGTCGCAGCAGCCAGCTCCGCGCGTACAGCATGAGCCCAGCCCCCAGGGCAAGCGCCCACCCCGCATGCAGGCTCGGTACGGCCGCGACCGGGTTCGAGAAGCGCTCATGGTGCGGCTTGCCGATGTTCACGCCCGAGTACAGGTCGATCGTGTCCTTGATGCCCATGTTCGCGAGCCGTGGCGGCGCCGTCGGATAGCGCCAGTGGATGACGAGGGCGATGGCCGTCGCAAGCAGGAACCCGTCGCGGAAAATGGAGAAGCCCTCACGGTTCCGCCAGTACAACCAGACGAAGAACGCTCCGGTTACGACGAAGTGACTGGAGAGATAGAACCAGTTCATCCCCTTGACCACGTCCGGGAACTGCAGGAACCACCTCTGGATCCCCTGCTCCCAGGAGAAGTGGGCCACGCGCTCGAGCCGCTCGACGTGCTGCGCGTTCGCGATCGCCTGCGGCCAGTCGGTCGGGATGAGCCTGCGCAGGAGCCGGTAGACCTCGGCGAGGCCGATAACCAGGCCGATCTGGAAGATCGGGTCGAGTCGGTGGAGCAGGCGGCGGGCTCGACTCACGGGCCTGACTCTACCCACGCGTCGGGGGATACAGTCACACTCTTGTGAGCCGTGTTGCAGCCGTCGATCTCGGCACGAATTCCACCCGTCTGCTCGTCGCGGACATCGACGACGGACGCATTTCCGATGTCGAACGCGAGACGCGCATCACGCGCCTCGGCGAGGGCGTCGATGCGCGCCGGCGCCTCCTCCCCGTCCCCGTCGCGCGCGTACGGAACGTCCTGTCCGACTATCGAAAGACAGTGGAGTCGCTCGGCGCCGAGCGAACGTTGCTGATCGCGACGAGCGCAGTACGCGATGCGGAGAACGGCGAGGCGTTCCTCGGCGAGATCGAGTGGAGCTACGGGTTCAAGACTCGGCTTCTCTCCGGACACGACGAGGCGATGTTGATGTTTCGCGGCGTCACGGCGGAGCGGGGACTGCGCGACGGGACGGTGATCGTCGACATCGGCGGAGGCTCGACCGAGCTCGTCGCAGGAGCCTCGGACGAGCTGCGCTGGCACGACAGCCTCGACATCGGCTCAGTTCGTCTCACCGAGCGCTTCCTCCACTCGGACCCGCCGACGGAAGCTGAGCTGGACGATGCTGCGGCCGCGGTGCGCTCGCTGCTGTCTGAGCGCGTGCCCGACGAGGTCCGCAACGACACGCGCTCCGCGATCGGCGTCGCCGGAACGCTCACGAGCATTGCCGGGCTCGCCCTCGGACTCGAGGAGTACGACCGCGAGCAGGTGCACGGATTCGAGCTCGGTGCAGAGGCACTCGACGAGCAGCTGCAGCGCTTGGCGTCGGTACCGGTAGCCGAGCGGCGGAAGATGCGCCCACTCGATCCGGACCGCGCACCGGTGATCGTCGGCGGCGCGGTGATCGCACGCGAGGTGCTCGACTTCTTCGGTCTCGACAAGCTGGAGATCAGCGAGCGGGACATCCTCGACGGCGCCGCGCTCGCCGCGGCCGAGCTACCGGAAGAGGAGGAAGGAGCAGCGCCGCCCGGCGCCTATACCTGCTGCTGAAAGCCTATTCCAAGTCTGGCGGCGGTTCGTCCTCCGCCAGCCTTCGCTGCAGCACCGTCCGCGACAGGATCCCGACGAGCCTCCCGTCCTCGACGACGGGCACGCGCTCGAAATCGTGCTCCTCGAGAGCGTGAAACGCGGCCTCGAGATCCATCGAGGCATCGAGCGTGAACAACGGCGGCTCCGCGATCTCCCCCACCTTCGTGTTGCGTGGATCTCGCCCCGGTGCAACCACCTGCGACACGAGCGTCTTGCGCGTGATCACGCCGACGAGCTGGCCGTCGTCGCAGACGAGGATCGCTCGGACCGCGGGATCGGACAGCCGCTCGCCCGCCTCCTGCGCGCTCGCGGTCACGTCGAGCGCTCCCGGCTCCGGCACCATCGCGTCGCGCACGTGCTGCGCCATCGATGTCATGGATAGATCCCCCGCGCCTTGAGCGCCGCGGCGACCTCGTTGATGCCGGCGACCAGCGCGGACTGTCGCAACGAGATGCCCTTCTCATCCGAGAGATTCCACACGCGGTCGAATGCGTCGGCGAGCTTCTCCGCGAGACGCGCCCGAATCTCGTCACGCGTCCAGAACAGCCGGCCGAGGTCCTGGACCCATTCGAAGTACGAAACGGTGACGCCGCCCGCGTTCGTCAGCACGTCCGGCAGGACGAGAATGCCGCGCTCGGCGAGGATGGCATCGCCCTCGATCGTCGTCGGGCCGTTGGCTCCCTCCACGACAAGCTTCGTGTCGACGCGCGGTGCGTTCTCCGCCGTGAGTTGTCCCTCGAGCGCGGCGAGCACGAGGATGTCGCACGGCAGCTCGAGCAGCTCCAGGTTCGAGACGTGCCGGACGTCGGGATAACCCTCGAGGGTCGCGTGGTCGGACACCCACGCACGCACCGCTTCGAGATCGAGACCGCTCGCCGAATAGATCCCGCCGGAGATGTCCGAGACCCCGAGCACGGTCGCGCCCTTCGAGACGAGCTCCTGCGCAGCGATCCCGCCGACGTTGCCGAAGCCCTGGACGACACAACGCTGCTCCCCGAGCTTCCAGCCCAGCCGCTGGCACGCCCGTTCGATCACCATCACGACACCGGCACCGGTCGCCTCGTGCCGGAAGAGCGAACCGCCGAGCGCGACGGGCTTCCCGGTGACGATCTCCGGAACCGCGTGGCCCACCTGCATCGAATAGGTGTCCATGATCCAGGCCATCGTCTGCTCGTTCGTCGCCATGTCCGGCGCAGGGATGTCCTCCTGCGGCCCGATCACTCCGCGCAACTCGCTCGTGTAGCGCCTCGTCAACCGCTCGAGCTCACGAAGCGACAGCTCACGCGGGTTGCAGCGAACACCACCTTTCGCGCCACCGTAAGGCAGACGGAGCAGCGCACATTTCCAAGTCATCCAAACGGCGAGCGCAGCACACTCGCCCATCGTCACGTGAGGGTCGTAGCGAATCCCACCTTTGGTCGGCCCGAGCACACTCGAGTGCTGAACCCGGTAAGCCGGAAAAACGTCGACGTGCCCCTCGTCCCGCCGAATCGGAACAGTGACCATGACAGCCCGTTCCGGGTAACGAAGTCGCTCCGCAATGGACTCGTTGACCTCAGCGTAAGGAAGCGCGAGCTCGAACTGCTGCAGCGCAGTCCGAAAGAGCGGCGTATCCCACTCCAACCGCCCTTCCTCAGCGGCAAGCGTTTCGACCTCAGCCACGAGCCAAGTCTAAGTTTCCACGTACGCCGCCGCGAAGACGGGCTCTGCCCGTCTTCGCCGAGCACGCATCGAATCGAAACCCGAACGGCGCGAAATCATCATGGCCGGCAACGCCGGCCGGATTTCGCGCCGGAGTGCCGGGGGCGGGACTCGAACCCGCACGCCCCGCTAGGGGACACCCGATTTTAAGTCGGGCGCGTATCACCAGTTTCGCCACCCCGGCGGGCTCAGAATAGCGTCGTGTCTCCGCGCTATTCGCCGGCGGGGAATGCGTAGCTCGAGGGGATCTTGGCCGGCGGCTTGCCGACGACGAACGCGATCTCCTGGTGTGGCTTCAGGATCAGAGTCTGTGGATTTCCCGTCTGCCGCTTCCCGTCCAGGTACCACTTCAGCCCGTTGTAGCCGCCAATCGAGTGTGCGTCGAGGTGGACGGCCCACTCGGAGAAGAACTGGCCCACGGTGAAGTCGCGGCTCTTCTGCGCCTCGATGTGGATGACCCCGCTGTCGTCGTGCGTGTGCAGCTCGGTCAGGTAGCCGGCCCCGGGGTTGATGCCGACGAGCGCCGGAATCTTGACCTTCTTGCCGTTCACGAAGATGTCGAAGTGGGCGTGGAAGTGCTCGGTGAGGCCGTTGTGCCCGCCGAGGGTCGTCAGGTCGAGCGGGGCCAGGCGGTCGGCGAGGAAGCGGTACTCGGGCGCCCATGGCGCCTTTGTCCTCCGGATCCCCGGCAGGGCGTTGTAGTTCGTCGCGGTGGTCAGCGTCCTCGGGCTGCCGCTGCCGCCCCCGTTGTCCCGCTTGATAACGATGCCGATGGCCACGGCCGCGATCAGGGCCGCGACGAGGGCGCCGCCGCCCGCATACAGCCAGGGCGAGCGCTGCGGGGCGGTCGGGCTTTTCCGAGGATCGCGCTTCTGGGGCGCCTGGACGCGCCGCGGAGGCGGTGGAGTTCGGACCTTCTTGGCCACGGCGCGCAAGGGTACCCGCCGTCGTGCCGCCGGGGAGGGAAGTACGCAACGTGCGCGTTTTTTCCGCAGCCGTGGCTCTTGACTAGTGGAGCGGCGCCAGCATAAGCTCCCCGAGCCGAAGCCGATGAACCCTCGGGTTCGCCGGCTTCGGCGTTTTTTGTGGACCCGGCCTTCCTTTCACGGATACTGGGAAGCTCGAAGCGTGTTCCCAACCAGAGGCTGGAGGTCCCGATGGGACTACTCGACAAGCTGCTCGGTCGCACGAAGAAGGCGGCCGGGGACATGACGGGCGACTCTTCGATGCGGCGCGAGGGCGCCGCGCAGGAGCGGCAGGGTGCCGCCGAGGACAGCGCCGCCCAGCACGAGGAGATGGCACAGGAGCAGCGGAACGAGGCTGCAGACGCCCGCGCGGAGCGCGAGCACAGCTAGGACACCCGGGGGGTCGGGGCGGCAGAGGCCGCCCCGATCGTTCCGTCCGATCCCCCCACTACCGTCTGTCGGCTCTATGGCAGCGGTACTCCTCATCCTCCTGCTCGGCGTGGGCCTCGCGGCCGCGCTCGTCTGGCTCGCGCGGACCCTCCGCGAGCTTCGTGCCGACTGGAGCACCCAGCTGTCGGATCGCAACGCCGAGGTCGATCGGCATCTCATCGGCGTGACCGAGACGATGGACCGGCGGCTCTCGGAGCTCGACACGAAGGTCGACCGCCGGCTCGAGAACGCATCGCAAACGACGAACAAGATCCACGAGCGGCTCGGCAAGGTGGACGAGGCGACGACGCAGATGCTCGAGCGCGCGAAGGATCTCGCCCGCCTCGAGCAAGCCCTGCGTCCACCGAAGGCCCGCGGCGGCTTCGGCGAGCTCCTGCTCGAGAACCTGCTCCGCGACCGCCTGCCACCTTCCGCCTACGAGATGCAGTACACCTTCGACTCCGGCGAGCGCGTCGACGCGATCGTGCGAGCCGACCGGACGATCCCCGTCGACTCGAAGTTCCCACTCGACAACTACATTCGGCTCTCCGACGCCGAGACGGACGACGAGCGGCAGCTCGCAGAACGGCAGTTCGGCCGGGACGTCAAGCAGCACATCGACGCGATCGCAGCCAAGTACATCAGGCCTGACGAGGGCACCTATGACTTCGCCTTCATGTACATCCCCGTCGAAGGGGTGTATTACGAGCTCGCCTGCGGCAAGACAGGAGCGCTGCTCGCGTACGCGCACGAACGGCGCGTCTTCCCGGTTTCGCCGACGACGTTCACGGCGTACCTGCAGGTGATCGCGCTCGGCCTGCGCGGCATGAAGATCGAGGAGCATGCACACGAGGTGATGGCGTACGTCGCCGATCTCCGCCGCGACTTCGACCGTTTCGCCGACGACTTCGACAAGGTCGGCACGCACCTCGGCCATGCGCAGTCGAAGTACCACGACGCCGGGAAGCGCCTCGACAAGTTCGAGACGAAGCTCGAGCGTGCAGTGGAAGAGCAGGGAGAGATCGAGGGCGAGACCGTGCTCGAGCTTCCCGGCGTTTCCGCCGACGCTGCCTAACTAGAAGCGGAGGAGAGCGCCGATGCCTTCGACGGGCGCGAGATCCTCGTGGTGCCGGATGGCCCACACCGCACCGCCGTGCGCGAGCGTCTGGTGCACCGCGAGGTCGAGCCCCGCGTCGGTCGGTTCGAGCCGCGTGCCGTCGAGCGGACAGCTTCCTTCCGAGATCGCGGCGCGGCCGCAGGCGGGACAGCGGAACGCCGGGCGGTCCACGCCCTGCTGGAAGAGCAGCAACTCCACACGCGCGTCGGACGCCGCCTCGAGCGTCTGCTCCCAGCCCGATGCGGCGCGCCCGTTGCGGCCCGCTTCTTCACGCCAGCGCTCGATCGCTTGCGACTCGCTCTTCGCCTCCGCTTCTTCGAGGACCGGCCTGACTGCCGCGAGCAACTCGGCCGGGCTCGCGTGTGACTGCGCAGGCGTCCACCCGACGAGCGACGTTCGGGCCTCCGCGGAGAGCGCATCCAGGAACTCGGTCCGCATGTCCTCCGAGCAGACGAGAACGATCTTCGGTCCCTGCAGCTGCCGCCGGGTGCGGTCGAGCTCCTCGGCCACGCCCTTCAGATGTTCGTGGACGAGCTTCTCGATATGCCGCTGATACCTCGCCTGCGACCAGCCGCCCTGGTCGTGCTGGCCCGGCGCCTCGTCGTAGTGCTCGGCGATCTCTTCCAGCCGTCCGCCGCGCAGCCGGTAGAGCTGACCCTCCTCGCGACTGACGACCGCCACGATCGTCCCGTCAGCCCGCCCGATCAGCGGCGCGAGCGGCGCAAGGAAGAAGTCACGTCCGACCTTCGCGCGGTCGTCGACCGGCGCCGGCAGGGCGAGCGTCCGCCACGAGTTGTCGAGCCCGGCCGCGAACACCGCGAGCCCCTGAGAGCCGTCTCGCTCGAAATCGTCGTCGAACCACTGCGCGATCCGCTCGAAGTCGGCCTTCAGGCCCATGCGCTGCTCGTGGGTCAGGTCGGTCCGGTCGGTCCGGTCGGCCGCGTGGAGCATGGAGTTCATGCGTGTCTGCGCGTCGCCGGCGGTCGGGACATCGGAGGGGTCGAGGTTCAGGTAGAGGCTGATGGCGCAGCCCTTCTCGGCCCGAAAGCCCGCCAGCTCCCGGAGGAGCGACCAAGTCACCGTTCCAGCCATACCCCGCCCCTACCTACCATCGAAGTGGCGATTCTAAGCATGGGAAGCGCTTCCGGGCCGTCCGGGCAAGGAAGGTTCAGCCGACCAAAATCGTTTAATACAGATAAAGAGGGAACCACTATGGAGGACCATGACTGACAACGACATCCGCGAGCTGATCATCATTGGAGGGGGCCCGGCCGGGTATACCGCCGCCCTCTACGCTGCCCGCGCGAACCTCAAGCCGCTCGTGATCGAGGGCTTCAACTGGGGCGGCCAGCTGATGATCACGAGCGACGTGGAGAACTATCCGGGCTACGCCGACGGTGTGATGGGGCCGGAGATGATGCAGGAATTCCGCCGCCAGGCCGAGCGGTTCGGCACGGACTTCATCACCGACGACGTGACCAAGGTCGATTTCTCGTCGCGCCCCCACCGGGTCTGGGTCGGCGACGACGAGTACCGCGCCGAGACGGTGATCGTGGCGACCGGCGCCACCGCCCGGCAGCTCGGGCTCGAGTCGGAGCGAAAGCTCCAGGGCCGGGGCGTCTCCTACTGCGCGACCTGTGACGCAGCCTTCTTCCCCGACAAGCACGTCGTCGTGGTGGGCGGCGGCGACTCGGCCATGGAGGAGGGCACGTTTCTCGCTCGCTTCGCCACCAAGGTGACAATCGTGCACCGGCGCGACGAGTTCCGCGCCTCGCAGATCATGATCGACCGGGCCCGCGCAAACGACAAGATCGAATGGGTTACGAACGCGGTGGTCGACGAGGTGCTCGGACACGATCGTGTCACCGGTGTCCGGCTGCGCGACGTCAACACCGACGAGACCTGGGAGCTCGAGGCCGACGGCGTGTTCGCAGCGATCGGGCACGATCCCAACACGGGTCTCTTCCTCGACCAGCTCGATCACGACGAGGCCGGCTACCTGATCACGAAGCCGGGCTCCACGGAGACGAACGTGGAGGGCGTCTTCGCCGTCGGTGACGTGCAGGACCACGTCTACCGCCAGGCGGTTACGGCCGCCGGCTCGGGCTGCATGGGCGCGCTGGACGCCGAGCGCTACCTCGCGGCCCTCGAAGGCCATCTGATGGCCGCCGAAGCAGCTCCTCGCAGCTGAGCATGCCCGAGTGGCTCGACCTGCTCGACCCCTCACCCGAGGAGTTGCGACGCCACCTGCCGAAGGACATCCACCCCCGCGCGCTCGAGCAACTGCTGGCACCCGCGAAGCACGACGACGAGCCGCGGCCAAAGCTCGAAGGCCACGGTAACTACATCTTCGGGGTGTTTCTCGTCCCCGTGCTCGTACCGAACGAAGATCGCATCTACTACCAGGAGGTCGACCTGATCGGAACGCGCGAGGGCCTGCTCACGGTTCGTAAGACACCGGAACGCGGCGAGCCGTTCGACATCTCACCGGCAAAAGCGTCGTGCCGCGCCGATGAGGGAGTCGGAATGAACGCGTACCACCTCATGGACGAGATCGCCGAGCGGTATCTCGACCTGATCGACGGCCTGAACGACGAGATCGACGAGCTCGAGGACAACGTCGAGGAATGGGAACCGGCGAAAACGCGTGCGCGGTTGTCGGGGCTGAAGCACGATCTCCTCCACGTCCGGCGAACCCTGGGTCCGATGCGCGACGCCGTGCGAGGGGTGGTCGACGACAGGGTCGAGCTCGACGACGGCGGGCCGGTGCTGACCAGAGAGGTCGAGCTGAACTTCGCCGCCGCCTACGACAAGTTCCTGCGTGCCGTGGACGGGCTCGAGCTGTCGCGCGACCTTGTTGCAGGCGTCCGCGACTACCTGCAGTCCAAGATCGCGAACGATCAGAACGAGGTGATGAAGAAGCTGACGGTGATCGCGTCGGTGCTCCTCCTCCCCACGTTCATCGTCGGTCTCTACGGCCAGAACTTCAAACACCATTTCCCGGAGCTCGGCTGGCAATGGGGCTACGCCTGGTCCTGGGGCCTGATCGTCGTGACCACGATCGCGCAACTTGTCTTCTTCAGACGGCGTCACTGGATCTGACCCAGCTACCTTGATTCGGTGCCGTACTTCATCTGCCCGAACTGCAAAAACCGGTCGATCGACCATGACCGGCTCCAGGAGATCGACAACGTCCCAGTGGCGTGCGAGCGTTGCGGCTTCGGCTTCCTGTTCGAGCTGATGGACGACTACTACCCGGCTCCGAACACCGGCTTCGTCGTCTGCGACAGGGACGGCCGGATCCTCGCGAGCGGGCGCGGCGTGTTCGAGCTCTCCGGCTTCCGGGAGGAAGAGCTGCTCGGCGCGGACATGGTGACTCGGTTCGGGCTGGGCGGATTCGAGGGTGAGCAGAATCCGGCGGCCGTTGCGCTCGAGTGGGGCGTGCGGAGACTCGGAGAAAAGCTCGAGCTACGAACGCGCGCAGGTCAGCAGAAGCCGGTGATCGGCGACTTCTTCCCCGCCTACGACGACGACGGCGGACTGCTGGTCGCGCTCACACCGCGGGGCTGACGTAGACCGCCGTCACGTACGAAAAGTCGACGAATCCGCCGAGCCGCGCGGCGACGGCGCGTAGCTCGGCATCGAGTTGCTGCCGCGCCTTGGCCGGCGCGGCCGCGACGAAGCTGACCGAGGCGATTCGCTCCGCCAGCGCGTCAGCATCGAGGGTCTGCGAGAAAGGGAACCGCTGCCGCTCGAGTGCGCCGAAAAGCGGGCTCTCCTCCAGTGCCAGCTGCCAGTGCTCGGACGGCGGTCGATCCGCCGGAACGAACGGCGCGATCAGCGCGCCGACCTCCTGGTGCAGCGGAGCGTCGTGGTCGCGGGAGTTCCAGACCAGCGCGACGGCCTCGCCGCGACGGAGCACCCGGTGGAGCTCGGGAATCGCCTCGTCGTGCCGGAACCAGTGAAACGCCTGGCCGACCGTGATCGCATCCACCGTGTCGTCGCCGAGCGGAATCGCCTCTGCGGAACCGCGCAGCGCGACGGCCGAGGGCACCGCCCGTTCCAGCTCGGCTCGCATCGCGTCGCCCGGCTCGACCGCGATCACTCGGACGCCGGTGGGGATCAATGCGCGCGTCAGCTTGCCGGTACCGGCGCCGAGGTCGAGGACGGTTCGCCCTGGCCGAAGATCGAGTTTGGTTGCGATCCAGTCGACCGCCTCCGCGGGGTATTCGGGACGAGCGCGCTCGTAGACGTCGGCCACGAGCTCGAAGCTCCGTGAGTCGGGATGCTGGAGCTCAGACACGAGACGACGGGCAGAGGTCGTTCAGGACACACTCTTCGCAGCGCGGTAGGCGCGCGAGGCACACCCGGCGGCCGTGCCAGATCAGCAGGTGTGGAAACCGGCCCCAGTCCTGGCGCGGCACGATCTTCATCAGGTCGCGCTCGATCTTCACCGGGTCTTCTTCTTTCGTCAGGCCGAGCCGCTGCGACAGGCGTCGGACGTGGGTGTCGACGACGATTCCCTGTGGCTCGCCAAGCTCGGCTGCGACGACGTTCGCGGTCTTGCGGGCGACACCGGGCAGCCGCACGAGCTCCTCGAGCGTTCGCGGCACCTCTCCGTCGAACTCGGTGAGCAGCATCGCCATCGTGCCGCGAATCGCCTTCGCCTTCTGCCGGTAGAAACCGGTCGCGAAGATGTCTCGCTCCAGCTCCTCCGGCGGCACCGCGAGATAGTCCTCGGGCTTGCGGTATTTGACGAACAGCTGCTCGGTCACGCGGTTGACGTTCACGTCGGTCGTCTGCGCAGAGAGCATCACCGCGACCAGGAGCTCGAGCGGCGACCTGGATTTGAGTGCGATGGTCGCATCCGGGTGGGCGGCGGCGAGGCGGTCGATGATCTCCCGGATCCGGGCACGCTTGGGACCGACGCGGCGCCGCGCCTCGTTGACGAAGCTTCTCGGCATGCTCAGACCGTAGCGAGTGCGTGTTCTGCGTAGCTCGCCCCACGGAGCCCGGGACCGGCGCAGACGACGTCGAGCGCCGAGCAGCCGGCGCAGATGTACTCGCTCGGCGTCGGGCGGAACTCGCCCGCGTTGATCTTTGCGATCGCTTCGCTCAGCTCCGCCTCGAGCTCGGCGATCTGCTCGATGTGGAAGACGGTCGAGACGACGGCGTCGGAGCGCTCGAGGAAGTGGTAGACGACCTCCACTTCCCGAGCACCGGCTCGGAAGCAGGCGAGCGCGTAGACGAGCCGCTGCAGCCGGTAGTCGTGCTCGACGATCTCCTCGGGCGTGCCCTCGGCGAGCGAATTCGTCTTGTAGTCGATGACGACGGCCCGCTCGCCCTCGAGCTGGAGCATGTCGAGGCGGCCTCGAAGAAGCACGCCGTCGTGCTCGAACGCGAACGGCCGCTCCGGTCGCGCACTGGGCAGCGTGGCCACGCGCCGTGCGAGCTCGGATTCGCAGTAGGACTGCACGAACCCGGCGATTCGCTCGAGCTCCTCGTCGCTCACCTTGGGATACCAGCCGCGAACGAGGCCGGTGAGATCTTCAGGTGGAAGGGGCTCCTGCAGGTTCACGAGCTCCAGCAACCGGTGGACGGCGTCTCCGATCTCAGTGGCGGCCAACCCGGTCGTGCCCTGTACCGCGAGCCGTTCATCGGTCGGGCGCATGCCCACGACACGCTCTGCGTAGTAGCGGTAAGAACAGCGGTCGAACAGGGCGAGCGCGCTGAAGGACAGACGCCGAACTCTGTGCAGCGGCGGAGCCGGCACGTCGGCAAGCGGTGGCAGGGCCGGGACCAGCGCGGGCAGCGCGCCACCGGCGCCGCCGTCTTCGAACAACGCGAGCTGGCCCACTTCCGCCGGCAACTCGACGATGGGCGGCGCCGCTTCCTCGGCGTGGCGGTCGACGCGCAAGATCACGCGCGCGCCTTCGCGCTCGAGCTCAACCGGATCACGGCCCGCGCCCTCGATCTCGCCCCTGGCGTCGAGGCGGTCGAGCACCCAGCCGATCGGCGTCGTCTCGTCCGACGTGCGACTCGGGTCGATCGAGCCGGAGACGATCAGCCGGTCGACCGCGCGGGTCATGGCGACGTAGTAGAGACGCAGCCGCTCTGCACGCTCCTCCTCTTTGCGTGCTTCCTGCACGGCGTCGTACGCGTAGGCGCCGCGCGGCTTGCTCGTGATCGGGTCGGCCACCCGGAAACCGAAACGGCCGTCGGAGAGCGCGAGGATCTCGTGTGACGAAGGCGGCGCCCTGTCGCGGCCGGCGTCGGCAACGACGACGACCTTGAACTCGAGGCCTTTCGCAGCATGGATCGTCAGCAGCCGCACGGCGTCGGCGCCTTCCTCCTCGGCGACTGCCTCGAGCTCGCGTGCGCCGACCGACTCCTGGTCGCGGACGAATCGCACAAAACCCTCGACGTCCGGCCCACGCAGCTCTTCGTACGACCGCGCGAGGCGGGCGAGCTTGCGCAGGTTCGCGTAACGGCGCCGTCCGTCCCAGCGTGCGAGCACGGCCAGGTCGTAGTCGTGCTCCGCGACGATGCGCTCGCACAAGCGCTCGAGTGAAAGCCGGGCGAGCGCTCCCGTCAACCGGTCGTAGCGCTGGCGGAAGGCACGCAGGAGCTGCACGTCGCGATGCGCCAGGGTGTCGGGCAGCTCGCGTTCGAGCGCGACGAAGAGCGGCCGCTTCGGTGCGGCGCGCCGTAGGAGAGCAAGCGCGTCGTTGGAGACTCCGACCAGTGGAGAGGCAAGAACGCTGACGAGCGCTTCGTCGTCGTAGCGGTTCCGCAGCAGGCGCAGGTAGGCGAGCAGGTCGACTACCTGCTGCTGGCCGAAGTACCCCCTCCCAGTGCCGCGGTAGGTCGGCACGTCGAGCGCACGCAGCTCCTCCTCGTACCACTCGGCATCGGTCCCGGCGGCGAACAGGAGCACGATCTCGCCGGCCACGGCGTCGCCGGCGTCGATCAGCTCGCGGATGCGCCGTGCGATCGCACGTGCCTCGCCACGCCGCCAGTGCAGGTCCGTGCCGGAGTACGTCGACTTGTCGGTGACGAGCAGCTCGACGGGTGCGCCGAAGACCGGGTCCGGAAAGTCACCCGAGGCCGCAAGCGGCTGGAACTCGTCGCCGAAGTCGGCGCCGAACAGGTGGTTGACGACCGCGAGCACCTCCGGCCGGGACCGATAGTTCATCGTCAGCGGCAGCACGCCTTCACCGGCCTGCGCGCGCCGCTCGCGGAAGACCTGCACGTCTGCGTGACGGAAGCCGTAGATCGACTGGAACTCGTCGCCGACGAAGAAGAGCTCGTGACCGGCCGGCCCGCTGGAGAGCAGGTCGATCAGCTCGCACTGGAGCCGGTTCGTGTCCTGGAACTCGTCGACCATGATCGAACTGAAGCGCAGCTGCTCGCGCTCGCGGATCGCCTCGTCGTCGCGCAAGAGATCCCGCGCGCGCAGCTGCAGATCCTCGAAGTCGAGCGCGGACTCGCGGTCCTTGCCCTCCTGATACGCAGCGGCGAAGCCATTGAGCAGTTCCTGCAGCAGATCGCGGTCGGCCGCGGCGAGCTCGTCGAGCGCTGCCTGCTCTACGAGCTTGCGGGCCTCTTCGTACGAGGCGGCGCGCTCACCGCGAAGACGGAGGTCGCCAAGATCGAAGATCCGGTCTGCACGGGCATCGGCGTCGAGATACGCGACGGCCTGCCGGGCCGTCTCGCGTTGCGCATCCCCGGATCCTTCGTCGTCGGCGAGGCAGCGGGCCGCGTCGCGAAACTCGTCGACGCGACCGCTGAGACTCGGGCGCTCCCCCAACTCGAGAACGAGCTCACGGCCCGCCGACCTGAGCGTCTCGTAGACGCCCGTGAGCATCCGCCGCAGCCCGTCTGTCCCGTAGACGGCGAGAAGTCGTAGCCTCGCCGGGTCATCCGCGGCACAGAAAGCCGTCAACGCCTCCGCGAACGCCTCGCTACGGAGCACGCGGCCCTGGCTGTCGTCGAGCACGCGGAAGCGTGGGTCGACGCCTGCGGCGAACGGATGCGAGCGCAGCAATCTGTGACAGAAGCCGTGGATCGTGGAGATCCACGCCCCGTCGAGCTCGCGCGCGAGGTCGGGACGTCCACGCTCGACCAGCCCGGCGCGGATCCTGCTGCGCAGCTCGCCCGCCGCCTTCTCCGTGTAGGTGATCACGAGGATCGATTCGACGTCGACGCCCTCGTCGCAGACGGCACGCACGAAACGCTCGACGAGCACCTTCGTCTTCCCCGTACCGGCTCCGGCCGAGACGAAGACGAGCCCCCGCGCGTCGACTGCGCGCTGCTGTTCGCGGTTGAGCTTCATGCGCGCCTCACGCGGCACATCGACCAGAGCTCGCACCAGGTCGGACAGTCGCCGCTCTTCGGGTCGTGCCTGACGTCTCCCTTGCGCATTCGTTCGACGATGTCGACGGCGAGCTCGCGGGCGCGCTCGACCTGCCCCCAAAAAGCCTCTTCGTCGAGGTAATCGTTCTTCGCAAACCCGGGGATGCCGTCGTCCTGCGCCTCGGCGCGGAGCAAGCCGCGCGCCTTCCGCTCGCCGGACAGCGGCCGGTAGAGGCCGCCGAGCGGCTCGATCCCGACGAGATCGCGGAGCACGAGCATGTAGAGCGGGATCTGGAGCTTCTTCTCCTGCTCGATCTGCACGGCCGAATGGGCGTGCTTGCCCGCTTTGTAGTCCTGGACGATGCCGCGAGCGCTGAACGGATCGACGTCGATTCGGTCGATCTTCCCGGAGAGCGTCACGCCTGGAGCCAGCTCGAGCCCGCGTTGCAGCTCGGGCGCCGACCGCTCGGAGCCGAACAGCACTTCGAAGCGGCGAGGGAGGAGCGGCATGTCGGCAGCCGCCTCTTCGCGGACGAAGGCTTCGAGGTCGCGCCACAGGCCATGCCGAAGCTCGCGCGCCTCCAACTCCGTGAGCTCGAGGCGCACACCCTTCGCGACTGCTTCGTCGAGGCACCTCGAGAGGAACGCCACCGCGTCCTCGACCCGATCCGGCTCGACGCGGTCGGTGCCGAGCTCCTTCGGCAGACCGGAGTAGAAGCGGTAGAGAACCTGGTGGGCGATCGAGCCGCGTAGACGGGCGTCGACCTCCCCGTCGATGCTCTTCGGGTCGATCACACGGTCGAAGAACCAGATCGACGAGCACTCGGCGAACCGCTCGAGCTCGGTCACCCCGTAGGTCATCTTGGCCGCGAGCTCGGCGAGCACCAGCGGATGGGTCAGTCGGGTCGGCCGCTCGAAGGCCTGCAGCGCGCGGGCGAGCCGTCGCTCCCAGCCGTTCGCCGCCGCGATCGCGTCCGCTGCGATCGCGTCGCCGGCGGCGCGCAGCGCGACAGAGCGCAGTCGCTCTCGCTCGGTGGGCGCATCCTCCAGCGGCCACGTCAGATCGGAGAGCGGACGGCGGCGCGTCCAACGCGCGATGTCGTCCTTCGGGAAGACAGCCTGCACCTCGTCCCAGAACGGGCTCGGCTCTCGCGGGCTCCCTTCGTCGGTTGCCGCCTCGCGAACGAGATAGAGGCGCCGGCTCGCCCGCGTGCACGCTGCATAGAAGAGGTACCGGTCGCGTGCAACCTGGTCGGGTCGCGTCAGTCGTGCCCGCGAACGCTCGTCGAGGTCACGGCGTGCGTCGTCGCCCAGGAAGGGCGACTCGTGCCCTCGCCGCGGCAGGCTTCCTTCTTCGAGCCCGAGCACGAACACGATCTCGAAGCGGCGTGTGCGCGCGCGCAGCAAGTCGATCACCGCGATCCGTCCGGCCTCGCCCGGCGACGAGCGGCGCACCTCCGTGCGCTCGAGCGCTGCAACGACTTCCTCCGGGGACAGCGAGCCGTCGAGCTCGCTCCAACCGCGTAGCTCTGCGACGAGACGCATCACGGACTCGTGCGCGCGGATGTCCTGTCGCGAGAGCTCGCCGACGGGCGGCGCCTCGAGGCCGTAGGCGGAGCGGAGCATGAATGCCGCCAGGCCCGCGACCGCGTCGAGCGGTGTCGGCGCGCCGCGTAGCGCTTCGAGGACGGGCAGCGGTTGACCGTCGCGGAGGCGCATCGTCTCCTCCTCCACGCGCTCCGGTGTCTGCACGGCGCGGCCGCGCAGGCGGCCCTCGAGGAAGTCGACGTTCTGGCGCGTGAGGCCCGAGTACGGCGAACGCAGGAACGCGTAGAGGTGAGCGCGGCCGCCTCCGAGCCACGCGAAACGGAGCAGGCTCAGGAGCGCCTGGCCGAAGGGCGTCCTGTCGAATCGAACGTAGGCCTCGAGCGCGTAGGGAACGCCGAGCGTGCCGAGAGCGGTCTCGAGCGGCGCCTGCCACCGTTCGAGCGAGGGACAGATGACGCCGATCTGCTCCGGCTCGACGCCTGACCGAAGCAGCGACAGCAGCTCCTCACCGACGAGCTCGAGCGCGCCACGCTTGCCGGCGCTTTCGAAGAACCGCAGGGCGCCGTCGATCAGAGGTGCCTGCTGCAGCCCCTCGGCGAAGAGCGCGCGCTCCAGATGCGCGAGCGCCGGCTCGGCGACCTGGTCGAACGCCGGGGGAAGCTCGTCGATCCTGCCGTCCGCGAGCGCCGTGAGATCGTCCATCGTGCGGCGAAGCGATGCGAATGCAGTGCGCCCCGGTTCGTAGGGCATCGACACGGTCACCTCGCTGCGTCCAGCGAGCGCCTGCAGGAGCGCCCACTCGGCTCCGGTCAGATCCTCGAAGCCATACGCGAAGACGGGCTCGCCGCCCCAGGCGTCGAGCTCGCCGGCAACCCGGTCGGCCGCGTGCCGCCGAAGCAGGTCGCGGTCCCAGAGGTTGAGCCGATCAAGCTCGGCGCGGTAGGCCGCGTAGAGCCCGGCGAGCTCGCCTTCGAGATCGTTCGGATCGAGCAGGCCCGACTCGAGCTCGCCCACCGTCGAGAGTAATGCGTCTGCGAAGCCGCCGAAGCGAGCCGAACGGCCAAGGCCGTTGAGCGACTGTCCGGCGAGCGCACGCCGGACGATCAACGCCTGCTGCGCCTCGGTCGCGACCTGTCGGCTCTCGCTGCCGCCACGCGCGATGCGCTTGAAGAGGTCGTCGAAGGTGACGATCGAACCGCCGAGGAGAGCCGGCTGGATCTCGAGCAGCTCTCGCTCGCGCTCTTCGACGTCCGACCGGTTCGGCACGATGAGATACGGCTCCTGAGGGAGCGCGTCCAGGTATCGGCGGAGCAGGAGCGCCACCTTCCCGGCATTGGCCGGGCCGGTGATGAGGTTCAGACCCAACTGACCCACTCTAGTCGGGCGGTCAGACGACCCGGACCGCGCGAACGCTGGGAGCGGGAAAGCCTTAAGCGGCGGTCTTCGGCCGGCGGCCGCGCCTCGCGACGGCCTGGCCCGGCATCTTGCCGGCGCAGGCGTCGCAAAGATCCGCCTGCTTCGAGCCACGCCGCGCGTCGGTGAAATTGATCCGCATGACGGCGCCCTTTGCCTCCTCGACCTCCTTGCCGCAATTGTCGCAGACAAGTCTCGTTACGCGTGCCACCCTAATTCCTCCCTCGTAAACCGATTCGACTGCGCCGACCTTACCGGAAAGATCAGGGAATTAGGCGGCGGCTCGTCCTTGCTTAATTCGCCACGAACGGAGCAGGCTCAAAAGGGCCTGTTCTTCGAGGTCGAGACCTAAATCGCGCGCACCAACTACGCGCAAATGCCGCGGCCGGAAATCCTCGATCGTTGTGCCGTCGAGATACTGGTCGACGACCGCCGGGCTGACGTAGGACGCGCGCGCAACGGCAGGCGTGTTGCCGAGCTGCTCCCCCACCCGGCGCATGACCGCAGCGACGGCCCGCTTCGCCTCGGTCTCGGACTCAGCCGGCCCGTGCTCGGCCATTGCGATCGCCGCGAGCAACGTGCCGCCCCACGTCCGGAAGTCCTTCGCCGTGAAGTCCTCGCCGAGATTCGTGCGAACGTACTCGTTCAGCTTCGCTCCGGTGAGCGCGTACAGCCCAGCGTCCCACTCGTAGCGGAAGAGACGCGCACCACGGGGGAGCTCGAGCAGCTCCTTGACGGCCTCCGCAAGCTCCGTGTCGACGAGAGTCGTGCGAATCACGGACCGGTGCTTCCCGCGAAAGTGAAACGCGATCCGATGGCCGCGTACGCTCACGTGGTTCTTGCGGAGCGTCGTGATCCCGAATGTCTTCGACTCCTTCGCGTAGCGCTCGGTGCCGACCCGAAACCAGCTCCGGTTGATCAGCCGCGTCGCGATCGCCGAGACGCGGTCGCGGTCGAGCAGGTCGTTGTCCATGTGCTCGGCCATCGCCTCGCGCAGGTCGGGGAGCCCTTCGGCGAACCGGATCAGCTTGTCGAACTTCTCCTGCTCGCGCTGTGCTCGAAAGCTCGGGTGGTAGACGTACTGCTTCCGGCCTGCGCCGTCCAGACCGGTGGCCTGCAGCTTCGACGACGCGCTCGGGGAGATCCAGACGTCCTTCCACGCGGGCGGGATCACAAGCGACTTGATCCGCTCGAGCTTGTCCTCGTCCGTGATCCGGTTGCCGCGCGCGTCGACGTAGCGAAAACGTCCGCGTGAGCCTTCTCTCCTCCAACCGCCTTTTCTCGGCATCGTCCACCGCTAGTGTCCGGAGCCGTGGACGCCAAAACGATCGTGGTGCTCGAGGGCGACGAAACCGGGCAGGAGCTGCTCGAGGAGAGCCTCCGCGTCCTGGCTCCCGAGGTGACCGGGCTCGACCTCGAATTTCCGCGGTTCGACCTCTCGCTGGAGTCCCGGCGGTCGAGCCAGAACCAGGTCGTCCACGAGGCCGCGCAGGCAATTCGCGAGCACGGCTTCGCCTTGAAGGCTGCGACGATCACGCCGGAGGAGCGCGACGGCGTCGGCTCCCCGAACCGCATCCTGCGCGAAGAGATCGGGGGGAAGGTGATCGTGCGCACCGGGCGCCGGATTCCCGGGGTCGCCCCGTTCGGCGGCGTGCACGCACCGATCTCGATCGTGCGCATGGCGGTCGGCGACGCCTACGGCGCGAAGGAGTGGCGTGAGGGCGAGGGGGACGACGAGGTGGCGTTCCGGACGGAACGGATCGAGCGTCGAATCTGCCGCGCCGTAGCCGAGTTCTCGTTCCGCCAGGCGGAGCAGGCCGGCGCGAAGGTGTTCGGCGGCCCGAAGTACACGGTCAGCCCGACGTACGAGGGGATGCTGAAGGAGGAGATGGACGCTGCGGCGGTCCGGCACCCCGACGTGCCGTACGAGCCACAGTTGATCGATGCGACGTTCGCGCTGTTGATCTCGTCGGCCGGCGATCCGCTCGTCATTCCCGCTCTCAATCGCGACGGCGACATCCTCTCCGACCTCGTGCTGCCGCTCTTCGGCTCGATCGCCGGGTCCGAGTCGATGCTCGTCGCCTTCGAAGACGACTATGAGCCGCGCGCGCTGATGGCGGAAGCCGCGCACGGCACCGCCCCGTCGCTCCGAGGCAAGAACGTCGCGAACCCGATGGCGATGATCCTCGCCGGCGCGGCCCTGCTCTCCTACGGCGACGAACGTGCGCAGCAGGTCGGCCGGGCGATCCGCGAGTCCTGTCTCGAGGCGGTCGGCCAGGGGTTCCGCACGGCTGATCTCGGCGGACATGCCGGCACGAGCGAGTTCACCGACGAGGTGATCGAGCGGACGCGCTCGAAGCTCGAAGTCTGGGCGACGCTCTAGGGCTCTACGAGGCTGCTGCGGTGGCCTCGAGCGCACCCGCGCTCCAGGCCTCGAGAAAGGCGCCGGCGATTGTGGGATCGAACTGCGAGCCGGCGCAGCGCTCCACTTCTTGGACTGCCGCCGCGATCGGGAGCGCGCGTCGATACGGTCGCATCGAGGTCATTGCGTCGAACGCGTCGGCGACTGCGAGCAGACGGGCCTCTTCGGGAATGTCTGCGCCGGAGCGACCGGTGGGATAGCCGCCGCCGTCCCAGCGCTCGTGGTGGTACAGGACGTAGGGCAGCGCTTCCTGAGCGGGCCAGACGGGCCCGATCAACCTCGCGCCCGCAGCGGGATGCTTCCGGATCTCTGCGATCTCGTCGGGCTCGAGGGGACCGCGCTTGTTGAGGATCGTCTCCGAGATCATCACCTTGCCGAGGTCGTGCAGCGGACCGCCGAGCGCCAGTGTCCGGAGCCGGTGATCGTCCCAGCCCATCCACACGGCGACGCGCGCGGCGAGCAGAGTCACGCGGGTGCAGTGCGCCGCCGTGGAGGGGTCACGCGCGGCGAGCGCTGCGGCGAGTGCGGTCAGCATCGGCCTGATCGAATTCCAGGCCAGCGGGGCTTTCCCTGCAGGCTGCGCTAGCGCCAGATGCCCGTGATCGGTCTCGCTCCGGCCGACCGGCCGAGCGTGGGAAGACCGAAAGCCTGCTCGATCGTGCGCAGTGCGCCGTAGTGATTCGTGACGCCCGTGAAAGCCGAGCCCGGACGTACGGCGGTGCCGACAACAAGGGCAGGTGTGTGGCCGCCCCCGCGCAACGCAGTGCTCCCTTCGTCGAACAGGACCAGGATGGCAGTCCTCGGCAACCGCAACAGTGGGGCGACTGTCCGCCGGAGCCAGGCGTCGCCGACCGCGACCGAGCAGTCGTGCATCGAGTGGCAGAGATCAGGGACGACGAGCGAGAAGTCGGGCAGGCCGCCCGCTCGAAGATCCGTCGCGAGCCGTGCCAGCGGGACGATGTTCGCTCGCCTGTTCGCATTCCCGGCGATGTCCCGGAAGTACGCAAACGGGTTGTGCTTCTTCGCATAGCGCCGGTCCGAGCCGCCGAGAAAGCCCGGAGAGGGAAGTCCCTCGGCGTATGTCTTCCACGTCTTTCCGGCCGCCTCGAGTGTGTCCGCGAGGCTCGAGGCCGCGACGGTGCAGGTCGTGCAGTCGGTGGTGATCCCGTGGGTCGATCCCGAGACGAGAGCGAGATAGTTCGGCAGGCTCGGATGCGTCACGCCGAAGTAGCGCGTCAGCCTCGCGTAGCGCCGCGCGTATCCGTTGAAGGTCGGAGCCGCGCGACTGCCGAGCACACTGCTCGTCTCCTTGTTCTCGAAGACCACCACGACCACGTGGTCGAGCGCAGGGACAGGGGCGGCGACGGACGCGGCAGGTGCTGCAACGGTCAGCGTCGCCACGACGGCTGCGACGAAGTACCTCACGCCGTCTCCGCGCGGCGACGCCAGACGTGAAGCGCGCCGATGCCGAGCACGAAGAGGATCGCGACCGCGATCCCGCCGTACACGCCGTAGCGCGCGACCGTATCGGCAACGGCTCGGCCGGCGTAGTACGCGACCAGGCCGACCCCGGTCGCCCACACGATCCCGCCCAGGGCGTTCCAGAAGAGAAATCTCCACCACGACATCCGCGTGATTCCCGCCATCCACGCGCCCGTCACCCGCACGCCTCCGAAGAACCGCGCGAAGAACACCGCCTTGCCGCCGTGCCTCTCGAAAAAGCGCTCGGCCGGCGGCATGACGCGATCGGCGAAGCGCTTCAACCACGCGTAGCGCTCGATCAGCCGGCGTCCACCCTCGCGCCCGATCCAATAGCCGATGTTGTCGCCGATGATCGCAGCGGCGGTCGCAACCACGATCACAGCGGTGATCGAGAGATGACCCTTGGAGGCGTAGACACCCGCCGCGATCAGCGCCGTCTCGCCCGGAAGCCAGAGGCCCGCAGACTCCAGGCAGACGATCCCGAAGACGAACCAGAGACCGTAGTGGTGGATGAAGTGGGTCACAGGTCGGCCAGGGTACGTAAGATCGGCCCCGTGCTAATCGGCGTCCCGCGTGAGCTCGAGCAGGGCGAGCGCCGAGTGGCTCTCGTCCCCGAGGCCGTTTCGAAGCTCGCCGGCAGCGGGTTCGAAATCCTGGTCGAGCGCGGCGCCGGCGTTGCCGCCTCGTTTCCGGACGCCGCGTACGAGGAAGCCGGGGCGACTCTCGCCAACGACGTCTGGCACGCGGAGGCGGTCGTCAAGGTCCGCAAGCCGAACGACGCCGAGGCCCAAAGACTTCGCAGCGGTCAGGTTCTGATCGGATTCCTCGAGCCGCTGACCGACACAGCGGGAATCGAGCGACTGAGCGAGCGCGGCGTCCAGGCGTTCGCGATGGAGTCGATTCCGAGGACCACGCGTGCACAGTCGATGGATGCGCTTTCCTCACAGGCGACCGTCGCCGGGTACAAGGCCGTACTCCTCGCGGCCGACCACCTGCCCCGTTTCTTTCCGATGCTGATGACCGCGGCCGGAACCGTCGCGCCGGCGAAGGTGCTCGTCCTCGGTGCCGGTGTCGCCGGACTGCAGGCGATCGCAACAGCGCGCAGGCTCGGAGCCGTCGTCGCCGGCTTCGACGTGCGGCCCGTGGTCAGAGAGCAGGTGGAGAGCCTGGGCGCGACCTTCCTGGACCTCGGGGTGACCGGCGAGGAGACGGCGGGCGGCTATGCGCGCGAGCTCACCGAGGATGAGCAGCGAAGGCAGCAGGAGGCGCTGGCCGAGCGCATCCCCGACTACGACGTCGTGATCACGACCGCGCTCATCCCGGGCAGGCCCGCCCCCACCTTGATTCCGGCGGCAGCCGTCAAGCGCATGCGGCCGGGCTCGGTGATCGTCGACCTCGCCGCCGAGGCGGGCGGAAACGCCGAGCCGACCGAGCCCGGCGAGATCGTCGAGCGCGACGGCGTGACTCTCGTCGGCTTGACCAACCTCGCCTCCACGATGCCGTTCCACGCGAGCCAGCTCTACGCGCGCAACGTGAGCGCGCTGTTGCAGCACCTGGCGCCCGAAGGCGAGCTGGCGCTCGACTGGGACGACGAGATCACCTCGGGTGCGTGCGTGACGCGCGAGAAGTCCGCGGCTGCATGAGTCACGGGCTCCAGGTCACGTTCGAGATCACGATCCTGGTCTTGGCGATCTTCCTCGGCTTCGAAGTGATCTCCAAGGTGCCGACCTTGCTCCACACACCGTTGATGTCGGGGACCAATGCGATCCACGGGATCGTGATCGTCGGTGCGATGCTCGTCGCCGGGCTCGATGACAAGGACACGCTGACGACGATCGTCGGATTCGTCGCGGTCGTGCTGGCCTCGGCGAACGTCGTCGGCGGCTTCGTCGTCACGGACCGCATGCTCGAGATGTTCAAGAAGCGGGAGAAGAAACCCGAGCCTTGAGT
>Ga0307312_10000173_pt1 | contig 26450 bp, 24 predicted proteins | sample ER_DNA_202_FD_194489 | JGI IMG/M metagenome (GOLD analysis project Ga0307312, IMG submission 194489) | Bulk soil microbial communities from the East River watershed near Crested Butte, Colorado, United States - ER_DNA_202 | ecosystem: Environmental > Terrestrial > Soil > Floodplain | place... | reverse complement strand
GTGCTCGATCGAGGTGTGGCACAGAATCAGGTCGAGCAGAACGCGGAGCCCGCGCTCCCGCGCAGCCTCGACGAGCTCGTCGAAGTCCTCGAGCGAGCCAAGCTGAGGGTCGACCGCGGTGTAGTCCGAGACGTCGTAGCCGAAGTCGGCCAGCGGCGAGGGGTAGATCGGCGAGAGCCAGAAGGCGTCCACGCCGAGCCAGGCCACGTGATCGAGCCGGTCGGTGACCCCGCGGAGGTCGCCGACGCCGTCCCCATTTGAATCCTGGAAGGAGCGGGGATAGATCTGGTAGACCACTGCGTCGCGCCACCACATGGCGTCGGCAGAATAAAGCCGTCCCAGGGGTAAGATCGACGCTGCCGAGTCCCCGTCCGAGGAGGAGCCGCCGCAGATGTCCACCGAGCCCGGAAAGATCCGCAACGTCGCTGTCACCGGCCACCGCGGGACGGGCAAGACCTCGCTCGTCGAGGCCATGCTCTTCCAGGCCGGTGCGATCAACCGACTCGGCACCGTCGAGCAGGGATCAACGACCTCCGACTGGGACGAGGACGAGCAGCGCCGGCAGATGTCGCTTGCCTCCTCGCTCTGCCACCTCGAGTGGCAGGGCCGCAAGATCAACCTGATCGACGCCCCCGGCGACGCAGGCTTCTCCGGCGACACGATCGCGGCGCTGCGCGTCGTCGAGGGCGCGCTGATCACCGCAAGCGCTGTCATGGGAGTCGAGGTGCAGACAACCCGGGTCTGGGATCGCGCCGAGCAACTCGAGCTGCCGCGCCTCGTGTTCGTGAACATGCTCGACCGCGAGCGCGCCGACTTCTACCGCGCACTCGACCACTTCCGCTCGCAGCTCTCCGAGCGCTGCGTGGCGGTCCACCTTCCGATCGGCAGCGAGCACGAGCTGACAGGGATCGTCGACCTCCTGCACATGACCGCGTACACGAGCCCGGAAGGCGAGCGCGAGGCCCCTGCCGGCGAGATTCCCGCCGAGCTCGCCGACGAGGTCGAGCGGTACCGCACGCAGTTGCTCGACTCGGTCGTCGAGACCGACGAGGGCCTGATGGAGCGCTACCTCGAGGGCGAGGAGCTCGGCACCGAGGAGGTGGCGAAGGCGCTCAAGGACGCGGTCACGCGCGGCGAGCTGTTCCCGGTCGCCTGCGGGGTAGCCACGAAGAACCTGGGCACCACGGCGCTGCTCGACCTGCTCGTCGAGGGCGTCCCGTCCCCGGCGAAGCGTCCGCCCGCGATCGACGTGGACGGCGCGGGCACCGCGGCCTTCGTCTTCAAGACCGTCGCCGATCCCTTCGCCGGCCGCATCAATCTCTTCCGCGTTCTCTCCGGCACGCTCGACTCCGACTCGACCGTCGTCAACTCGCGCAACCGCGCCAAGGAGCGAGTGGGCCAGTTGCTGGCGCTCCAGGGCAAGGAGCACGAGCAGGCGAAGGAATTCGGTGCCGGCGACATCGGCGCCGTCGCAAAGCTCAAGGAGACGACGACCGGCGACCTGCTGCTCGACTCCGATCACGGAATCGAGGCGCCGGAGCTCGAGTTTCCGGAACCGGTGATGAGCTTCGCCGTCACACCTGTGGCGAAAGGCGACGAGGAGAAGGTCGCGAGCTCGCTCCGTCGCCTGGCCGAGGAAGACCCGACGCTCGTCCTGCGCCGCGACCCGCAGACCGGCGATCAGCTCCTCTCCGGAATGAGCCAAATCCACGTGGAGGTCGCGGTCGACCGGCTCAAGCGGCGTTTCGGGGTGGACGTGGAGCTTCACCAGCCGCACGTGCCCTATCTCGAGACGATCCGCAAGGAGTCGCGCGCCCGCCACCGCTACAAGAAGCAGACGGGCGGACGCGGCCAGTTCGGCGACTGCGAGATCGTGCTGGAGCCGCTCCCCGAGCGCGAGGGCTACGAGTTCGTGGACGAGATCGTCGGCGGGGTGATCCAGCAGGGCTTCCGGCCCGCCGTGGACAAGGGGATCCAGGAGGCGATGCAGCACGGCGAGCTCGCGGGAGCCCCGGTTCAGGGCGTGCGGGTCCGGCTCGTGGACGGCCAGCAGCACAACGTGGACTCCTCCGAGATGGCGTTCAAGATCGCCGGCTCGATGGCGTTTAAGGACGCCTATGCGAAGGCCGACCCGGTGCTGCTCGAGCCGATCATGGAGCTCGAGGTGAGCGTGCCCGAGGATGCCGTGGGTGCCGTCAATGGCGACCTCAACTCACGCCGGGGAAGGCTGCAGGGCATGGAGCCGCGCGGCGGGATGACCTCGATCAAGGCCGAGGTGCCGATGGCGGAGATCCTCACCTACGCGCAGGCGCTGACCTCGCTCACCGGGGGCCGAGGCGACTACCACATGCATTTCCTGCGCTACGAGGAGGTTCCGTCCCACATCGCCCAGAAGATCATCGACGAGACGAAGAGCGAGCTCGAGGAGGCTAGGGTCTAGGGCGATGCGCATCTCGCGGCAGGTCGTCACGGCGTCGCGCACCTGCGCGATCTGCGAGCGGACGCTGCTCGTCGGGGAGCGCGCGGTGCGCTACTCGCCCGACGGCGAGAACTTCGTGGACGTCTGCCCGCTCTGCCTGGAGACCGCTGTGGATCACGGTTGGCTGAAAGAGGGGAGCCCCACGAGCCCGGTGATGGCCGAGCCCCGGCGCAAGCGGCTCGGCGGTCTCGGGGCCTTGTTCGAATCGCGCAAGCCGCAGGTCGCGCCGGTGGTGGACGAGCCGATCCTGCGGCGGCTTTCCGAGCCCGAGCTGGCGATGGTGGAGGCCGCCGACCGGTTCAACGAGAGCGCCTTCCGGCGCACGATCGCCGGCATCGCCAAGAGCCTCGGGGCGCCGAAGGCCTCGATCGTGCCCCTCTCGGGAACCAACAGCGAAGTCGTCCTCACCGTCGCTTGGGACATCTCGTGGTACCAGTACCGGATCACCCCGGACTCCGGCCAGCCCGTGCGCCTGGCCGAACGCGGCCATGATCCCGGCGAGCTCGAGACGCTCTTCACCGGGTGGAACGCGCGCCTGACCGAGGACGGACGGATCACGCCGGAAATCTCCCCGGTCTAGCGCCAACCCAGGGCGCACCTACAATCCGAGCACCATGATCTATTGCGTCATTCCGCGCGAGCTCGAGGACGAGCTCTACGCCAAGATGGTCGAGTACTACAAGGACAACCCGCACGTGACCGTCATCATCGACCGCCGCGAGGGCGACGACCGGCGCTCGGGCCGGGACAAGGGCGGGAAGCGCGAGATCCGCGATCGCCGCAGGGCACGGGCGCCGGGCACGTTCCCCAGCACCGACGCGCCTGACTAGAATCGCCGCCGTGGCAACCGCGGCGACCAAAACCTTCAAGAACTTCATCGGAGGCGAGTGGATCGAAGCCGCCTCCGGCGAGACCTTCGAGACGACGAGCCCGGCTACCGGCGAGACGCTCGGTGTCTTCCCGCGCTCGAGCGCTGAGGATGTCGATCGCGCCGTCGAGGCCGCGAAGGCCGCCTTCGAGGACTGGCGCCTGACCCCGGCGCCGAGGCGAGGCGAGATCCTCTTCCGCTTCGGCCAGCTGCTCGCCGAGCACAAGGACGAGGTCGCCGAGCTGATGGCGCGCGAGATGGGCAAGGTCATCCCCGAAGCCGCGGGCGACGTCCAGGAAGCGATCGACATGAGCTTCTACATGGGCGGCGAGGGTCGGCGGCTCTTCGGCCAAACGACGCCCTCGGAGCTGCGCGACAAGTTCAACATGAGCATCCGCCAGCCGATCGGGGTCGTCGGCGTGATCACGCCCTGGAACTTCCCGATCGCGATCCCGTCCTGGAAGATCGCGCCAGCGCTGGTCTGCGGCAACACGGTCGTCTTCAAGCCGGCCACGGACACGCCGCTTTTGGGCGAGCGCTTCGTCGAGCTGCTCGTCGAGTCCGGCGTGCCCGCGGGAGTGATCAACATCGTCCACGGGGGAGGGGGAGAGGTCGGCGACCGGCTCGTGCGCCACCCCGACGTGCCGGTGATCACGCTAACCGGGTCCCGCGAGACCGGCGTCGCGGTGATGCGCAACGCGGCAGAGAATCTCAAGCACATTCACCTCGAGCTCGGTGGAAAGAACGCGATCATCGTGCTCGACAACGCCGATCTCGACCTCGCGGTGGAGGGGATCATCTGGTCGGCCTTCGGCACCTCCGGTCAGCGCTGCACCGCGGCCTCGCGGGTGATCGTGCAGGCGGGCGCCTACGACGAGCTCCAAAAGCGCCTCGTTGCGGCGGCCGAGAAGCTGCGCCTTGGCCCAGGCTGGGAAGAGGGCGTGGACGTCGGCCCCGTGATCAACCGGCGCGCGCTCGACAAGATCCACTCCTACACCGAGATCGGCGTTGACGAGGGGGCGAAGCTCCTCACCGGCGGCGAGGTCGCCGAGGGCAACGGCCTGAGCGACGGCTTCTTCTATCGGCCGACGATCTTCGGCGACGTCGACCCCCAGATGCGTGTCGCCCAGGAGGAGATCTTCGGCCCGACGACGGCGCTCATCCGCGTGCGCGACGTGGACGAGGCGATTCGCGTTTCGAACGGGATCGAGTTCGGCCTCTCGTCCTCGATCTTCACGCGAGACGTGAACACCGCCTTCCGCGCGATGCGCGACCTCGAGGCCGGGATCACCTACATCAACGCCGGGACGATCGGTGCCGAAGTACACCTCCCGTTCGGCGGCACGAAGGGCACCGGCAACGGCCACCGCGAGGCGGGGCAGGCCGCTCTGGACGTTTTCACCGAGTGGAAGTCGATTTACGTCGACTACTCGGGGAAGCTCCAGAAGGCCCAGATCGATACAGAACCCTGATTCCTCGCTAACAACGGCGGCGGAGAATGAATTTCGTGACCAGGGTCTCTGTAGTCCTAGCTGTCGCCGCGGTCTGCGCAGCGGCCGGATCGGCAGCGCCGGCTCCGACCGGCAAGATCGTCTTCGCGAGGGCGAGCGGGGTCGGCGGTAAGACCCAGATCTGGGTAATGAACGCCAACGGGAGCCGCCGTCATTCCCTCAGCCCCGCCACGGTGTATGAGGAAGGCCCGGCGCTCTCACGTGATGGCAGACGAATTGCCTTCGGCAGGCGCGGTGACATCTACGTGATGAGCTCCTCAGGCTCGAACGTTCATCGCCTGACGTTCGGCCCGGCGCAGGAGGGCGCACCCGTCTGGTCTTCCGACGGGCGCTGGATCGCCTACTCGTCGTACCGCGCCGGGAAGTCGGACATCTGGAAGATGCGCTCCGACGGGAGCGCGAAGACGCGCCTTACGCGCACTACGGCTCTCGAGGACGTGCCCGACTGGTCGCCAGACGGGCGGAAGATCGTCTACGCGGGCCCGCAGGCGCGGATCTGGGTGATGAATGCGAACGGCACCGGACAGCATCCGCTGACCAGGAACGCTCTCGGCGGCGGCGTGGCCTGGGCGCCTGCCTGGTCGCCGCAAGGGGCGAGGATCGCCTACGAGTTCAGCGGCGGCACGAGCCCCGTGAACCCAACCAACGAGATCTGGCTGATGAACGCGGATGGCTCGCTCCCGGTGCGGCTGACGAACAACCAGCTCGAGGACGGCCAGCCGACGTGGTCGCCCGACGGCAGCTGGCTCGCGTTCCAGAGTGCGCGCCCCCACCCAGGTCCGCTCCACCTCTGGGTGATGCACCCGAACGGCAAGAGCCTGCACCGGGTGAGCTCCTCGCCCGCCGAGGAGTACCAGCCATCCTGGTCTAGGTAGACGTCAGGACGTCTATGGTCCGGAGCCGTGAACCGCAAGCTCGTCGTCTTCGTGCCCCGAGAGGCGCTCGATCCCGTCCGCGAGGCGCTGTTCGCCGCCGGCGCCGGCCGGATCGGCGACTACGAGCGCTGCTCTTGGTACACCGAGGGAACGGGAACATTCCAGGGTGGGCTGTCAACGACCCCGAGCGTGGGGCGGCGCGGCGCCGATCAGCGGGTCGCCGAGCTCCGTCTAGAAACGGTCTATCCCGTTGATCGAGAGGCCGAGGTGATCGACGCGATGCGCACCGCTCACCCCTACGAGGAGCCGGCCTTCGACCTCTACGAGCTGCTCGAGAAACCGGAGACGAGCTGAAGGCGAAGCTCTCGACCGACGGCGGCTCGCGCGGGAACCCGGGCCCCGCCGCCTATGGCTACGTGCTCGAGGCCGACGACGGCACCGTGTTGGATGCGCGCGGCGAGACGATCGGTGTCGCCACCAACAACGTCGCCGAGTACAGCGCTCTGATCGCCGGGCTCCAGGCGGCGCTGGAGCGGGAGGTGGGCGAGGTCGAGGTCGTCTCCGACTCCGAGCTCCTCGTGAAACAGATGCGCGGCGAGTACAAGGTCAAGAACGAGGCCTTGCGCGAGCTTGTCGACGAGGCCGAGGCGCTGGCGCGCCGGCTCGGCAAGGTCACTTACACTGCTGTGCGCCGCGAGCACAACGAGCTTGCCGACCGCCTCGTCAACGAAGCGCTGGATTCAGCCGCCTGAGGTCACGGCTATACTTTTCGCCTTCGCGGATGTAGCTCAGTTGGCTAGAGCGTCTGCTTGCCATGCAGAAGGTCGTGGGTTCGAATCCCATCATCCGCTCTCACAAGGCCCCGCTAGACGGGGCTTTTTGTTGCCTCGGTTGGAATCGCCGCCGACTCCTCCACCGCGATAGCGAGCAAGAGCTCGCTGGCACACGCCCCTCGGGGGCAGCATGAGCGTCGTCACCGCCCCCGTCGTACGCGCAGCGTGTGAGCGCACCATTGGAAGGCGCTGCTCAGGGGATGTTTTCGATACGCCTGCGGATTCACACTCCGCAGGAAGTGAAAGCGCGAGTCACCGTGAAGGTGCAATCCCGGACGAGGTGACCTGAGAGCCGTCCCCCGCCAAAGGCCTCGGACGAGTCCCGTTTCATCCCGGCCGACGAGAGGACGAGCGATCGAGCAAGCGCGAGGGCGCTTTGCCTAAAGCAGGACCTGAATCCGGACGCGCGCAGCCAGTCGCCTTATTCGCCCGCCCGGTCCATCGGCGCGGGCTAGTGCGGCTGCTTCGGCAGCAGACGGTGGGCGTCGGCCACTGCGAACGCGACGTCGACGAGCTTCCGGTTCGTCGTACGCGCGTGCTCACGTAGCAACTCGAAGGCCGCCGGCTCGTCGATCGAGTGGCGTTCCATCAGGATGCCCTTCGCACGCTCGGTGACGGCGCGGCGGCCAAAGGCGCCTTCGAGGTCGTGGTACTCGGTGAAGCGGCGCAACACGATGTCGATCGAGCTCTGCCAGTCGTTGGCATCGGAGTCGGTGATGTAGGCGAATATGCCGCGCTTGGATGCCTCCTTGACGAAGGCAGGATCCCGCGCGTGGATGAGGGCGATCACCGGGCAGGTTGCCTCCTGAACGATCTGATCGACTAGCTGGAGTGCGTGCTCCGAGCTCTCGCCGAGGCCGACCAAGGCAACGTCCGGGCGCTCGCGAGCCGTCACTGCTCCGACGTCCTCGACCTCGATTTCGCGCGCGATCACCTCATGACCGAGAGCAGCGACGGTCGGCGCGACGAGCGCCAAGCGATCCGATCGCTCGTTCGCAATCAGCACGCGCAGATGCTCGGTCTCACGATGACTCACTCCGCGCCTCACCCTCGAGTCTAACGCTGCGGGGATCCAAATTCACCGCCGACGCTCCTGGCATGCAGGTGTTAGGGTGGAGGTCGTCTGACCCTCACCCCAGGCGGACAATCTTTTCCGGCTCCGACACTTGGCCGGCGTGGCGCGTGACCTAGCTGTTGCGCGGAACCCGCAAGCCCAAGGAGCCGCCTATGTGCCTCTCTTTGCCGAACCGCTCGATCGGTTTGTCCCACTGCACGCACGAGAGGAGACGCAATGAGTGAGAAGACAACGTCCGAGAAGGCAACGTCCGAGAAGGCAACGGCCGCCCCGCGTCCCGCCCCGCTTCCCGCGGAGCTCGACAGCGCCGACGACAGCACAATCCGCCCCTTTTACATCGACGTTCCGGAAGAAGAACTCGTCGACCTCCGCGAGCGCATCGCGGCCACGCGCTGGCCCGAAAAGGAGACCGTCGAAGATCAGTCGCAGGGCCCGCGGCTCGCGACGATGCAGGCGCTCGCGCGCTACTGGGCCGAGGAGTACGACTGGCGCAAGTGCGAGGCGAGACTGAAGGCGCTACCGCACTTCATCACCGAGATCGATGGGCTGGACATTCACTTCATTCACCTCCGCTCGAAGCATGAAGATGCGTTGCCGCTCATCGTCTTGCACGGATGGCCCGGCTCGGTCATCGAGCAGCTGAAGATCATCGATCCACTGACCAATCCGACGGCACATGGCGCGAGCGCGGCGGACGCTTTCCATCTGGTGATCCCGTCGATGCCGGGCTACGGGTTCTCGGGTAAGCCGACCTCGACCGGCTGGGGCCCTGACCACATCGCGCGTGCCTGGGCGGAACTGATGAGGCGCCTGGGATACGACGGGTACGTCGCCCAGGGCGGCGATTGGGGCGGGCAAATTGTTGATCTGATGGGTGCACAGGCGCCTCCGGGGTTGCTCGGCATCCACACCAACTTCCCCGGTGCTGTTCGATCCGACGTCTCAGCGGCGGTCCAGTCCAGCGGCCCGGCGCCGTCCGGTCTTGATGACGAAGAGACACGCCTCTACGAGAAGCTGAAGGACTTCTTTGCGACAGACGTGGCCTACGCACTCCAGTTGGCGACGCACCCACAGACCCTGTACGGAATTGCCGATTCACCCGTCGGCCTGGCCGCCTGGATGCTCGACCACGACGCGACTAGTTTGGCGCTGATCGCACGTGTCTTCGACGGACAGGCCGAGGGCCTTACCCGCGACGACATCCTCGACAATATCACCCACTACTGGTTGACGAACACGGGGATCTCTTCGGGACGTCTCTATCGGGAAAACAAGTTCGGCTTCTTTGACCCGAAGGGCGTCTCCGTCCCCGTAGCCGTGAGCGTCTTTCCAGACGAGCTCTATCAGGTACCTCGGACTTGGGCGGAGCAGGCCTATCCCAATCTCATCCACTACAACAAGCTCGACAAGGGCGGGCATTTTGCCGCCTGGGAGCAGCCCGAGCTGTTCGTCAACGAGGTCCGCGAAGGGCTCCGGTCGCTTCGCTAAGTGACCGTGCCCTCTCGCGTGCACATGCCCTCGCTCGGCGGGGCGACCGGGTGGCTCAACTCCGAGCCGCTCGGCCCCGCCGAGCTGCGGGGGCACGTCGTCCTCGTGAACTTCTGGACGCTGACCTGCATCAACTGGCTGCGCCAGGAGCCGTATGTCCGTGCGTGGTCGCAGGCCTACCGCGACGACGGGCTGGTCGTGATCGGAGTCCACACGCCGGAGTTCTCGTTCGAGCACGAGATCGACCGCGTACGGCAGGCGACGACGGAGCGAGCAATCGACTACCCGGTCGCGCTCGACAACGACTACGAGATCTGGAGCGCTTTCGACAACAATGCTTGGCCGGCGCTCTACTTCGTCGACACGGACGGCGTCATCCGCGACGAGCACTTCGGCGAAGGGCGTTACGAGCAATCGGAGCGCCTCATCCAGCGGCTGCTCGGCGTCGAGCGCGAGCTCGTGTCCGTCGAAGGGCTCGGCGTGGAGGCGGAGGCCGACTGGGACAACCTCCGGACGCCCGAGACGTATCTCGGCTCGGCGCGCAGCGAGAACCGCGCCGATGCGCGCCCTGAGGACTTGCGCCTGAACCACTGGGCGCTGGCCGGCGAGTGGACGAACGGGCGTGAGAAGGTGGTGCTCGACGAGGCCGGCGGAAGCATCGCCTACCGCTTCCAGGCGCGCGACGCGCATCTCGTGCTCTCACCCAGCGCGCGAGAGCCGATTCCCTTCCGCGTGCTCCTCGACGGCGAGGCTCCGGGCCTCTCACACGGCGTGGACGTGGACGAGGACGGGAACGGCCTGCTCCGGGAGAGCCGCCTCTACCAGCTCGTGCGACAGCACGACGGGGTTGGCGAGCGGACGCTGGAGATCACGTTCCTCGAGCGCGGCGCCGAGGCCTACGCGTTCACGTTCGGCTAGACCGACACCTTTCACCAGCGCAGCTTCGCGACCGCGATCGCCATAACCCGTTCCACTAGACCGCTGTTTCGACTACTAGCACCGGCTCCTCGTGCGGCTCTAGTTGGCGCTCCACCAACCGCTAACGAACCGCGCTCATATTCAGGGACTGCCTGGTTGTGGTGTTCAGACGCGCCTGTAACGGTCTCGTCGAGTACGGATTCACAATCCGTCCGGCGTGCATGACGCTGTGTCCAGGCGAGGCTTTGCGCTACTTCGCATCGAGCATTAGGAGTTTCCGAAGGGCCTCTGCGGTGTCCGGCCACCGCAGAGCAGAAAACGCTTCGCCGGGTTCGCACCAGCGGTGACCATCGTGCTCCCAGTCAAGATTTGGCTCCCAGTCATCAGGGGCGGTCACGTGAAAGCACGTCACTTCCGCCTTTGCGATTGAAGGGTCGTACAGGCTCTTTCGGTCTGCAGGCTCTTCGCTTAGAGAGTAGGCGTACGTCACCTTGACCCTGGCGATGACCTTGGCGATCAGACCTGTTTCCTCGAGCAATTCTCGCTCTGCGGCTTCCTCGACCGCTTCGCCGGGTTCCACCCCGCCGGCGACTACATGCCAATAGCCGCCTTGTTCCGGCGAACGGTGAACAATCAGAACCTCAGAACCGCTTTTGCGGGTCACGAACACTGCTACTTCGATCCCTGTGCGCACGATCCGAGAATACGCACACGGATACCGCCCCGACGTTGGGGAGAAGAGCGCAAATACGTCGTTTCGTAGGGCTGTACAAGACCGCGAATAGGCGGCCTTCACAGCGCTTGGCGTGGCAGTCGCTTGACCCGCTCTCGTCCTTCGTTTATTCATACTGGACAGTGCGCGCCTCACACAACCCGCGTCTGACCGTGGGGTTGATCGGCCTCGGCAACATGGGCACGGCCGTCGCAGAGCGCCTCCTGGACGCCGGCTACGGGCTGACGGTGTACAACCGGACGCCAGGGAAGGCTGATGCGCTCGCAGCGCGGGGTGCCTCCGTCGCCGAGACGAGCTCGGATTTGGCCGCGCAATCAGAGGTCGTGCTCACTTCGCTCGCCGACGATGACGCGCTCGAAGCCGTGGCGGCCGAGCTAGTCGCCGCTGCGCGGCCGGGCACCGTCCTCGTCGACATGAGCACCGTCTCACCTGCGGCCTCGGCAAGGGTCGCTGTCCTTGCCGAGGCCGCGTCGATCGCCTACGTGCGCGCACCTGTGAGCGGCAACCCGACGGTAGTCCGGGCCGGGAATCTCAGCTTCATCGTCTCGGGAGCCCGAGAGGCGTTCGAACGCGTCGAGCCCGTCATCCGGGCGATTGGCCCCACCGTCCATCACGTCGGGGACGGCGAGCAGGCTCGGATCGTGAAGCTCGCGATCAACCTCATGATCGCCGGCCTTGCACAGTTGATGTCGGAGGCCCTCGTGCTCGGGGAAGCCGCTGGCGTCTCCCGCCAAGATCTGCTCGACGTGATGGGGAGCTCGGCGGCGGGCGCTCCGTTCGTCAAGTACAAGACCGAGCCGCTCCTCCGGGACGACTTCTCCGCGACATTCACCACGGCGCTGATGGAGAAGGACATCGATCTCGTCCTTGACGCGGCACAGGAGGCCGGAGTCGAGCTTCCGGTGGCGAGCGAGATGAAAGCGCTGCTCCGGGCGGCGATTGAGGCCGGGTATGCAGACCAGGATCTCATGGCGCTCTTCCTGCACTTGCGGAGCCGTTCCCGGAACCGGGCCCCAGATACGGTCTCGGGCGTGAGGGAGTATCCCGGTCAGGAGGTGGTGCGATGAGCACCCGAAGCAGGTCGGTTGGCTCACCCGATGCGACGCGGGCGGTGGACTGGGAGCAGCGCATCGACTTCCCTCAGCTGCGCTCGGACCGATTCCACCGCGCCAGGGCGGCGCTCGAGGCTTCAGACCTCGGGGCCCTGCTGCTGTTCGACCCGAACAACATTCGCTATGTCACGAGCACGCACATCGGCGAGTGGGCGCGCGACAAGAACGCGCGTTTCGCCCTGCTCCCGCGCGGCGCCGACCCGATCCTGTGGGATTTCGGCTCGGCGGCTCGCCATCACCAGCTGTTCGCACCGTGGCTGCCCGCGGAGAACTTCCGCGCCGGAGTCGCGCCGATGCGCGGCGCCATGCCGGTCGAGACCGGGATTCCTGACCGGCTGGGCGAGCGGATCGCACACGAGCTGCGCGAGTTTGGACTCGAGGGCGAGCCGCTGGGGGTCGACATGGCGGACCTGCTCACGATCGAGGCGCTGCAGCGCGCCGGAGTGCACGTCACTGACGGTTCTCAGGTAATGCTCGAGGCGCGGAAGATCAAGACGGCGCAGGAGATCGCGCTGCTCGACCAGTCGGCCGGCCTCGTTGACGCCGTCTACGAGGAGATCTACCGGATGCTTCGGCCGGGCGTCTACGAGCACGAGATCGTCGCCCGCGCGCACCAGCTGCTGTTCGAGATGGGCTCGGAGCAGGTCGAGGCGGTGAACGCCGTCTCGGGAGACCGCTGCAATCCCCATCCGCACGTGTTCTCCGACCGGCTGCTGCGCCCCGGGGATCAGGCGTTCTTCGACATCATCCACTCGTTCATGGGCTACCGAACGTGCTACTACCGCACGTTCAACATCGGCGGTGTCAGCCCCTCGCAGCTCGACGCGTACAAGCAGTGCCGCGAGTGGTTGGATGCCGCAATCGCGCTCGTGGGGCCGGGCATGACCACGGACAAGATCGCAGAAATGTGGCCGACAGCCGAGGAGCTCGGCTTCCCGGACGAGGAAACCTGCTTCGGGCTGCAGTTCGGGCACGGGCTCGGCGTCGGCTTGTACGAGTCTCCGATGATCTCGCGTGTCCACTCCCTCGAGCACCCGGTGGAGCTGGAGGAGGGGATGGTGTTCGCCCTCGAGACCTACTGCGCGGCGACGGATGGCCGCTCTGCAGCCCGGATCGAGGAGGAGGTGGTCGTGACCGCGACCGGCTGCGAGGTGATCACTCGCTTCCCAGCCGAGGAGCTGCTGGTCGCGGGGCGGACCTACGTGCGCGGGGCCGACCTGGTGGCAAAGGGTGAGGACGGGAACGGTTCACCCGGACTGGCGGCCGCTGTCGCGTCTTCCGCTGCCGTCGAGCCTGCCGGCGTTCCCCGATGAGCGACACTGGGACTCGTGAGCTCGCGGACGGGCGGCCCGGCTACCGCCTCGTCCGCCGCGAGGACGTCGAACTGGCCGAGGCGCTTCCGGGTCACTCGAGCGGCCTGACCTCGTGCCGGCTCGTCGGCGGCGCGCTCGGCTCGACGCACATGGCCCTCACGCTGGCCTCGCTCGCCGACGGCCACGTCGACGCGCACCTGCACTCGTACGAAACCAGCTTCTACGTCCTCGAAGGGGAGCCGGTTCTCTACCTGGATGGGCGCGGCATTAGGCTCGAGCCCGGTGCGTGCGGTCTCATCCCGGTCGGTGCGCCGCACGCGTTCCGCTGCGAGGGGCGCGGGCTTTGGCTCGAGATGGCCGCACCGCGTCCACGTGCCGACGGCACCGACACCTTCTTCCTCGGAGGCGCGCCGAATGCCCCGGTCGAGCCCCTCGACGCACGCGATCCCCGCAATCGCAACTTCTTCCTGCTCTCGGACGGCGAAATGGACGTTGACCTGCTCAAGCGGGCCGAGGCGTTCGGCGCGCCGACCGTGTCGGCGAGCATGGCGACCGCCCTCCTCGCCTACAGCGGGATCGCCGTGAAGATGCTCGTCGACCAGCGCCTGGACGCGCAGCTCCACACGATGTTCATGGTCGCGTACCAGCCTGGGGCCCTCACGCATCCGCACGACCACCCTTTCGAGGAGTCGTACTACATCCTCGACGGAGAGGTCGACGTCGTCGCGGACGACGATCGCTACTCGCTACGGCCGGGTGACGTTTTCTGGACGGGCACCGGATGCTTGCACGCGTTCTACGAGACGCATGGAGGCCGGGTGCGGTGGCTCGAGACGTCGGCCCCAGGGCCGCCCGCCCGCTACTCGTACCGCCACGAGCGCGACTGGGCCTACCTCAGCGAGCGCCTCGCCTCCGACCCGGTAGGTGCCGCGTGAGCCACGTCAGCGACAAGCCGGCGGCAGGTGTCCTGGACGACCTCGACCTGTACACGAACATCTACCGTCGGATGCTCCTCATCCGCGGCTTCGAGGAGCTCGTCCAATCGCTCTTCCTCAAGGGCGAGATCTACGGAACGACGCACCTTTACTCAGGGCAGGAAGCGGTCGCTACCGCGATTGCGAGCCTGCTCGAGGAACGCGACCGTGTGGCGGCGACGTACCGCGGGCATGGACACGCCCTCGCCCTGGGCGTTGATCCGCAGAGGCTCCTCGACGAGATGCTCGCGCGTGAGTCCGGCATCAACGGCGGCCGTGCGGGCTCGATGAACGTCAACTCGCCGGCCGACCGGCTGATCGGCTCGTTCGGGATCGTCGGGGGCAGCATCGCGGCGGCGACGGGGGCGGCGCTGGCCCTGAAGCGCACGACCGGTGGCGTGGCCGTCGCATACTTCGGCGACGGGGCCATGAACCAGGGCTACGTCTTCGAGTGCCTCAATTTCTGTCAGGTGCTGAAGCTTCCGCTTCTCCTGGTGTGCGAGAACAACGGCTACGGGGAGTACACGCCGTTTCGCTCGGTGACCGCGGGCGAGATTCGGGCGCGCGCGGAGGTCATGGAGGTGCCGGCCGAGACGATCGACGGCATGAGCGTGTGGACGGTACGAGAGGCTGCAGCACGTGCACTCACCCATGTCCGCGAGGGCAACGGCCCGGCGTTCGTCGAGGCGCTGACATATCGCTTCGTCGGGCACTCGCGCAGCGACCCCGGCGCCTACCGGCCGGAGGGCGAGCTCGAAGACTGGATGGGCCGCGATCCGATCGTGGTCCTGCGTGCACAGCTTGAGGCGGAGGGCGTCGACACTGCTCGCTTGGTCGAGCTTGAGCGAGACTCCGCCGATGAGCTCGAGCGGATGCGCGAGCATGGTCTCGCGGCGCCGTTTCCGACCGAGCTGACCGTCCGCGAGTTCAAGGACTGATCGCGGCGTGGCTCGCGAGCTGACGATGCCCAAGCTGTCGGACTCGATGGCCGACGCCGTCATCGTCCGCTGGCTGAAGGCGCCGGGCGACGCCTTTGCGCGAGGCGAAGGCTTGATCGAGGTCGAGACCGACAAGGCGACCGTTGTCTATGAGGCGGAATCGGATGGCATGCTCGACTCGATCCTCGCTCCCGAGGGAGCCACGGTTGCGTTCGGGGAGCCGATTGCGACACTCGCGAACGGTGTCGGCGGGCGCGGGGATGACCGGCGCCCGGGCGCGCAGCCCGCTTCGGGCGACGGATCGGCCGGGGAGCGTGCCAACGCGACGCCGGTCGCGAGGCGCACGGCCGTCGAGCTCGGCGTGGCCCTCCACGACATCGCGGGTACCGGCCCGGGCGGCCGGATCACACGCGAGGACGTCCAGAAGGCCGCGGCGGATTCTGGCGTGACGACTCAGGAGCTTGCTCCCGGAGGGAGGGGTGATGCCCGCACGTTCGAACTGACGGCGACGCAGGCGACGATCGCCCGCCGCATGGTCGAGTCGGCGACGACGATCCCGTCCTTCTCCGTCACAGCGGACATCGATATGTCGCTGATCACTGCGCTGCGGCACGGAGCGCGCGAGGAACGCGACGAGGCTCCCTCGGTGAACGACTTCGTCGTGAAGGCTGCCGCCGGAGCGCTGCGGGCGTTTCCGCGGTTCAATGCCTCGTTCGTCGACGACAAGGTCGAGTACTGGTCTCGCGTCAACGTCGGCATCGCCGTTGCCACCGACGACGCGCTGCTCGTGCCTGTCGTCTTCGACGTGGACCGCAAGACGCTTGCGGAGATCGCTGCGGACACCCGGCGGCTCGCTGAGGCCGCGCGGCGCCGGGCCCTCCGGCCGGACGACCTGCGCGACGGGACGTTCACCGTTTCGAACCTGGGGATGCTCGGCGCCCGGTCGTTCACCGCAATCATCGATCCGCCGCAGGTCGCGATCCTTGCGGTCGGCGGCGTCCGCCGCTTCCCCGTCGAAGATGCCCACGGCCTCGTCGTCTTCCGCGATCTGATGACCGTCACGCTCACATGCGATCACCGGGTCGTCTATGGCGCCGACGGCGCACGATTCCTGTCCCGTCTACGCGAGCTGCTCGAGCGGCCGCTTGCGCTCACCTTGTGATTTCGCCATGAGCAGAGGAGGACGCTGAACATGCCGACCGTCGCCTTTCGCACCGCGATCCGCGACGCGCTCGACGAAGAGCTGGCCTCAGACGAGCGCGTGATCCTCTTCGGCGAGGACGTGGCCGTCGCGGGCGGCGTGTTCGCGACGACGACCGGTCTGTACGACAAGTACGGTCCGGAGCGCGTCTTCGACACGCCCATCTCCGAGTTGGCCCTGGCCGGTGCTGCGTTCGGGTCGGCGGTAAACGGCCTGCGGCCGGTGATCGAGATCATGTTCGGGGACTTTCTCGCGCTCGCGATGGACAGCCTGGTGAACCAGTCGACGAAGTACTGGTTCCTGACGCAGGAGCAGGTGAGCGTGCCGCTCGTGGTGCGTTCCGTGGTCGGCGCCGGAGCTCGCTTCGGTGCGATCCATTCGCAGATGCCGGTGTCGTGGTTTATGGGCGTACCCGGTCTCAAGATCGCGTGCCCGTCCACACCTGCAGATGCGAAGGCGCTGTTGAAAGCCGCGATTCGCGACGAGAACCCGGTGCTTTTTTTCGAGCACAAGCTGCTGTACACGCTCGAGGGCGAAGTGAATGGCGCGACTGCACGGCTCGGAGAGGCGGCGCTGATTCGCGAGGGCAGCGATATCACGATCGTGACCGCGATGAAGAGCGTCCACGACAGCCTCGAGGCCGCGGACGCGCTCGAGCAGGATCGCATCTCGGTCGAAGTAATCGACCTTCGCACGCTCCGACCGTTCGACGTCGAGACCGTCGTCGCATCGGTTCAGAAGACCGGCCGGGTCGCAGTCGTGGAGGAGGGACCGCTGACGGGTGGCTGGGCGGGTGAGGTCCTCGCCTGCGTAACGGAGCGAGCCCTCGGTTATCTCGACGACGCCTGGCGGATCGCCACTCCGAACACGCCGATTCCCTACAGCCCCCCGCTCGAGGACGCGTTCCTGCCGGGGCCGGAGCGGATCGCGACCGAAATCCGGCGGCGTCTCCGGTAGAGCCGTGCGGGCGAACCACGATACGGTCTCTCGATGAGCGATCTCGCGCGGAACTCCGGGTCCCCTGACCGCCTCCAGGCATCGCGGGTCGGTAATCGGCTCCGAACGGAACGGGAGCGTCTCGGAATCAGTCTCCGTGAGCTTGCGCGTCGCGTCGGCGTCTCCCCGAGCCTCGTTTCGCAGATCGAGCTCGAGCGTGCGAATCCGTCGGTCAGCACCCTCTACGGCCTCGTCACAGAACTCGGCATGACGATGAGCGACGTATTCGGTGACTCACAATCCGAGGAACGAGTCGTCCGCCAACTGCGCAACGGCGACGGTTTGGCCGAGCGACCCGAGACCCGACGGGTGATCAACCTTGCGTCCGGCGTACGCTGGGAGCAACTTACGTCTCACAGCGATCGTGAGGTGGAGTTTCTCTATGTGGTCTACCCCGTGGGCGCCGAATCGTGTCCCAAGGACGCGCTGACGACGCATGGTGGCAAGGAATACGGCTACGTCAGCAGCGGCACGCTCGGCGTGCGCGTTGGCTTCGAGGAATACGAGCTGGAGCCCGGCGGCTCGATCGCCTTCGACTCGTCGTCGCCTCACCGCCTGTGGTCGGTCGGCAACGAGCCGGTTCACGCAATCTGGGTGGTCATCGGCAGGGAGGCCGACCCGCGCGCGGCGACACTCGCTGCCGAGTAGATCGGCTCAGGCCGGCGCTTCGTCCTGACGCGTGCGAAGGCGCCCCACGGTCTGACGGCCCGAGCGGAAACGAGCTATGAGCTCGGGCGCCTGGTAGAGCACAAGCGCCAGCAGGATCAGCGCGCCGATCGTCATCTGCCCGTACTCGGTCGGCTGCTGGAAGAGCGGCAGGATATTGCTGATCAACGAGAGGAAGAGCGCCGCGAGCAGCGTTCCGATGAAGGATCCTCTCCCACCCGCGAGGCTCGCGCCGCCGAGGACAGCCGCGGCGATGCTTGTGAGGGCGTAGTCGCCAATGATCGGGGAACCGATCTGGACCTGGGCCGCCGAATAGAAGCCGGCGATCGACGCAACGACCGCGCAGAGGACGAAGGCGAGGAACACGATGACCCCGGTCGGCATTCCGAGCCGGCGCGACGAAATCTCGTCCAGACCAACTGCGCGCACCGCAGTGCCCACGCGCGTCCGATACAGCCAAACATCCGCGAGCACGGCGAGCACGACGACGCCGATGAACGCGACCGGTATCACGCCGATGCTCGTGTTCAACGCGTCGATGACGTCGCTGTTGATCGGGCCTTCGGGATGGTCTCGCAACAGAAGCGACGCTCCCTCGAGGATGCTGAAGGTGCCGAGCGTCGCGATGATTGACGGGAGACGGAGGACGCGGATGAGGGTCGCGTTGAACAGGCCGGTCGCCAGTCCGACGCCCACGATCGCGAGCGAGCCGAGGAACAGCGCGAAGGTCGTCTCGTCGGGCTTGAGCGTGAAGGAGGCGGTGACGACACACATCGTGATCAGCGCGGCGACGGAGATGTCGAAGCCCCCGACGAGCAAAGCGTTCGTCTGGCCGATCGCAACGAGCGCGAGGGGCATCGTCGAGAGCAGGAGGTTGTTGATGTTGTACTCGGTCAGGAACGCGTCCTGACGCACCGCCGTGAACGCGCCGACCGCGAGGATCAGCACCGTCAGCAACACGAGCGGAATCCAGCCGCGGAACCTCATGCACCTGCCTTCGCGACGCGGCCGCCGACGATCGCCTCGACGATCCGGCGTTCGCCGAGCTCATTCCCTTGGATCTCGTCGACGATCCGACCGCGTGACATTACGACCACACGGTCGCACAGCCCGGCGAGCTCGAGCGGATCGCTCGACTTGACGATCAGCGCCGCGCCTTCGTCCGCCTTCGCCCGCAACGCCTCGTAGATGTCGAAGCGCGCGCCGACGTCGACGCCCTGCGTCGGCTCCTCGGCCAGAATGACCTTCACGTCCCCACGGAGGAAGGGACGCGTCAGCGAGACCTTTTGCTGGTTGCCGCCGGAAAGGGACTGAACCGGTTGCTCGATCGACGCCAGGCGGATGCCGAGCCGGCGCACCATGTCGTTTACGGTGCGCCGTTCACGGCGGCGGCGCAGGAAGCCGAGGCGTCCGAATGACCTCAGCACCTGGATCGTGGTGTTCGTGCGTACGCTCAGGACCGGGAACAGCGACTCGCGGGTTCGATCGCCACTCAGGAGGACGACCCCTGCGCGGAGGGCCGACAGCGGCGATTTCGCGTTGAGCTCGTCGCCGTCGCAGGACGCCCTGCCATCTGACCGCTCGACACCGGCGAGCGCGCGCAGGAACTGCAGCTGGCCGTTGCCCTCGGCGCCGGCGATACCGAGGATTTCGCCCTTCTCGACCTTGAGGTCGATGGGGCCGAAGCGGTCGCCTCGTAGTGCCGAGACCTCGAGGAGCACCTCGGGCACGCGTCCGCGCTCGTCGCGCTCGGGGAAGGCGAGCTGAAGCGGCCGTCCGATCATGAGCGCGACCAGCGCTTCTTCTGTCATCCCGGCGGCATCGAACGTTCCCTGACTCACCCCGTCGCGAAGGACGCTGATGCGATCGGCGATCCCGAGGACCTCCGGCAGCCGGTGGCTGACATAGACGATGCCGACGCCAGCCCTGCTTCGCTCGCGCACGAGCGCGTGGAGCTGCTCGACCTCCTGTGGTCCGAGTGCCGTCGTCGGCTCGTCGAGGAGAAGCACCTTGGGTCTCGCGAGCAGAGACTTGACGACCTCGAGGAGCTGCCGCTGCACGAGCGACAGCGTCTCGACGCCTGCCTTCACCGAGACGTCGAGTCCGAACTGATCGAGCGTGGACTCGGCCCACTTCTCCATTCGCCCGTACGCCGGTCGTTCATCTCCTGGCACGGCGAGATACAGGTTCTCGGCCACCGAGAGTTCGAGGACATGCGAGTACGTCTGGTAGGCGATGCCGAGACCGAATCGACGGGCCTCGGAGGGCGAGCCCCGTCTACGGGGATGCCCGCCGATCTCGACGAAGCCCTTGTCCGGGGCCCGGAAACCGCTAGCGATCCCGAGCAGCGTCGACTTCCCGGACCCGTTTTCCCCGACGAGCGCGTGCACTTCGCCTGCGCGACAGTCGAAACTGACGTCTCGAAGCGCTTGCACGGCTCCGAACGCTTTCGACACCTCGCGAAGCGAAAGTACGACGGGGCTCTCGGGCCCGGGAGTCGACATTCCGTGGCTTGGGATCTACTGCTTAACCGGGGTACATCCGATGCAGGAGCTTCAGCGGCACCAGCGAGGTGGCCGAGGCCTCCTGCGGGTAGCCCTTGACACATTCGGTGCGCTTGGCCTCGCTCTGCAGCTGGATCGGGAACACGATCTTGGGCGGGATCTTCGCGCCCTTGAGCTTCATCATTCCGGCCGTCAGGGCGACGCGGATCTGCGAGTTCCCGGCGGTGTAGTAGAAGACCTTCAGCTTCGAGTTATGCAGCCTCTTCGCGGCACAGCCCATCCCGACGTCGTCCGTTCGAAGCGTCAGCACCGCGTTGAACGGCTTGCCCGCGGCCTTGTAAGCCGAGAACGCGCCCTGCGCCATGCCGAGCCCGTACTCGTAGCTCCAGCCCTTGATATTGGGATGCGCCGCGAGGATTCCGGACACGACCTGCTGGACTTTCGATGCGTCCCAGTTCGTCGGCTCGTTGGCCACGACGTGGATGCTCTTGTTGAGCGCCGGCTTCTCGCACTTCTGCCAGCCCAGGGACAGAGGGTTACCCGGGAAGCCGCCGAGGAAGGCGATGTCGCCGGACTTGACGTACTTGTTCATGACCTTCGCGTACGCTCGGCCGAGCTTGCAGACGTTCTCGCCCACGACCGCGGTGTAGTTCGTGCCCGGCCCGCTCACGTAGCCCCAGGCGTAGGTCACGACCGGGATGTGCCTTCTGGTCGCTTCCTTGAACACCGGGATTGCCGCGTCGCCGAAGTCCGGATACGCGACGATGACATCGGCGCCCTGAGCGATCACCGCGCGGAAGTCGGTCAGAGCCTGGTTCGGATTCGAGTGCGCGCTCCTGTACATGATCCTTCCGATCGACTTGTACGTGAGCGCTTGGAGAATGAACTCCATCTTCGAGATGTGGCGATAGACGTTCTCGCCGAATGGCTCGACGTAGGCGACGGTTAGCTTGCCGCCCGTGCCTGTGCTGCAGCCGTCGTTCTTCCAGCACTTGAGCGCGAGATTCATGTTGACCTTGTTGTCGGCACGGCCGTACGCCGCCAGGGCGATATTCCTCGCCATCCCCGCCGGAGGCAGGAGCTTGGCGTTGAACAGCGTCTTCCTAAGGATCGTCGGGCTCGCCTTGTACGTCTCGCCAAAGCCTCCGGCACTGGATCTCACCTGCGTTGCAGGTCCGGCCGACTCGTGGCTGGTGCCGCCAAGGGCCGCGGCCACGATCACGAGCGTCGCCCCTACCAGCACGACCCCCAGGCCGAGCAGTAGTCGACTCCCTTTCCACCTCGTTCTTCCGTGCATCGTGCCCTCCTTCCGTTTCTCAGCTCGTGGTTTCGTGCACCCCGTGGGCGATACGCGCCGGGATGTCCTTCGGTCGCATTAAGCGGCCGAGAAGTGACGCGACCCGGTCGCCGGAGATGAGCATCCCGACGATGATCGCCGCGCCGAAGACGATGAACTGCCACCCCACCGAGAGGCCGAGGATCAGCAGCATCTGGTTCAGCAGCGTCAGCGCAAGCGCCGCCACCCAGGTCGAGGTTGCGCTCGCCAGCCCGCCCGAGAGCGACGCGCCGGCGATGACGACCGCCGCGATCGGTGCGAGCAGATAGGCCGCGCCGAAACTCGGGTCGACGCTGATCCGCACGCCCGCGAGGAGCACTGCCGCGATCGCGTAGAGCGTGGCCGCGGCCGTGTAGGCGATCACAACGTGGGCCCGGACCCGCACGCCTGCCATCCACGCGGCTCTGGGGTTTGCCCCCACCGCCTGAAAACGCCGGCCGGGCACCGTGTAGCGGATCAGCAGCGCCACGGCGAGTGTGATGCCGGCGCCGACCCAGAAGACGAGGCTAATGATCCCGATGGGCCTGTTCTGCGCGAACGACGACAGCCGCGAGGGCACATCGGTCTCCGCCAACCCGTTGGAGTAGTGGAGGCCCTCCGCGAAGACGATCTGTCCCACCGCGAGCGTGACGATCAGCGGGTTCAGCTGCAGGATCGCGACGAGAATCCCGTTAACCAAGCCCACGAGCACCCCGAGGCCCAGGCAAGCGAGGATCGCGACCCCCAGCCGATTGTTCGAGCCGTGGCCGACGCCCACGATGAGGTAGCCGCCGAGGAACATCACGCCCGGGGTCGAGAGGTCGATGCCCGCGTGCATGACCACCAGCATCTGGCCGAGCCCGGCGACGGCGAGAACCGTCATGTAGGGGAGAACGAACGCCCACGACGTGCTCTGCAGCGCGGCGGGCGCGATGATCGCCGCGACCAGCATGAGCACTCCGGTGGCTATCCAGACGGGAACGAAGCGGGCTCCGAGGAGCACCTCGGCGAACAGGGGCGGCAAGCGTTGCCCCTCGTGCAGCGCAACGCCCTCGGTGCCATCGCGCGCGTTCACCCGCTCCTTTGACCCGACCAGACGTCCATTCTGAGCATGTGCGCTGAAGAGTGTCAACCATCACCGAACGCAAACCCCAGCATCACGACAGGCGTTCACCTCTGCTTAACGAAACGCTCCATACGGTGACCGCGTTGACTGGTCGGTCAGCATCCGTTTATGCTCGCTGCACAATGCGCCGGCGCAAGACCGCGCATTCCGTGTTGGGCAAATCAAGGAGAAGAGGGGGCATGGGCTCGGAACGCCTTTTGATTCGCAACGGCTTCGTCGTTTCGATGGATTCAGACGTCGGCGACATCCCGAACGGCGAGGTCCTGGTCGAGGACGGCGCGATCGTCGAAATCGGGCGTAGCCTCGGGGTGTCCGGGGCGGAAGAGATCGACGCGACGGGGATGATCGTCATGCCAGGCTTCATCGACACGCACCGGCACACCTGGCAGACGCCGGTCCGCGGCGTCCTGCCGTGCTGCACGCTCGACAACTACTTCGCGGTGATGCTCGGCAGCGTCGGCGGGCACTACCGCCCCGAGGACGTGCACATCGGCAATTACGCCGGTGCGCTGGAGGCTCTCAACGGCGGCGTGACGACGTTGCTCGACTGGTCGCACATCAACAACACGCCGGATCACTCCGACGCCGCGATCCAGGGGCTGAAGGACGCCGGCATCAGGGCGATCTACGCGCACGGCGTTCCGACCGGCGGCGAGTGGTGGGCTTTCAGCGAGCTCGAGCACCCGGAAGACATCCGCCGCATCCGCGACACCTATTTCTCCTCCGACGACGGGCTGATCACCCTCGCACTAGCGGCCCGCGCGCCGGGCAACTCGAACTTCGAGGTCGCCAAGCACGACTGGGAGCTCGCGCGCGACCTCGCCATCCGCATCAGCGTCCATGTCGGCATGCGCCTGACGGACATCGAGGTGCAGCACGTCAAGAACATCTCCGACCTCGGGCTGCTCGGTGATGACACCACGTACATCCACTGCACCGACTCGACCGACGAGGAGCTCGACCTGATCGCCGAGAGCGGCGGCACGGCCTCCATCGCGCCGTACGTCGAGATGCTGATGGGTCACGGGCCCCCGCCCACGGGCAAGTTGCTCGAGCGCGGCGTTCGGCCGTCCCTCAGCGTCGACGTCGTCTCCAGCGTCCCCGGAGAGATGTTCACCCAGATGCGCACGGCGCTCGTCCACGACCGGATCCTCTCCCACACCGATACGCCGAAGGAGGCCTTTGCGCCAACGTTGACGCACAAGGACGTGCTCGAGTTCGCCACGATCGACGGTGCACGCGCCTGCGCGCTCGAGGACAAGGTTGGCTCACTCGCGCCAGGCAAACAGGCGGACATCGTTCTCCTGAAGGTCAACGCGATCAACACGGCTCCGATGGTCGACCCGGTCGGCACAATCGTCGTCTTCGCCGATACGTCCAACGTGGACTCGGTATTCGTCGCCGGGCGCGCAGTCAAGCGAAACGGGCAACTCGTCGACGTCGAGCTTGACAGCGTCTTCAAAAAGCTCGACGAGTCCCGGAACCACATCCTGTCGCGAGGGGAGCTGCTGCCCGAGTGGGCGAGCGAGCCGATGGCAGCCGTCTGAGCCCTAATCCCCTTCCGCTCGGCCCGCGCCCAGCCTGCGGGCCGAGCGCCCTCGCCCCGAAAGGAGAGAACGAATGGCCACAGGCACTGTCGTCATCGTCGGCGGCACGCAAGGACAAGGCCGCGAGCTCGCGCAGTCCTACGCAGACGACGGCCGCGACGTGGTCGTCACGGGCCGAGATCAGGCTCGCGCGCAGGCAGCGGCGGACGAGATCGGCGGCAGCACCCGCGGCATCGGCTTCGATCTCGCCGAGCCGCACGCGATCGCGGATCACCTTGCCGAGGTGGGCGACGTCGACCATCTCGTACTTGCTGCGATCGAGCGTGACGTGAACAACGTGCACGAGTACGACATCGATGCGGCCTTGCGGCTGGTCACCCTCAAGCTCGTCGGCTACACCGAGGCGATCCACGCACTCACGCCGAGGCTTGGCGATGAATCCTCTATCCTCATTTTCGGGGGCCTTGCGCGCGACCGGCCCTATCCCGGGTCGACAACCGTCACGACCGTCAACGGCGGCGTGACGAGCCTTGTGAACACCCTCGTGACCGAGCTGGCGCCGACACGCATCAACGCGGTGCACCCGGCCATCGTCGGGGACAGCCCTCAGTGGGTCGACATGCCTGCTAAGCGCCGGCAGGCGCTCGTGGAGCGAACTCCGACCGGGCGCCTCGTGACCATGGCCGAGGTCGTGAATGCCTCACGCTTCCTGCTCGAGAACGGGGCGATGAACGGCATCAACCTGAGAGTCGACGGGGGTTGGATGCTCTGGTGACGCTGCCGGATGCCCCCGACTATGAGGCTAGATCTACCGAGACACAAGCAGCCCGCCTATGCTCGCGCGCCTGGCTCGCGCGCGGCTTCTGGGATTGTGATCAAGGCCTCCTCGAGCTCTCAAATCGACGACTTCGCTTCGTGACGAAGAGCGGTGAGGTTCGGCTTGACGTAGACGTGGCAGAGTGCTCGACCGCGTTTGAAACTGGGACGTCACGCACCGGACTGAGGGTGGAGACGGCGTCTGAGATCTTCCGGTTTTGGTTCTCGAACCCCTACCTTGGTCTGGGCGCGCTAACGGGTTCAGCGCGAGCGACCGGGGGCGAATGGGTCGACGCGCTTTCGCGAATGGACTGAGAAGAGCCTCTCCCCGCATCAGCCCTTCACCACAGCATTCTCATACGCGGGTAGCTGGGACCGCTGCAGGCGTCGCGCTCGGCGCAGCCGTCGGCTTCAACATCGCCAACGTTGGGCCGGCTGCCGATGTGCTGGCGAACGCGTACGACGTCCGCCTCGGGACGATCGGTTTCCTGACAACAGCACTCTTCGTGACACACCTCGCGATGCAGATTCCCGGCGGAAGGCTTGTTGATCAACACGGAGCGCGAACCCTTGGGATGTTCGCGCTCGCCCTTGTCGCGCTCGGGAACCTGCTCGCACTCCTCATGCCGTCTTTCACCCTCGGCTTGGTTGGCAGACTTGTTTCGGGACTCGGAACCGGAGTCGGTTTTGTCGCCGGAAGCGACTATGTCCGCGCGACGGTTGGAACCGCGAGCGCGCAAGGAATTTACGGCGCGGCTGCGGTCGGCGGCGGCGGCATCGCCATCGCAATCGTTCCCGTGACTGCACCTTGGCTCGACTGGCGTGCTCCGTACGGAACGGCGCTGATATGTGCCTGCGTCGTCGTCGTTTGCCTACCCCTGGCGCCGCGAGATCGCGGCGGCCGCAAGCGAGCGCGGCGCGTCGATCAGACAAGCGCTGCGGACATTGTCCGCGACCGGCGACTGTACCCCCTTGCGGTCGCCCACACCGCATCTTTCGGGCTCAGCGTCATCGTCGGGAACTGGGCCGTGTCGCTTCTTCAGCACGACGGTTACGGTCGGCGACTTGCGGGCGCGGTGGCGGCGTTGACGCTCCTCGGGGGCCTCGTAACCCGACCCATTGGCGGTCGCATCTTTCAGCGTCAGCCGGAGAAGGCTGCGCG
>Ga0307312_10000171_pt1 | contig 26535 bp, 12 predicted proteins | sample ER_DNA_202_FD_194489 | JGI IMG/M metagenome (GOLD analysis project Ga0307312, IMG submission 194489) | Bulk soil microbial communities from the East River watershed near Crested Butte, Colorado, United States - ER_DNA_202 | ecosystem: Environmental > Terrestrial > Soil > Floodplain | place... | reverse complement strand
AAGCCGGCCCCCGCAGCAGGTCGTCGAGGTCTGGCGTACGGTACGCCAGGCCCGGGATGCGGCGATCGAAGCCATCCGTCGGGCCGCGGCCGACCGCCATCCGATTGCCGGCTACGAGGCGGACCGCGCCGCGCGAATGGTCGTCGAGCGCGCGGGATATGGCGACGCCTTCGTGCACCGAACCGGCCACTCGATCGACCGCGACCTGCACGGCTCGGGCCCCCACATTGATGATTATGAGACCCACGATGACCGACAACTCATTCCGGGCATCGGCTTCTCGGTCGAGCCGGGGATCTACCTACCCGGCGCGTTCGGCATCCGGAGCGAAGTGAATGTCTACTGGGCCGAGTCGGGACCCGAGGTGACGCCCCGCGCGCCGCAGGTGGATTTAATAGTCGGGAGCTAGGAGTCAGGAGTTGGGCAACCGGAACTTCCTGGCTCCCGACTCCCGACTCCTGACTTCACCACACCCCTTACCAACTTTCCCTTTCTGCATTAACATCGCGGTCTCATTGCCGGTTACGGGGCCGCGACACGGCATTGACGGTCAGTCCGGAAACACAAATGAACCAGCCGAATTTCACGCCACGCACCTGCGGCTCGTACCGTGCGACGCGCCTTCGAGGCCGGTGGTGTTTCAACGGGCAACTTTTTGGGTTTCAGAGAGTTACATCCGGGGTCCTGGGTGGACATGTTGCCGTGACTTTTCCTTGACACGCGATTTTTGCGTCTTCATATTATGCCTCCGACCGGGCCGCGGTCGGTGCAATCGCGTCTCACGCATGTTGTTATTACGCTGTCCCCATTCACAAATGCAGGCTGTCACTCCACGCAGTCACATCCCGAGGTAGGCCCTCTGGGCCGACGGGGAGGATGTGCGCCTCCCGCTCCAAGCTGGCAGTAATCGCAGGTCCACGCCTTTGGAGGACGTTTCCATGAAGCAAAGCTGTGTCAGCGCCTTCGCACGCGCCGCGCGAGTGATCGCGCTCGCGGCAGTCGCTCTGGCCTGGGGTGCAGGGTCGCTCCTCGCGCAGGGCTCGACTGGTAAGATCGAAGGCAGGGTGCGCGACCAAGCGGGCGCGCCCATCGCCAACGCGCAGGTGTTTATCGTGGGCACGGCGTTCAACGCGCTCACCAATCCTCAGGGCTACTACTTCATCAACAACGTACCCCCCGGCACCTACAACGTTCGGGCGGCCTTTATCGGCTACAAGTCGACCCAGGTCGACGGTGTGAGGGTGCTCGCGGGTCAGACCATCACAGTCGACATCCAGCTCGAGCAGACGGCGGTCCAGATCCAGGAGATCACCGTCGTCACCCAGACACAGCCGCTGGTCCCGCGAGACGAGGTCACCTCGAAACAGCGGATCGACGGCGAGTTCACCAGCAAGCTGCCGGTGGACCGGCTGAACAGCGTGCTGATTCTTCAGCCGGGTGTCGTGGCGGCGACTCCGAATGGCAACACCCTGTCCATTCGCGGCGGCCGCACTCAGGAAGCGGTGACGTATATCGACGGCGTGCCGGTCAGTGCCGGCTATCGGGGCGATTCGCGCGTCGGCTCCGCGGGCACCGAGATCGTCTTGTCGCCCACCGCACTGGAGGAAGCCTCGGTCACGACTGGCTCCTCTTCGGCCGAGTTCGGCAACGCGCAGTCGGGCGTGATTTCGATCCAAACCAAGACCGGCGGCAGCAGCTATACCGGCACGGTCAACTATGAGACGGACGAGCCGTTCGGCGCCAACCACAGCCTGGGGCTCAACCGGATCACGGCGGCCTTCGGCGGGCCGATCATCCGGAACTTCACATTCTTCCTCTCGGGGGCGTTACAAGGCCAGAATTCGGTCGAGAGCGGGTTCGATAGCCAGCGATTCCCGCTCTACGTGCAAGCGGGTCTCGACACCACGGTCTCGGTGCCGACCGCACTCGGCAATCCCACTGCCGACACGACCCTGGTCCCGGTCTACAACTATGCCATTTATCGCGGTGAGTGCAGCGATTTCGCGAGCAGCACCAACGCCGCTATCGCCGACAACTACGGGGTGAGTTGCCGCGGCATCCGGGTTCCGTCGTCCGCCCGCTCGGAGTACCAGCTGCAGGGCAAGTTGAACTACTCCTTCGGAACCGGCTCGCGGGTCTCCCTCACGGCGATGACCAGCCAGAACCAGGGACGCACCTTCCGGGAGAACCTGGACACCCCCGGTCGGTTTCTGACCTACGGGTCACTCTACAACCCGCAGAACCTGCCGGGGTTCCGGAACTGGAGCCGGGTCTTCACCCTGAACTGGACCCAGAATCTCACCCGCTCCACTGAACGGGCGCTGGCTCTGGAGACCTACCTTTCCTACCAGCAGGACCGCACGATCAACGGCCCGATGACCCGGGAGAGCGAGCTCAGCACCCGTAGTCCCTTCGGCGGCTTCCTGATCGGGCCGCTGGATTTCCTGTTCAACTTCGACAACTTCCCCATCGACGACCAGCTGCTGCAGAATTTCCGGACCAACACGCTGGGCAGCCGGCGCTCGCCGTACGACCTGGAGAATCCGGCGCAGTACGCCATCGTGGACCAGTGGCGCAACAACGCATACGCGCTGTACAACCGCGACGAGTTCGCGTCGGTCCTGTTCCCCGAGTCGGGCGGACCGGCCGGAAGCGAGCGCTATGCCAACCGGCTGGTCCTGTATCGGGAGAACCGGCTGATTGGGAAGGCCAATCTCGACTGGCAGCTGGATCGCTACAACCGCTTGAAGCTGGGCGGCGAGTTTACCAGGTACAAGCTGGACAGCTACTCCTCGCAGCTCGAGAACCAGGCGTTCTCGGACTATTACCGCGAGAAGCCGATCCGGTACAACGTGTTCGCGGAAGATCGCCTGGACCTGGGCGACGTGGTCGTCGTCGGCGGTCTGCGGTACGACTTCTACGACACCCGGGCCCGCCGCTGGGCGGATTTCCCCCGGATCTCGACCCATCCGCTGTTCGACCCGGCAAACCCGGACGCGTTCTTCACCAATGACTCGCTCTTCCCCCGGGACAAGAGCCACAACTATTTCAGCCCCCACATCCAGGTCTCGTTCCCGGTCACGGACCGGACCAACTTCCGGCTGTCCTACGCCCACCAGGTGCAGGCACCGGACTTCGGGGTCATCCTCCAGGGCATCAACACCGACCTGGCCACGACCAACACCAACAACTTTTACGGCTCCGATCTGGACTTCGGCCGCACCATCACGTTCGAGTTCGGCGTGCGGCACGCGTTCAGCGACGACATGGTGCTCGACGTCGCGGCCTATAACAAGGACAACCTCTCCAACGCCGCCGGCCGGCTGGTCTCGCGCTTCGACCCGCTCCGCGGCAACAACCAGAACATCCGGATCATCACCAACGCGGACTTCGGCAACACCCGCGGGGTGGACGTCCGGCTCGACCGTCGCTTCGGCAGCCTGTTCAACGGCACGCTGGCCTACACCTTCCAGCAGGCCAAGAACACCGGTTCCGATCCGGATACCTATCTCGACTTCGGCTCCCGGGTCCTGAACCAGGTCTCGGGCGGCAACCAGCCGCCGCCGCAGGCGATCCTGCCGACCGACTTCAGCCGGCCGCACAACCTCGCGTTGGCCGCCGCGCTCAACTTCCCCAACGACTGGCAGCAGGGCTCGATCGTCGGGTCGATCCTGGAGAACGTCGGCCTGTTCGGCACCTTCCGCTATACCAGTGGCACGCCTTACACGCGCTGTCAGGCTGGTATCGGTGACGAAGACGTGGTCTCGGGCGATAACTGCAACAACAGGTTCCCCGACCCGTTGAACAGCTCACGGCTGCCCGCCTTCAAGAACCTCGACCTGCGGCTCACCAAGGGATTTGCGGTGGGCGGGCTCGACCTGACGGGGTATGTCGAGGCGCGGAATGTCCTGAACTTCAAGAACGTTATCCAGGTCTTCGCGACAACCAATGACGTAGCGAATGCCACGGAGGAGCAGAAGAACTTCGCGGCGGACAGCGCCGATTACGCCAACGAGGCGGATGCCTCCGCCGCGTTGAATGGCGATGGCTCCATCGACCTCAGCTTCGGTGGCGCTGCCGATCCGCGGGCTGGGTGCGGTGGCTGGGTCAACCAGGGTGGCGATCCGGCAGCCCCGAATTGCGTCGCTCTCATCCGGACGGAGGAGCGGTTCGGCAACGGCGATCACGTCTTCGATATCACCGAGCAGCGCCGGGCCTCAGATGCGTTGTATTACACGGTCCGGGGTATTCACAACTTTACCAGCGCCCCACGCCGCATGCGGCTGGGCATTGAAGTGAACTTCTAGGCCGCATGGTGTGCCGGCTTGGCGGGGCCACGTGGCTCCGTTGGGCCGGCACGCCCTCGCCATTTTTCACCTGAGAGAGGACGCAATGCACTCCTTCCTGCGTAAGAGAAACCTGGTGTTCACGGGCCTCTTCGCTCTGGCGGTCGCGGCGGTGACCCCATCCACCGCGACGGCGGCTGCCACCGCGGCCGTGAAGCCGAAGCCTGGCGCCGGCGCGCGTGGCTTCCGGCTCTTTGCCCGATCGCTGGGGGCCATCACGATCAACCGGATCTATTGCGGTCTGGCAACCACTGGTGAGGTGTGCGTCGATTCGACCAACTCCTCGACCATCGGCGGCGGGTTCTGGCCCAAAGGCACGGCCGACCAGTACGTCTTCAATTCCGGCCTCCAGATCGCGGGCATCATCGGCGCCGACGCAAATGCGGAATGGGTGGGCGATACCACCGGGGCCTTCTTCTTCGACCCGAAGGGCACCACCCAGCACGGCGAGCAGGTCGAGCCGATCTACAACACCACCAACCCGGAAGACAACGCGTTCGTCAGCGATACCACCGGCACCTGCAACGATGTCTGCCGGGCGGCGAAGGTCCCCCTCGGCGACACTAATGCGGACCTGTTCTTTCCCCTGCTGCAAGGCCGGACCGCGGCCTCCCAGGGCGACGTGTGGTGGCTCTCCTGGGACGGCAATCCGGGTCTCGTTGCCGGGCGGCCCCACCCCCTGGGCATTCTCGTCGAGCAGCGCGGCATGGGCTGGAACTATCCCGCCGGCAATGAGGACATCATTTACTTCCTTTATACTTTCTATAACGTCACCGCCCGGACCGCGTCGGTATACACGGCCGCAGGGGTGCGACCGGGCATGGCGGAGATCCTGGCTCGGCAGGGCGCCGAGTTTCAGGACAAGAACGAGGCGGCCTTCGGCATCCAGATCCCCGACGGCGGTTACACGGTCGAGAACCTGTTCGCGGCCTTCTCGGCCGACATGGACGTGGCGGAGGCGACCCTCAACTACTCCTCGGTGAACGTGCCGTACGCCCTGGGTTACGTCTACGTGCACGACTTTTCAGGGGTGCCCGGGTGGACCTTCGACCCGTCCATCTTCAGCCCGCCGTTCTTCCCCGGCTCCGGCTTCGTCGGGGTCAAGTACCTGAAGAGTCCGGAGGTGGCTGGAACTGAAGTAGGCCTCACACTGTTCAGCAACACGATCAACGGCGGCGCGTTCGACGACGCCCAGAACACCACCCAGCTGTTCCGCTATATCTCCAACAACATCAACCCATCTGCCGGTGACGCGCCCTGCAACACCGGGAACCCGCAGCTGACCAAGATCTGTTTCGTCAACAACACGGCTCCGGACGACATGCGGTTCTTCCAGTCATCGGGGCCACTCACGCTTGCCCCCGGCGCGTTCGGCACCATCGCCGTGGCCTATATTTTCGCGGCCCCGGTGATCGTCGGTGCCTGCACTGGCCCCGGCACCTGCGATGTTGCCCCGGGTGATCCGCGGCTGCTCCTCGTTCCCGGCACAGCCGACCAAGCCAACACGGTGGATTCCGTGGCCGGCTTCAAGGGCTATACAACCGATGTCGATGGGAACGGCAAGGCCGATCAGGGTGAGTTCGTCGCCCCGGTCGCGGGTTCGCTCCTGGGCAAGGCACTGGTGGCCCAGAGTGTGTTCGATAATGGTTTCCTGCTTCCTTTCGCGCCCGAATCCCCGGACTTCTTCCTAATCCCGGGGGACGACCAGGTGACGGTGCTCTGGCGGCCGTCAGTGACCGAAACCACCGGTGACCCCTTCTTCGCGATTGCGAGTGCGGTTACTCGCACTGATCCGGTGACCGGGGTAGTGGAGCCCAATCCCCTGTACGACCCCAACTACCGGCAGTTCGATGTCGAGGGTTATCGGGTCTATCGTGGCCGGGTCGATTCACCCAACGAGCTAGCACTCGTAGCGCAATTTGATTATCAAGGCACGTTCATCACCGACTTCCAGGGTCAGGTCAACCCGAACTCGTCGTGCGCCCCCGAACTGGGCATCAACAAGCCCACTGCAATCGACTCGGTCAGCGCCCCACCGGCGCGAGACACCACGTTCGGCTGTCCGGCCAATTTCGATTCGCTGGTTCCGGGCGTCGCCCCGACGGTCGGCTTCGAGGTTCCCTTGGCCGGACCAATCATCCAGGTGAAGCGGGGCGAGCGCACCACCCTGGCTATCGGTGAGGCCATCATCCTGAAGGCTGACACCGCGATTACCGGTGGCGCCTCCGGCGCGCCCGAGCTCGAGGATACCGGCGTGCCTTTCACGTTCCTGGACACAGACGTGCGCAGCAATCTCCGGTATTTCTACTCCGTCGTCGCCTTCGACATCAATTCATTCCAGTCGGGTCCCTCCAGCATCGAGTCACCCCGAGCGACGAAGTCGATAACCCCGGTGCCGCAGGCCGCCAATGCAACTGTGACGGGGACGGTGGTGAGCGATATTGTCGGCCGGGGTGTGGCGACGGACAGCCTCTTTCCCGCGGTGCCGTCGCTCGATCCAGCAACGGGGCGGTTCAGCGGCCCCTTCCCGCCGGCTGACGGTGGAGACCTGCACTTCGCGGGACAGTTTGCCAGTCAGGTCGTGTCGGCGCCTGGACAGCTGACGGCGACGCTCGACAGCCTGAAGTTGGGATCGGCCTACGACGGCATTCCGAGCACATACTACCTCACCGCCACCACCGCGATCGGCTCCTTCCAGATGGTGCTGCCGATCGTGCAGGACGCATTCAGTGCGGACTCGATAGCGAATCAGTTCTTCACCGCCGTTCCGGCCGACGCCTCGCTCGCCGGCACGTTCGGTGGCGGTGCAGCGGACACCCTGCGGGCGGAATTTGTGCAGACTCTGCCGGGAGTGTACTACACCAACTCTCCTGGTCGCGGCTGCATTAATTCAACGGGCAGCAATGGGTTCGGCGAAGCGAATGGGTGTGACTACAACGGTCCCCGTTGGTTCAACGGACCTTCGCCGGCGAACAACGAGACCAAGGTCGATCCCAACAGCGGCAACCGGAAGAATTCGGTCACGCCGGCGCCGTTCAAGAACCCCGGCAACGCCGGTGAGCTGACCGGCGTTGCGGCAATTCACATAGACCAGTCGTACCAGACGATCAACAACGTATGGCGCCTCGTCGAGGGCGCGCTGTCCGGGGCGGTCCGGGCGGCGGACTTCAATGTCTACTGGGGGACGGGCGGAACGGTTGATTCCGTCATCGACGTCACCCACAACGTGGTCGTGCCCTTCAGTCCCACTGTCGGTGCGAGCTGGGGCGTCCTCAACACGTCGGCAACCGCCTCGGCGACGATGACCACCCTGGACATGTGCAATGTCGAGCCCCTGCATTCCTTCCCGTCCGTCGCGGATCCCGTCGATGGCTTGATCGGGTGTGGGGCGGGTCCGGTTTACACACTGGGCCAGACGGCCATCCCCGGACCCATCGCCTTTATCACCACCGGGTTCAACCCGGTGGCGGCGACCGGACCCGGGTTCATCATGTATTTGCCGGGATATTACTTCACGTTCGACCTGGGGCCCACCGGCACGGTCCCCGCGCAGGGAACCGTCTGGTCCATGCGTAGCTATACCGGGGCCATCTCCGGCGGTCATGGCGACGCGGGCAACGACGGGGACTACATCTTCCTGGCCAAGACCCGTCCGTTCACCGCCGTCGGTGCAACCGCGCGAGTAGCGTACTCGTCAGTCAATCAGGTCAATGCGGCCACCGCTAACGACCTGACCAGGGTCCACACAGTTCCCGATCCGTATTACGTCACCAGTCAATTCGAGCAGACCACGGACACCAAGGTTATCAAGTTCGTGAACCTGCCGACTGATTGCATTATCCGGATCTACTCTTCCAGTGGGGTTCTGGTTTCCCTGGTGGAGCATCACTCGACCACATTTGGCGGCGCAGAAGATTGGAACGTCCGCAATCGCAACAATCAGATTGTGGCAAGTGGTGTGTACTTCTTCCACATCGAGGCCGGTGGTGCCCGTCGTGTTGGGCGCTTTACGGTCGTCAACTTCGCTCAGTAGCAGCCACCGGGAGGGGGTTGGCGCCGCCGGCCCCCCGCATCCAGGAGACGGGAAGCTTATGAGTCACATATCTGCACGAAACCTGGCCCTGATGGCGGCCCTCCTGAGCGGGCTTCCCGCGGCCGCGTCGGGACAGGCTGTCAATCAGGACAACACTGCGTACGGCACCACGTCCGCGGAGTTCCTGCTCTTTGGAGCGGGTGCTCGCGGCACCGCGCTGGGGGGCGCGTTTTCTTCCATCGCGACCGACGTGAGCGCCCTGTACTACAACCCGGCCGGCATCGCATTGATGCCTCGGGCGGGGGCGATGATCGGTACGTACGACTACGTCGCCGAGACCCGTTATAGCTGGGGCGGTCTCGCGTTCCCGTTCTCCGGCGGTTCCCGTGCCATCGGCATCCAGCTCGGTACGTACGGATTCAAAGACCAACCGGTCTATACCGTCGAGCAACCCGAGGGGACTGGCTCGGTGTACTCGGTAAGTGAGACCTTCGCGGGCATCACCTTCTCGCAGAACTTCTCCGATCGGTTCTCGGCCGGTGTCACCGCCAAGGGGATCTTCGACAACCTGGGCCAGGCATCCGGACAGGCCTTTGCCGTGGATTTCGGCACCAGCTTTCACGCGTCGCTGAGCGGCCACCCCGTGCGGTTCTCCTTCGTGGTCGCCAACCTGGGGACGAACCTGTCCTACAGTGGCCAGGCGCTCGAGGCGGACACGCCCCGGGATCCGATCCCCGGTGAGCCGGACGTGCCCTCGAACGGGCAGCCGTCGGAGTTCCGAACGACGGGGTACAATCTGCCCACAATCTTCCGGGTCGGTCTGGCGTACGATCTCATCAGCGGCGACAACAATCGCCTGACCGTCCTCTCGGATTTCAACCAGCCCAACAACAATGGGGCAGGCTTCTCCGCCGGTGGCGAGTGGATGACCCAGCGGCTGGGCGGCTCCAACTTCGGATTCGCTGCTCGGGGCAGCTACAGCTACACCGCCGCGAACAACCTGGGTCCGATCGACCCCAACAGCACAGCACTGCGGGACGAGGAGAAGCTTCAGGGTCTCGCGCTGGGCGGCGGGTTGAATTACGGGAGTGGCAACTTCAATCTCGGGCTCGACTATGCCTGGAAGTACCTCGGCGTACTCGGGGGCACCAACTTCTTTAGTGTCACCTTCGGCTGGTAGCACGTGGCGCGCGGCGGTGCGGCTTCTCCGCACCGCCTGCCGCCCTGTATAAAGGCGTTCATGATCAGTCTGACAAGATTCGCGCTCGTGGCGGCGGCTGGGGTCGTTCCGCTCAGCTTGCCTGCCCATCAACGCGAGCCAGGAGTGGTGTTGCGCGCGGTGCGATTCTACCGCGCCGATCAGGACCGCACCCGGGTGAAGGGCCTGGTGCAGATCCCCTTCGCGCTTCTCCAGCCGGTTCGTCCCGGCGGCATGTCGAGCTATACCGTGACCGTGCAGGTGGCCGATTCCACGAACCTGGCCTTATACAAGCAGGCGTGGCAGAGCCGGGCTCGTAACCCCGGCGGCGACGGGGACGCCTACACGGTGGAGATCGTCGATTTCGCCGTGGCGCCGGGGAAGTACCGGTTCCAGGTGACGGTCCAGGACTCGGTGTCCGGCCGGTCGGTGAGCACGGCGACGGAGCTCCAGGCGCTCTCCGACACCAGCGTGGCGTCGGACCTGCTGATCGCTCCGGAGATGCGGCTGGCTACGGCGGACGACACCGTACCGGGGCCGGGGGAATTCCGCACTGGAAACAACCTGGTGACCGCGACAGCCCGCGTGTTGCTGACCCCGCTTCGGGCCAAGGTGTTCTACTTGCTGGAAGCGTATTCCGGTCGTGACGGGCAGGGGACTTTGGGCGTGTCCATCCGGGACTCCGCCGGAGAAATCACCATGAAGTCCCAGACACTCCCGGTGAAGGTGACGGCAGGCGGGAGCGTCCTGAAAGGACAACTCGACCTCACCGGACTGCCTCCAGGCGGCTACACCATGGTCGCCGATCTCCGGCTGGACGGAAAAACAATTCAGCGAACGGCCGAGTTCAGCATGGCCGGGCTGACCGAGACCCTTGTGCGCGACACTGCCCGGCGAAGCGCCGAGAAGGTGACCGATGAAGGCTACTTCGGCGCCATGTCGGAAGCGGAGCTGGACCAGGCACGGGCACCGCTCGACTACGTCGCCGAGTCCCGGGAGCTCTCGGCCTGGAGCAAGGATCTCAGCATCGAGGCCAAGCGCCGGTTCCTGACCGCGTTCTGGAAGCAGCGGGACCCCACCCCGGCCACCGTGAAGAACGAGCGCAGGGAGTCGTTCTACGCCGCCATCGCCTATGCCAACAGGACGTTCAAGGAAGGTGGCCGGAAGCCGGTGGCCGGCTGGAGGTCCGACCGGGGCCGGATCTACGCCAAGAACGGGGCTCCGGATGAGGTGCTGCGCCGGCAGCAGGAAGGCCGGGCGCCACCGTACGAAGTCTGGAGCTACGCCAAAGGGAAGGGCTACTACTACATCTTTGCCGATCGGTCGGGATTCGGGGCCTACACCCTCATCCATTCCAACGACCTCAAGGAGTCGGGGTACCCCGGCTGGGCTGAGCTGATCGGTGGCCCCGCCGTGGCCGATGCCGGACGTTTTCTCGGCGTCGACCTCGTCTCGGCAAGCAGGCGGTTCTGAGATGGGACATTTCTCGAGGTCTTCCGAGCGCGGTTTTCACAGTTTCACTCGATGAGGTGCCGAGTATGAAGCGTTCGATGTGTGGCTTGGCCGTGGTGGCCGCTGCGGCCGCAGTCTGGTCGTGCAACGGGGATCCGACTGGAGACTTTCGCGGCCAGGGGGAACATGTCCTCGCAAACCCGTCGGTCGTCGTGGTCGGTCAGGGCGCTCAGAAGTTCGTTCTGGTCGAGCGGGTGGACGAGCAGGGGAACCAGGAGACCGTCGACTTCCAGCTGCGTAACCTCGGACCCGGAATCGCGGTCGAGAAGGATCCGACGTTCCTCGAAACGACGATTGGCACTCATCTGCCGACCCGGGAGCGGTTCATCGTGACCGGGAACGAGCTGCTCAATAGCTCATTCACCGTGGAAAGCGGTGGCGATACGCTGCTGATTCCGGTCACGGTTACACCTAACGAAGTGGCCCCGACCTTTTCGACTACGACACCAGCGCAGAATCAGCCGGTGACAGTCACCGTTCCGGCCGGATACAAGTTCTTGCCGGGAGCGTTCATCACGTTCGGGGCCGACGTGGCGGTGGTCCTCTCGCGCACTGCGGACAGTACTTCCTTTACCTTTGTTCCGCAGCCGTTGTTGCCGGACCCGACTGAGATCCCGCCGACCCCGAAAAACAGAGTAGGTATACTCGACTCAGTACAGGTTGATTACATCCCTGGTATTCCACTGACCCTCCCGACCGTGGATTCAGTGTTGATTCCGCTACTCGACACCGTGCCCGGCACCGGCGCGCCCGGTACGGCTCCAACCATTGCGACCCCGATCCTGGGGGAGTCCTCTGCCTTCTTCGATACAGGAGGATTCCCGGGAGCCGACGTGACCGGTGACGGTGGCGTTGGCACGCAATACTATAAATTCACCATGGCCGAAGCGGGCAGCGTCACCATCACGCTGAATTGGCCGGCGAGCAACGCCGCCGATCTGGACTTGGTGTTGTGTATGGAAGTAACCTGTAATCCGGCAACTAACGATTTCGTTGCTGCCGGGGGCAGCCATCCGGAGGCCGGCGACTACAATCTCGCGGCCGGGACCTATGTCATCGCGGCGGTATTCTTCGCGCCTAGCACTACGCCGCCGGTTCCGCCGGACTTCCCCACGAGCATCAATATACTGATTACCCGCACGGACTGACGTTGCATTGACTGCTTACGAACCCCCATGCAGTGGGCCCGCATGGGGGTTCGTTTCTTTGTCCGATCTAAACCTGGCTTTCAGTGGTGCTTGGCTCGAGCTGTAAATCTCTTACGTCGGTGTCGTCGCGGAACTGACGCTGATAGAGGCGGGCGTAAAGCCCCTGCCGCTCGAGCAGCTCCGAGTGGGTTCCCTCCTCGACAATGCGGCCGTGGTCCAGCACGAGCAGCCGGTCCGCCCGCCGAACCGTGCTGAGGCGGTGCGCGATGATCAGCGTGGTGCGCCCGACGAGAAGCTTGGCCAGCGCGTCCTCGATCAGCCGCTCGCTCTCGTTATCCAGGTTGCTGGTGGCTTCGTCGAGGATGAGAACAGCAGGGTCCTTCAGGATGGCTCTCGCGATCGCCACCCGCTGCCGCTGGCCGCCGGAGAGCTTGACCCCCCGTTCGCCGACCAGGGTGTCGTACCCCTGGGGAAGCCGCTCGATGAACTCATGGGCATGGGCCCCCCGCGCGGCGGCTTCCACGTCGGCGACGGATGCGCCGGGCCGGGCATAGGCAATGTTCTCCCGGATCGTGCCGCTGAAGAGCGCGGGGTCCTGGGGGACAAGGCCGATGGCGCCCCTCAGATCCGCCAGCCTCAGGCCGCGGACATCGACGTGGTCGAGCAGCACGCGGCCCCGGTCCACATCCCAGAACCGGGGAAGCAGCGATACCAGGGTGGTCTTGCCCCCACCGGATGGGCCCACCAACGCCACGACCTCACCAGGCTCGCAGGTGAGACTGATGTCTTCCAGGATCCAGGGAAGCGAGGGGTCGCGCTGGTAGCGGAAGTACACTCCCTCGAAGGCCACGCTGCCCCGAGCCGGCGAGGGTAGGGGCAAGGGCGAGTCCGGGTCCGTGATCGCCGGACTCATCTCCAGAATCTCGAAGACCCGCTCCGCCGCCCCGACCGCCTCCTGATAACTGCTGAAAAACGAGGCGAGCGCGCCGATGGCGGCCGCGATGGTGATGGTATACAGGAGAAACTGCACCAGCTCGCCGGGGGTGAGCTTCCCGGCCAATACCAGTAGACCACCCTGCCAGAGCACGAACACGATGCCGACGAAGGTCGAGAAGGTCAGCACGCCAAAGAACACGCCCCTGATCTTTGCCCGCACCAGCGCCGCCCGGACGCTTTCCCCGATCCGCTCGCCGTAACGTTGCCGTTCGGCCGGTTCCTGCACGAAGCTCTGGACCGTCCGAATCTGGCTGAACGCTTCCTCGGCGACGGCAGTGGCCTCGGCCACCTTATCCTGCACGCTGACCGTCATGCGCCGGAGCCGGCGACCGAAATACAGCGCTGAGCCAACCACCAGCGGCACCACGCCCAACGCGGTGAGGGTCAGCTTCGGCTGCATCAGGGTGAGCAGCACGACACCGCCCACCAGCGCCAGCATCTGGCGGGAGAACTCGGCGATCTGATGGCTGAGCACCCCCTGGAGCAGTCCGATGTCGGTGGTGAGCCGGCTGGTGAGCTCGCCGGTCCGGCGCTCCGCGAAGAAACCCGGCGGCATGTCGATCAGCCTGGCAAACAGCTCGCGCCTGAGCCCGGCAACGACCCGCTCACCGACGGCGCTCAGGAGGTAGGTCTGGGCGTAGTTCAGTGCGGCCTGAATGGTGAACAGCACCACGAGCCCGACCGCGATCCGATCCAGAATGACGCGGTTCCGGTCGATGAACGCGGCGTCGAGCAGATAGCGCACCACCATCGGGAATGCCAGGCCAATCACCGCACTGGCCACCAGTGTCAGAGTGGCCAGTCCCAGCATGCCCCGGAATTGGCGTACCCGGGGCCAGAGACGGACCAGACGCCCCGGCCGTGGGATCCGGCGCTTCGGGGGGGCCGCGTCAGTCGTCATCGACCCACGACGCTCAGTGGAAGGAGATTCAGTGGCCGTAGTGGCCGCCTGCGGGCGTTGCCAGCTCCTGCTCGGGCTGATCCAGGATGAGCACCGGAGCCGGAACCACGCCGTGGCCGAACGGGAGCGCGCGATCGATGCCCATGGCCACGAACAGGAGCGCCAGATAGAGCAGCGAGTAACGGTACATGCGCCACGCGGTCGGGGTGGTGGACCGCTCTCTCCGGAGCTGGATACAGTACCAGAGCAGCCGCGCGCCCAGCAGCGCCGCCGCGACCGCGTAGAATACGCCGAGTGCACCGAAGAAGGCGGGCATCAGCGTGAGCGGAAGGAGGATCAGGGTGTACGTCAGCATCTCGAACTTGGTGCGCTGCTCGCCGCGCACCACCGGCATCATCGGTACCCCGGCCTTGGCGTACTCCCCCTGCTTGATCAACGCCAGGGCCCAGAAGTGCGGAGGAGTCCAATAGAAGATGATGGCAAAGAGATAAATCGCGGCCAGGTCCAGGTGTCCCGTGACCGCGGTCCAGCCCACCAGCGGCGGAAACGCGCCGGCTGCCCCCCCGATGACGATGTTCTGAGGACTGGTTCGCTTGAGCCATATGGTATAGACGAAAACGTAGAAGAGCAGCCCACCGAGTGCGAGCCAGCCGCTGAGCGGGTTGACCCGGTACCAGAATATGGCAAAGGCCACGACACCGAGGCCGATCCCGAAGGCGAGGCCGGCCCATGGCGTGATCCTTCCGGCCGGGATGGGACGAAGCCGGGTGCGGCTCATCTTGCAGTCGATGTCTCGGTCGAACCACATGTTGATGGCGTTGGCGCCACCGGCCATCAAGTAGCCACCCAGGATCACCCAGAAGACGAGCGACGGAGATGGAAGCCCAGCCGGCGTGATGAACATCGGCGCCACCGTGGTCACCAGCAGGAGTGAGATGATCCGGGGCTTCGTGAGAGCGACCAGATCGCCCAGCAGCGACGGAGTCCGGGGCTGGGCCTGGCTGGGCTGCGGTGCCGGCGCGGGCGTGTGTGCGGAGTGAAAAGCCAGCAGCACCAGCGCGGCCCAAAGCAAAGTGCCAACCAGCAGGTGAGCCGCCCGCAACCCCGGAGGCAGGAGCCCGAGCACCATGGCCGCGCCCACCCCGATCTGAGTCAGCGTGATCGCCAGGACGACTGCAGCGTAACGGCCCAGCCGCCGTTCATCCGGACTGCGGCCGGCCCTCAACCTGATCGTCACTGCCAGCACCAGACCCAGAAGTATGAACGCGAGCATGCGATGGGCCCACGGCAGCGAGGCTAAGGGTGCGGCAGGCGGGATGAGCGCACCGTTGCAAAGGGGGAAGCCCAGGCAGAGCAGGCCGGCGTGGAGGTTGGCGACGTTGGCCCCGACCAGGATGACCACATAGCCGAGCGCGGCCGTTCCCAGGATCAATGGATGAGCGGAGTGCCGCGACCCCGGTGAGGAGGCGTCCCCTGCACGCAAGGCAGTCACCAGCAGCACCGCCAAAAGCACCATCGCGTTGGCGAGGTGAGTGATCACGACCCACGGCGGCAGGGAGAGCTTGACCGTGATGGCGCCGAGTAGCACCTGAGCCACCAGCAGTACCAGGGCAAGGGTCGCCGGGTTTCTCAGATGCGGTTCGGACCGATGACGGATCCACCCGACGGCTGCGATCGCCAGGACCACCGCGCTCACCAAGGCCGCGGCCCACCGATGGCCGATCTCGATCATGGTGGGGAGGTCGAGCGGCGGGAACCACTCACCGTGGCAGCGGGGCCAGTGATCGCCGCACCCCATACCGGATCCAGTGATCCGAACCACCCCGCCGAGCACGATGAGGCCAAAGGCCAGGGCAGCTCCGGTCCAGGCCAGGCGGCGAAGCAGCCGGGTGTGTGCTCGATCCATTGTGCCAAAATACATCCTTGACAAGGCTCTCGCTGGTCCCGTTCTTTTCCGCTCACCCCCACGGAGCGGGCGCGAGGCCTCTCAGACCTGATTGGCCAAAAGCCCATAGCCCATAGCCCATAGCCAACAATATGCTCCCGGAACGCGACGCCTGGGGTGAGCGCCTTCCCCGGCACCTTGGGCTTTGGAGTGCGGTGGCGGTGCTCATCGGCTCCACCATCGGGAGCGGTATCTTCCGCGTTCCAGCCACGGTTGCCGAACGTCTCCAGTATCCCGGCCCGGTGTTCCTGGCCTGGGTCATCGGTGGGCTGGTGGCGCTCTTCGGTGCCCTGACCCTGGCCGAGCTGGGTGGTGCGTTGCCCCGCTCGGGCGGGGTCTTTGCCTACATCCTCGAAGGCTTTGGTCCACTGCCGGCGTTTCTGTTCGGCTGGTCCGAGATTACCGTCATCCGGGCGTCCGCCCTGGGCGCCATTTCCACCATCTTCGCTGAATACCTCGGGTATTTCATTCGGCTGACCCCGATGCAGGTTCGCTGGACTGCGGCCGTAGCAGTCGTGGCCGTCGGCTTGCTGAACTATGTCGGCGTCAATCGGGCCGCGGTGATCATGAATCTGACGACGGTGGCCAAGTACACCGCGCTCGCCGCCCTGGTGCTGTTGGCGTTTACGGTGGGCGAGGGGAGCCCGGCGCACTTCAGGCCGGTCTGGGGGCCCAGCATCAACATCTCGTTGATCGCCACCGCCCTTATCGCCATCATGTGGACCTACGATGGCTGGGCCGATCTCTCGTTCATCGGGGGAGAGGTGAAGAACCCCGGACGCACACTGCCGATGGCGCTCATCATCGGGACCTCCGGCATTGTCCTGATTTATCTCCTGCTCAACGTGGCCTATGTGTACCTGGTGCCGCTGCCTGACATGGCCGGGTCACCCCTGATCGCCGCCACCGCGGCAGAGAAGATTCCGCTCCTGGGCCGCTTCGCCGGGGCAGCCATCTCGGCGGTCGTCATGCTCTCCTGTTTCAGCACGCTGATCGGCTCGATGATGACCGGCCCCCGAATCTTCTTTGCCATGGCCGACCGAGGTCTCTTCTTTCGGAGCATTGCGCGGGTCTCACCCCGCTACCAGAGCCCCTCAGTTGCCATCTGGCTGGCCACCGGGCTCGGCGTAGTGTATGTCCTGCTGAATGATTTCCAGCAGCTGGCGGACAAGTTCATTCTGGGCATCTGGCCCTTTTACGCGCTTGCCGTCGGCGCGGTGTTCGTTCTCCGGCGCACCCGTCCCGAACTGCCGCGGCCGTATCGGACCTGGGGCTATCCGGTGGTCCCCATGCTCTTTTTGCTGGCATCGGTGGGCATGGTGGTGAACGCGCTGGTAACCGAACCCAAGGACACCGGGATCACCTTTGCCATCATTCTGGCCGGGGTGCCGGCGTATTACGGGTGGAGAGCCTGGTCAGGGAGGACCTCAGCTGGAAAGTCAAAAGAATTGGCCGCAGATGAACGCAGATAAACGCAGATTGGCAACTGCCTAGCACGGATAACACGGATAAGAAACGGATCGCTCCTCATCACGAGCGACTCCGTTGGCACTCCGGAGGTCGGAAGATGTGGTCAAAAGCACAGCAGCGAGCTCACATGTAGGCTGCATTTGTTTTTGTTGGATTGTTGGAGAGGCCGGGTTCTCTCAGGCCATCTTGACCTCCAGAGCGATGTCGGCCGCCCGCACGCTGTGGGTGAGTGCCCCTATCGAGATGTAGTCGGCCCCCGCCTCCGCATAATCTCGAACGTTCTCAAGGGTAATTCCTCCCGTCGCCTCGATCTCGATCTCCGGTGATAGTGCCCGGGCCCGCCGGCCCCAATCGCGCACCGTCTCCGGCGGCTGGTTGTCGACCAGCAGCCGAGTCGCCCCCGCTGCGCACGCGAGCTTCAACTGCTCGACTGATTCCACTTCTACATAGAGGGCAGTCACCCCTCTCCTTTTGGCCTCGGCCAGAGACTGCGCCAGACCTTCCTTGCCCAACGCCTGCCAGTGATTGTCCTTGACCATGAGCTCATGAGCCAGATCGACCCGATGGCGATGACCGCCGCCGGCGATCACGCCTGCGACATCCAATGCGCGGAGCCCGGGTGCGGTCTTGCGGGTGTGAAGAATCCGACTGTTGGTGCCCCGCACCGCATCGAGGTAGGTCCGCGTGGTAGTTGCTATTCCACAGGCTCGTTGCAGGAGGTTGAGCATCGGCCGCTCGACCCGCAGGATCGCCGCTAGCTCCCCCCGGATCAGACCGATGGGCATCCCGGCCGCGACGGTCCTCCCTTCTACATTCTGCCATTCAATGGTGCAGCGGCAGGCAAGCGCTACAGCATCGGCGAAGACAGTCCCTGCCAGAACCCCACCGTCTCGATACTCGATCAAGCCTTCGGCTCTGGTTCCACGAGGTACCGTGACCGCGGTGGTAATGTCTGTCTCGCCGTCCTCGGCCAGGGCGGCCGCGGCAATGCGCTCGATCTCCTGCTTGGGAGTCAAACCGGGCGCCCTAACCGAGCGCCACCATGCGATCGATGGCTCGCCGGGCGCGAGCGGCAATATCGGGTGGGACCGTGACGTGATACTGATCCAGGGCTAGCGAATCCCGAACGCCGGGAAGGGTGATCGCCTTCATGAAGGCGCACACCGCCTCGGGATCGGCCGGAATGAACTGCTTTTGGGGCGCGATCTGCCGCATGCGGTGCATGATCCCGGTCTCGGTGGCCACGATGAACCGCTGGGCCGGCCGCTCGGTGACCTTCCGGATCATCCCCTCGGTCGAGGCGATGTGCAGCCCTTCAGGGTCGATGTCGCCGAGTCCCATGCTGTAGATCAGCTGCCCGGCGCAGCCACACTCGGGGTGCACCAGCACCTCGGCATCGGGGTACGTGGCGCGGGCTTTGTTGAGTACCTCCGGCCGGATTCCTTTGTGCACGTGGCACTCGCCCATCCAGACCTCGATCCGGCGATCGGGCCGCATCCGCCGCACGTGGCTGCCGAGGAAGAAGTCAGGCAGGAAGAGGATCCCAACGTTCGCCGGGATAGCGTCGATGACGTCGAGCGCGTTGCCGCTGGTGCAGCAGTAGTCGAGCTCGGCTTTGACTTCTGCTGTGGTGTTGACGTAGCCCACCGCGATGTAACCGGGGAACTTGGCCTTCCAGCGGCGCACGTCTTCGGCCGTGATCGTCGCCGCGAGCGAGCACCCCGCACGCAGATCGGGCAGGAGCACCCGCTTCTTCGGCGAGAGAATGGCAGCGGTCTCGGCCATGAAGTGGACGCCACAGAAGATGATGACCTCGGCCGGGGTCGCAGCCGCTTGCCGTGAGAGGCCAAGCGAGTCACCGACGTAGTCGGCCACGTCCTGGACCTCAGGGCGCTGGTAGTTGTGTGCCAGCACGACCGCGTTCCGGGATCGTGCCAGGCTGCGGATCTCCGCCTGAAGGGCCTCGATCTGTTCGGGCGTCTCTCCGGACGGCTCGATGACGGGAAGCTGAAGCCCAGCCGTCCTTCCGTTGGCCACAGCCTCGGGTGCACTCATACCGCCTCCCGCTTCCGGGACGGTGGCGGATAGTCGGTCCTCCGGTGGCCCCCTCGACTCTCTCTCCGACCTCGCGCCGCCTGGGTAATCAGTCCGGCCACCAGCAGCTGGTTGTGCGTGCGCCACGCCTGGGGCGGCGTTGCGCCGGTGAGCCGTGCAAGCTCTCGCTCGGCCCGCAGCAGCGATGACTCGCTCCGCTGAAGCCCAACATCGGCGGTCATGAGGTTCCGCATCTCCTGTCGGATGGGCTCGCACTCCGCGTCGGCGCCGCTGTCCGGCTCGCGATCTACCGATTCCATGACCACTGGAGCTGCGGGAGCGGAACCCAGCATGTCCGTGAGGGCGCGGCCCGCCCGGTCGGCGAACACCAGTCCCTCGAGCAACGAGTTCGAGGCGAGCCGGTTGGCGCCGTGGACGCCGGTGCGGGCGACCTCGCCTACTGCCCAGAGTCCTGGCATGGTCGTTCGCCCCTCGAGATCGGTCTCGATTCCGCCCATGGCGTAGTGAAGAGCCGGCGCGACCGGGATCAGGTCCCGAGACGGATCCAGGCCGAGCCGAGCCAGCATCGCGGTAATGCCGGGAAATCGGGACCCAAGGTTCTCGACCTCGCGGGCGTCGAGCCAGGCTCCGCCGGAGGCGTCGGCCGCCGCCACGGCCCGGGCAAGGACGTCCCGCGGGGCGAGCTCGCCGCGCGCATCGTGCTCCAGCGCGAAGCGCTTCCCCGACTTGTCGAGAAGGACGGCTCCTGCACCGCGCACCGCCTCGGAGATCAACGGTGCGGGATTGACGCCCGGCAACTTCAACGCGGTTGGATGGAATTGGAGAAACTCGATATCACGGAGTTGAGCGCCGGCTCGGTACGCCAAGGCCCACCCGTCGGCCGTGGCGACCTTGGGGTTCGTGGTGACGGCGTACAACTGTCCCACGCCGCCGGTGGCGAGGATGACTGCCGGTGCCCCAATCGCTGATCCGGCGCGGCCACGAGGTAGAATGCCAACGCCAACGACACGGCCTTCATGGGTCAGAAGGTTGGTGACTTCCGTGTGCTCCAGGATCTGAATCTCGGGAAGACTCCGAACCACCTCGGCCAGGCAGCTGATGAGGGCTGCCCCGGTTTGGTCCCCGCCCGAGTGGATGATCCGCGGCTGGGTATGGGCGGCCTCGAGCCCGAACCTGAGCCTGCCATCGAGGCTGCGGTCGAAGGCCGCGCCCATGGCCAGCAGCTCGTAAATGCGGTCGGGGCCTTCACTTGTGAGGATTCTAATGGCTTCGGGATCGGCCAGTCCGTCGCTGGCCGCCAGGGTGTCGGCCGCGTGCTGGCTGGGGCTGTCACCGGGTCCCAGGGCAACCGCGATGCCGCCCTGAGCCCATGAGCTGGCGCTGTCAGCCAGGCTCTCCTTGGTGATGAGGACGACCGAGACGCCTTCCGCCGCCAGCCGCCACGCCGTCCAAAGGCCGGCTATTCCGGTGCCTACGATGACGGGGCGTGAGGTTGCCATGCAGTCAAATATAGTGAGCGGGGAAGCGGGGATGCAGGGAAGGGTAGTGGAGATAAATGAGGACAGATGCGCGAAAATGATGAGGGAAGGCAGGCTTCGGACCTGATATTGCTACTGTGGAGAGCTCACAGCATGCAACGCCGCATCGTATACCCCCACGCCACGAAGGCCTCAAGGCGTGGGTGGCATGTCACGAGTTAGTACTGGCTGTCTATCGAATTACCTCAAGATGGCCGAGCCGCGAGCAATATGGTCTGACTTCTCAGGCGAGGCGAGCTGCCTATTCCGCAGCTGCCAACATTGCCGAGGGATCTGCAAAACGGGGGAGTCGAGAATTCTGCCGCTTCCTCAACATCTCCTTGGGCTCAATTTCGGAGCTTTCTTATGTACTTTTGCTGGCTCGCGACCTGGAGTATCTCAGAGCCGAAGAATGGGGTGAAACCGAAGCGCTCCGGGATCACGCTGGCCGCCTTACGTGGGGGCTGTATCGCTCACTTGATCCTAAGCGCCCCCGCTCAAGGTTGACGGCTTAAATCCAAAACCTAGTTTGGCCCGCTTCCCCGCTTCCCCGCTTCCCCGCTTCCCCGCTTCCCCGCTTCCCCGCTTCCTCACGTCCTCACCTTCGCCAACAACACCAACCCCGCGAATAGGAACACCACGTTCGGGAACCACGCGGCCACGATCGGATTGATCACCCCGCCCGCACCGATCGCCTTGGTGATCTGAACGAAGAGCAAGAAGATGACGGTTGTGCCCAGGCTGATGGCAACGCCCACCGCAGCGCCGGCCCGCGGCGAAGTGACCGCGAGCGGAGCGCCGAACAGAGCAATGATCAAGCAGGTGGCTGGAAGCGCCAGCTTCAGCGCCTGGTCCACCAGGAGCTTGTTCGCGTCATTCCCGGAGCGTTTGAGCGCATCGATGTAGCGACCCAACTCCGCGTAGCGCATCTCGTCCGGCGCCTTCGGCTCTGCCAGCAGATCGGCCGGGGACTGCCGGAGCGCCCTCAGCCGCATCGTGCGGAAGGTGAACGTCGCCTGCCGGTCGGGGCCCACCACCACCCGGCTTGCCCCGTTCCGCAGACGCCACGCCTTGAGCTTGCCATCGTAGCTCGCGCTGTCCGCGGTGAGCACCAGATCCGGGTAGGACAGCCCGGTTCCCTGGCGCTCGAACATGAGCTGCTTGAGCTGCCGGTTACTTACGTCAAGCGAGCGGATGGTGTAGACCCACCCCTTATCGCCCCGGTACACGAAGTTGAATCGCGTCCGGGTGGGCCGGGCCTGTCTCGCCTTTTGAATCTCGAGCTGGCGCGCGGTCGCGCCCGGCGCCAGCTCTCCCACCAGGAAGGCCAGGGCCGAGGCCGCACACGCGGCAATGAATACCGGCCGCATCAGCCGGTGGAAGCTCTGGCCGCCGGCCTTGGCCGCGGTCAGCTCCGAGTGCCGTCCCATGGCGCCGACGGTAAACACGGTGGCGAACAACACCGCGGCCGGCATGACGATGAAGGCGTTCTCGGGGATGGAGTAGATGTAACTGATCGCGATCTCCTTCATGCCCAATCCGCGATCGAGGAGCCGGTTCAGGTTGTCGGTGAGGTTGATCAGGATCGAGACCAACGGAAATCCGAGCGCGGTGAGCACGAAGATCCGGACCCAGCTCTCGATCACGTAACGATCGAGTTGCCGCAGCCCGCTGAGCCGCAATAGGCCGGCTCTCCGGATGGCCCTCCGCCTTCGTTGTAGCCCGGAGGTGAGCCGTCGAGTCAGGGGCAGGAACGGACGAAACAGTGGCAGCAGCCGTCGGAGCAGATGCCTGAGGCCATCGAGGAGCTCCTGGAAGTCTCCCCCTCGAGTCGAGCCCGACTCCCGGCTCACCTTGAGCAGCCCCAGCACCCCCAGAACGGTAAGCAGGATGTTCGGCGTCCACATGGCCACCCAGGGAGAAACGAGGCCCCGGTCAGCCAGACTTTCCCCCGCGGTGAGTCCCACATAATGGATGGAGAACACCAGGAGCCCGCCACCGATCACCAGTCCGATACCAGCTCGGGGGAACCGGAGCGCCATCACGATGCCGACGATCACGAACGAGATGCAGGCCAGGCTGATCGCCCACTTCTTATGTACCTCGACCGCGTAGCGATCGGCTCGGCGGTCGGCGTCTCTGACTCGGTCGGTCGCGCTGGCCACCTCCGCCCAGCTGGAGAGCCTCACCCTCGGGCGCATGACCGGGCGATTCTGGAGCGGCAGCTTCGGGGAAACCCCTTGTGCAGCCCCTTGGGCCTCTGCCGTCCTGGGAAGAAGGGCCGCGAGGACCGAGTGTAACCAGCCGCAGTACCCCCGTCGCGACGAGTCGGGTGGAGCAGCCGGGATTGCCCGAAGCGGAGGCTGCTCTAGGAGCGTTCGTAGATCATTGAGAACCAGCTCGGACCGCTCGCGCCGGGCCTCCGCCTGCTCCTCTCTGGCGTCATGAATGACCGTGAGCATCTCGCAGGTGCTCATCTCCCGGTCGCCTCTCACGGACTCGCTGGTGTTCCGCTGCAGCTCGTCGAACACGTTCTTCACCCGAACTTCGTTGACCGTGAAGTAGGTGAGCTGAAACCGGGCGGGCTCGGCGGGACGATACTGGTGAATAGCCCCGTCATACAGGCGCAAGCTGAGGTCGGTCTGCCCCTCCGCGTACGCCATCGCGCCGCTGTCCGCGTAGATGATCCGGCGGCTGGACTCGCCTCCCACGTCATAGATGGTGACCCCGCGCAAGCGGCCGGTGGCGGCATCGATCCGGCTGGCCCGGAGGAAGTACTGGGAGGGAGGTACCTCGTTGATCACCTGCTCGCGGAGCTCGAAGGTGGGCTTCTTCCTCCCAATATCGATCAGCAGGGACCGGAGCCGCGCATTCGTCCGGGGCAGGACCTGGTCGACGAAGGCGAAGTTCAACGCGGCCATACAGGCGCCCCAGATCAGCACTGGGGTCAGCACCTGGTACACGCTGATCCCGCTGGCCCGCGTGGCCGTGAGCTCGTTGTCGGCGGCTAGATGGCTGAAGGTGTAGAGCACAGCCAGCAGAACGGCCATCGGCAGGGTCATGGCGATGATGAACGGCAGGCTCAGGAGGAAGACCTCCCCGATCACGGTCCAGGGCAGGCCCTTGCCCACGAGCGCGCCGAATTTCTTGGCCACCTGGCTCAGGAGCATGAGGCTGGTCTGGGCAGCCAACGCGAAGAAGAAGGGTGCCGCCAGTTGGCGCAGGATATAGCGATTGAGCAGGCGCAAGTTAGCTAACTTATATGGTTGTAAGGGTTTCGTGCGCTCATTATATTTGCCGATCCACTACTCCAAAGCCCTATCGTTGGGTTTCCCGTAGAGTGGCGCGCTTTCACGTCGCCCTAATCTGCCTCGTCACACTTCCGAGGGTCCTCGCCGGCCAAGCCGATTCGGCTCGAGCCGACACGGGTGCCATCGGCGTGCGGGCGACCTTCTCCGTCCCACCGTTCGAGCTCCGTGAGCCACGGCTGCTCCGGGCCCCCTGGCTGGGGGCTCCCCGAACTCCGCCCGCCCTTCGCGCCGCCACCTGGGACAGCACGGTCTCTGCCGTGCTTGATTCGGCCAGGAGCGAGCGCGCTACCGCGCGTCGCTTCATGGCCCTGTACGGAACGCAGCTTCGAGAGGAAGGCCTCAACGAGCAGGGAACGCCGCAGCCCGACCGCGGTGTCCTCGGACTCTCCAAGAAGTATGCCGACCTTGACCTCGACGGCCAAGTCAGATTCGAGCTCCGAACCGACCGGCTTCGAAACGAACGCTGCGGGCCGGCCTTACTGCTGGATCCAAACTCCGGCTGCCGGGGCGGCTTCAAGCCACCGCGGCTGGACAACCAGGTGAACGTGAGATCCAGTGGAACTCTCGGGCGGCGGGTCCACGTTGCGGTGGACTACGACACCGAGCGGGATTTCTCGGGCAATAACAACGTTCAAGTCTATTACGAAGGACTCGAAGACGAGATCATTCGGCGAATCGAGGTCGGCACCGTCACCTTCCGGCCTCCCCCGTCCCGGTTCATCACTGCTGCCATCCCGGCCAACAACTTCGGCGTCAACGCAAAGTTCGAGGTAGGCCCGTTTCAGTTCCAGACTCTGGCGGCCACCCAGAAGGGAAGCCAGGTGGCCAACCGGGTCTACACCGTCGGCCAGACGACGAGCCAGCCTCAGGATCGACAGGCGCGCGACCTCGATTTCGAGACCGGGCGCTTCTACTGGGTGGTGGATCCTACCACCGCAGTTCCGGGCTTTCCGGCGATCGACATTCTCAATCTGGCCGGTGCCGCAATTGCCCCCGCGGCCCAGCCGGCCCAGGTTCGAGTCTACCGATATCGGCCGCCCCAGGGCGGGAACGGTGCCGATCCCAACCTCGGCGGGATCACCGCCCTTGCCCGCACCATTGATCCCGCCCAGAACTTCGGCCCGGTACGGTGGCAGCTCCTAATCCAGGGCGCCGACTACTATCTGGATCCATCGGGCCTGTGGTTCGCCCTCTCGACGAAGCTCGACCAAAACGACTACCTGGCCGTGAGTTATACCACCGCGGCCGGGACGACGGTCGGAAGCTTCCCGGCGGACGACAGAGGCCAAGGTTCCACCGATAGTCTTCGTCTCATCGTGGAGCCGAAGAAGGGCCCGGAGGCGGTGACCTTTCGCCATGAGATGCGTCAGATCTACCGGGTGGCCGGATCGGATCTCGATCCTGCATCGCTTCAGGTCAACCTGTCGGTCAACCGCTCGGAGCGGCCCCAGGGCGCCGGCACGACCTACCTGGCACTGCTCGGGTTGGCGGTGGCAACCGACCAGAATGTCTTCGACCGGGATAACCGTTTATTCCCCCGCACCCGGGACCCCGCCGCCTCCGAGGTGCTGAAGGAATCGTACATTATCTTCCCCAGCCTGACACCATTCGCGGATCCCCGCCTGAGTCCGGCCGAGCGCTCCGACTCCCTTTACCGAACTCCGCTCTACCTCCTTCTCACGCAGGGACCACCAGCCCGGTTCCAGGTCAGGCTTCGCTACAACTCGAGCGGCGCGGGCGACCGATCCACGCTGAGCCTTGGCGCACTACAGATCCGGGAAGGCAGCGAGCAGCTGCTGCTGGGAGGGCGGCGGCTGGAACGCGGGGTGGACTACAGTATCTCCTACGACCTGGGTCAGGTCACCTTCCTAAATCCTGACGCGCTTTTTGGAAGCGCGGCCGGTCAGATCACCGCGCGTTTCGAGGAACAGGGGCTGTTCGCCGTGGCCCCGACGACCATCCTCGGCCTGTCCACCCGTTACAGCCTGGGTGAAGTGGGCGATATCAACTTCATCGGCATGTATCAACAGGAGCAGAGTGCCTTCAACCGGCCGCCGCTCGGCTTCGAGGCTTCGGCCAACCTCATCGGCGGCATCAACACGG
>Ga0307312_10000169_pt1 | contig 26589 bp, 27 predicted proteins | sample ER_DNA_202_FD_194489 | JGI IMG/M metagenome (GOLD analysis project Ga0307312, IMG submission 194489) | Bulk soil microbial communities from the East River watershed near Crested Butte, Colorado, United States - ER_DNA_202 | ecosystem: Environmental > Terrestrial > Soil > Floodplain | place... | reverse complement strand
CCGCCGAGCGCAGCCGCGACGGCGACGCGCACCAGCTCTTCCTCCCAGGTCAGGGAGGGGATCTCAGCCAGCAGCATCGAGTGCGGCTTCCTGCGCCTCGCGGATCTTCGCAATGCCAGCCTCGCCGAGGTCGAGCAGCGCGTCGAGGCCCTCGCGGTCGAAGGGCGCGCGCTCGGCGGTCGCCTGCACCTCGACGAGCCTACCGCTCCCCGTCATGACGACGTTCAGGTCGACCTCGGCGCTCGAGTCCTCCACGTAGTCGAGGTCGAGCAGCAGCTCGCCCTTGACGATCCCGAGCGAGACGGCCGCGACCGACTCCGGGAGCGCGCGCGAAAGACCCGCCTTGCCGAGCGCTCGGGCCGCGGCGACGTACGCGCCCGAGATCGCGGCGCAGCGCGTGCCGCCGTCGGCCTGCAGGACATCGCAGTCGATCCAGAGCGTCCGCTCGCCGAGGGCCTCGAGGTCGGCCACCGAGCGCAGCGCGCGGCCGATCAGGCGCTGGATCTCGACCGTGCGCCCTTTCTGCTTGCCCGTGCTGGCCTCCCGCTGGGACCGCTCGCCGGTCGAGGCGGGCAGCATCGAGTACTCGGCGGTCAGCCAGCCGCGCCCCGAGTCGCGCAGCCAGCGCGGGACGCCCTCGTCCAGCGACGCCGTGCAGAGGACGCGCGTCTTGCCCTGCGAGTAGAGCACCGAGCCCATCGGCTGCTCGAGGTAGTCGACGACGAGCTCGAGCGGGCGCAGCTGGTCGGGCCGCCTCCCGTCGTTCCTCATGCGATCACCAGGTCGGCCACGGCGACGTGCTCGACCTCGCCGAGGGGAAGCTGCAGGAAGCGCTCGCCGAGCGTGCGGAACGCCGCGGGGTCGCCGGTGGTCAGGAAGCGGTAGGAGCCCTCGCGCGCCTCCGAGTTCTCGATGCCCTTGCGCGCGAGCGTCTCGGCGACCTCGCGCGCCGTCTCCTCGGCCGAGAAGACGAGCGTCACGCCGCGGCCGAAGACACGCTGGAAGACCGGTCGGATCAGCGGGTAGTGCGTGCAACCGAGGATGACCGTGTCGACGCCCGCCTCCCTCAGCGGCGCCGCGTACTCGCGCACCGCGTCGGTGGTCTCTGCGGCGAAGGGCTCGTCGCCCTCGATCAGCGGCACGAGCCGCGGGCAGGCCATCCCGAAGAGCTCCGCGCCCGCGTCGAGCGCGTGCACAAGCTCCGCGTAGCGGCCCGCTTCGACGGTGGCCTCCGTCGCCATCAGCCCGATCCGCCGGTTGCGCGTCGCCTGCACGGCCGCGTGCGCCTCGGGCGTGATCACGCCGACGACCGGCACCTCGAGCGCCTCCTGGAGCTGCGGCAGCGCTGCCGAGGTGGCGGTGTTGCAGGCGACCACGACGAGCTTGACGTCCTGCGCGGCGAGATAGCCCGCGATCTCGCCGGCGAAGCGCCGCGTCTCCTCGAGCGGCCTCGGCCCGTACGGCAGGCGCGCGTGGTCGCCGAGGTAGACGAAGTCCTCGTGAGGCATCGTCACGAGGCACTCGTGCAGGACGGTCAGCCCGCCCACGCCCGAGTCGAACACGCCAACCGGCCGGAGGTCCACGCGGCGATTGTAGAAAGCTGCGGCTACCTCTACCCTTTCGTCCTTGCTTCGCCGGGTCTTGCTGCTCCTCTTTCCCGTCATCGTCGCGCTCTGTGCGGTCGGCCGCGCGTCCGCGACGACGCAGGAGCTGAAGCTGCACATGGACGACGGCGTCGACCTCGCTGCGACGCTCTACGAGCCCGCCACCGCGCCTCCGCCGGCCGGCTACCCGGCCATCGTCCTCCTCCACGGCCTCGGCGGCAAGCGCCAGGACCTGGCGCCGATCGCGCAGCGCTTCGACGGCTCGTTCGCGGTGCTGTCCGTCGACCAGCGCGGTCATGGAGAGTCCAGCGGGCTCGTCTCGATCGACGGCCCCCGCGAGATCGCCGACCTGCGGGCGGTCTTCAACCAGCTCGCCGGGAGGCCCGAGGTCGACGGCACCAAGATCGGCGCCTGGGGGATCTCGCTCGGCGGCGGCGCCGTGCTCCGCTCGCTCGTCGAGGGTGTGCCGTGGGCAGCGGTCGAGACCGTCGAGACATGGACCGACCTCTACAGCGCGCTCCTCCCGCAGAACCTCGCCAAGTCGGGCGCGATCTTCAACTTCCTGAACTCGGTCCCGGCCGCCCGGCTCGACCCCTCGGTGGCGGCGATCCGCGACGACGCACTCGCGAGCCGCAACCTCAGCGCGCTTCGCGCCTGGGCCGACGCGCGCTCGAGCCGCAAGCTGCTCTCGAGGGTGAAGACGCCGGTATTCATGTTCCAGGGGCGGCGGGACTTCGCCTTCGACATCGCGCAGGCCAAGGCCGGCTACGCGCTGCTGAAGGGGCCAAAACGGCTGTACATCGGCGACTTCGGCCACGCGCCCTCGACCTTCCCGGGGCCTGATCTCGCCCAGGTGACCTCGCTCGGGCTGAAGTGGTTCGCGCGCTACCTGGTCGGCACGCCCGCGGCGATCGCGCAGGTCGGGCTCGCGCCGAGCCCCTGGCGCGGCAAGCCCCGCACGTACACGAAGCTGCCCGCGACCCGGCGGCTCGCGGTCGCGCTCCCGGGAACCGACCGGCTCGCCGGCGCGGGGCGCGCGCTGCGCACGAGCGGCCGCTTCACCGGCCGCGCCGAGACCTTCGGCTCGGCGACGGTCCAGGTGACCGCGCGGCTCTCCGGCGGCTGGTCGCGGCTGGTCGCCGTGCTGACCGCGCAGCCGAGGAAGGGCTCGGAGATCGTGGTCAGCGAGGGCGGCATCAACACCGCAGGCCTCTCGGGCAAGCGGAAGCTGACGATCCGCCTGATCGACACCGCCACGCTGATCCCGCGGGGAGCGCGCCTGAGACTGACGCTCGCCTCGAGCTCGCTCGCGCAGAACCCGGCCAACCTGCTCTACCTCAACCTGCCGATGCCGACCACGGCGCGGATCTCGCTCGGCCCGGTGCGCCTCGTGCTGCCGATCCTGCGCAAGCCGGTCTCCCGGTGAGAGCGGCAGCGCTCACGCTCCTCGCGGGCGTCGCGCTCGCGCTCCCCGCGGGCGGCGTCTCCGGCGGCACCCCGGGCGTCACCTCGAAGGAGATCCTGATCGGCGGCACCGTCCCGCTCAGCGGCAACGCCTCGGCGTTCGGCACCGTCGGCCCTGGCGCGAACGCGTACTTCAAGTACGTCAACGCCCACGGCGGCGTCTTCGGGCGGAAGATCCGCTACCTCTACCGCGACGACGGCTACGACCCCTCGCGCACCGTCGAGCAGACGCGCGAACTCGTCCAGCAGGACAAGGTGTTCGCGATCTTCAACACCGTCGGCACCGAGCACAACATGGCGATTCGCGGCTACCTGAACGCGATCAAGGTGCCGCAGATCTTCGGCGGCACCGGCGCGAGCGCGATCGGCCGCGCCCACAAGCGCTACCCGTGGACGATGGGCTACCTGCCCAGCTTCGAGGGCGAGGGGGCGATCTACGGCCGCTACGTCGTCAAGCACCGGCCGAAGGCGCGGATCGGGGTGCTCTACGAGGACAGCGACTACGGGAAGGACCTGCTCGACGGCCTCAGGCGGGGCCTCGGCAAGCGCGCCTCGCGAATCGTCGCCAAGGCGACCTACGAGGTGACCGACACCGACGTCAACTCGCAGATTGCAAAGCTGCGCCGCTCGAAGGCCGACACGTTCATGCTCTTCGCCCTGCCCCAGCAGGCGATCCAGGCGTTCTACGCCGCCTACAAGCTCGGCTGGCACCCGCAGTTCTTCGTCAGCGCCGTCTCGATCGAGCCGAGGGTGATGGGGATCGCCCGCGCGGCGACGAACGGCAGGGAGACGAACAACGCGCTCAGCGTCACCTTCGTCAAGGACCCGACCTCGCCGGCGTGGCGCAAGGACAAGGCGGTCGCTCTCTACCGGAAGATCATGAAGCGCTTCTTCCCGGGCGGAAAGGCCTCGGACGTCTACAACTGGTACGGCATGACGGTCGCGTTCTCGATGGTGGACGCGCTCAAGCACGCCGGCCGCAACCCCACGCGCGAGGGCCTGCGGCGGGCCATGACCCACATGAACGAGCGGAACAACCCGTTCCTGCTCCCGGGCGTGGACGTCAGGACGAGCCCGTCGAACTATTTCCCGATGAGCAAGGCCAAGATGGTCCGCTACCGCAAGAACCTGTGGGTGCTCTTCGGGCCGCTCGTGAAGGCCCGCTGAAGGCGACGAAGGTGTTAACTATTCGTGTGCGAACGTCGTCTCACCTTGCCGTCACCCAGGGGTTTGTTTTCCGTCACCCACGGGGTCCTCACCAGAAAGAAGGGGTTATGAAGAAGTCATTTCGCTTGGCACTGCTGGCGTGTGCCAGCCTCGTCGGGCTCGCATTCGCGGGGCCGGCGCTGGCGAAGTACGACCCGTCGCTCACGATCGAGCAGTCGAGCTACAAGCTCGGCGCCGCGACGACGGCTGACGTGTTCATTGCGATCAGCGAGGACGCGGATCCGACCGCGAAGCTGACGATCTTCTCGCCGGCGGGCTACACCGCGAACCTGACCGCAGCTCCCGGCACGAAGATCGGCACCGTCGTCGCGATCGTGAAGGCGAAGGCACTCGGCGGCGCGCGGCTCCCGCTCGCCGGCGACGTGCTCGTCGCCAACCCGGCCGACCCGGCCATCCAGACCGCAGCGACGAAGTGCACCGGCAAGACGACGCACTCGACGATCTGGGTCCTCAACACGAGTCTGCAGGGCCAGACGGTCGCGATCCCCGTGTTCGTCGACCAGGTCGGTCCGATCGTCACCCAGCAGGTCTGCCTGCCCTCGCCGGACGTCCCGGAGACCGCGGGCGGTGCACGCTTCGGCGCGCAGCTCGTGCTCGCGGACTTCACGGTCAAGGGCGTCTTCACCAATGCCTCCACGCGGAACGGCTACGAGTGGGCGGGCATCTACACGCCCTACGTCGCCGGCACCGCCACCGCCAACCCGGCCGGAACGGTCGAGTGGCGGACCTACGTCGGGCTTCCCTCGTCGCTGACGCTGGCCAAGGCCAAGGCGAAGAAGGGCTTCAAGCTCGTCGGCAAGCTGACCGTCGCCGGGCTCAACCCGAAGGGCGTCAAGCTGAGCCTGTACGGAGGCAAGAAGCAGAAGCCCGCTCCCACCGCGACCACGTCGGGAACCGGCAAGCGCCTCTTGCGCTCGAGGAGCCTCCCGGCCAGCGGCAAGTACTCGATCGCGCGTCCGTCGGTGAAGTTCGCCACGTTCTTCCAGACGCGCTTCGAGAACTACGGAACGAGCTGCACCGGCCCGTCGCCTTCAGGCCTGCCCGTGCCCTGCAACGGCGAGGATCTCGCCGCGATCACGAGCAACCAAGTCAAGGCAACGAAGCCGAAGAAGAAGAAGCGGCACTAGCAATCCTCCGCGGACGAGCGGGGCTTCCCTCCGGGAGCCCCGCTCACCGCTCCAGCGGCAGCTCGGGACGGCGCGACCACTCGTGCCAGGAGCCCGGGTAGTTGCGCGCGTCGTAGCCGGCGGAGCGGAGAGCCAGCGCGCCGAGCGCTGAGCGCGAGCCCGAATGGCAGTACGCGACGACCTGGGCGCCCTCCGGCAGTCCGGCCAGCTCGCGGATGCCCGACGGCTCGTGCGGCCGGCCCGGGCCGGCGAACAGGCGCTCGACCTCGAGCAGGCGCGAGCCGGGGATGTGTCCCTGGCGCGGATCGCACGGATAGCCGCCGCGGCCGGCGAACTCCTCCGGGCTGCGCACGTCGACGATCGTCAGCTCCGGGTCGTCGAGCCGGTCGCGAAGCTCCTCCCAGGTCGGCACCGCCTCCAGCCGCGGCTCGAGGGTCGCCTTCGTCTTCTGGAGCTCGACCGCGCCTTCGGCCACCTCGCCCGTCCAGGCCGCGATCCCGCCGGCGAGCACGCTCACGCGCGGATGCCCTGCGACGAGGGCTGCCTGCGCCGAGGACGCCGCGCCGACGCAATCGCCGCGGTCGTAGAGCACGAGCCGCTCGTCGCCGGTGACCCCGTGCCGCCCGAGGCGGCGCTGCACCTCGATCGCGAACTCGCGCACGACCTCGCTGTCGGCCAGCGGCGGCGGCGAGCCGAGCACGAGCGGGATCGAGCCAGGCAGGTGGCCGCGCTGGTGCGCGTTCGGGCCCCGCACGTCGCCGAGGACGAGGTCGTCCTCGCCCAGGTGCTCCTGCACCCAGGCCGCGTCGACGAGTGGTGGAAGCGTCACAGCGCCGCGACGACGTCGCGCTCCGCGGCTACGGCGGGTCGCGACGAGGCGCGCTCGAACCAGTCGCGCAGCGCGGGCCCGAGCTCGACCTCGAACCGGTCGAGTCCACGGATGATCCACGGCACGTAGCCGATGTCGGCAAGGCCGTAGTCGCGTCCGCTCAGCCACGGCTGTGCCTCGAGCGCGCGGTCGAGCTCCGCGAGTCGCGCGTGGAGCTCGTCGAGCCCGTCCCCCCGGCGCGCCGCGTAGTAGGCGTCGCCGAGCCGGTCGTCGAAGCGCTGCAACCAGAGGCGGCCGAGCGCCCGTTCCGCCGCGTCGGCCGGCCACAGCGCCGGCTCCGGGAAGCGTTCCTCGAGGTACTCCATGATCACTTCGGACTCGGGGAGCACGAGCCCCTCGTCCTCCTCGAAGACCGGCACGCGGCCGGTCGTGTTCTTCTCGTAGATCCAGGCCGGGCGGTCACCGAGATCGATCTCGACCGCGTCGTAGGCGATGCCCTTCTCCGCGAGCGCGATCCGCGCCCTGGCGGCATACGGGCAACGCTCTGCGGTGTAGAGCGTGGGCACGCCTAGAGCCTAGCCGCGGCCGGCTCCCTCCAGCCCGAGCACCTCCGCGATCTGCTGCAGGAGCTCCTCGGCGGGCGGGAGCTCGTCCGGCGAGGTCGCGGTGCGGGCGACGGCGCGAACGCTTGCGGGCTCTGCGCCCGTGAGACGCGCGACCACGGTGGGATTCGCCCCGAGAGCGACCACGTCGCCGGGCGGGAGCGGCCCGAACTGCTCCGGCACCGACTGATACTCGTCGACGACGCTGCCGCGCTCCATCAGCACGTAGCGGACGACCACGCCCTGCTCGACCCCGATCGCGCACACCACAGCAGCGGTCGCGTTCGAGAGCTCCGAGGCGAGCCGCTCGCGTGCCTTGCGGTCGCGGTCGATCAGCTCCGCGTAGACGGCGACCCAGCCGTTCCTCGGCCCCTCGACTCGCCCGTCCGAGCCACCGAGGCGCGGCAGGTACTTGGCGACGGCTGCCTCGACCGCGTCGGCGTCGTCGGTCTGGACGTGCAGCGATGCGTACGACTCTCCGGCCTCGGAGCGCCGCTCGAGCCGGTCGAGGGGAACGGTCAGCCGCCGCGCCCACTCGGTGAACCCGAGGCGGCGCCACACTTCCTGGCTCACCTCGTTGTGGCTGGCCGCGTCCAGGGTGAGGTGCTCCGCGCCGTTCTCGCGCGCACGCGCGGCGAACGCGCCCAGCAGCTCCCTCGTGACGCTTTGACGCCGCCGGTCGGGCCGCACGTAGACGATGTTCACGTGCGCGTAGGCGTTCGGGTGGAGCTCGCCGAACGCGTAGCCGATCGCGTCGCCCTCGTCCTCGGCGACCAGCACGAGCTTCCCTTCGAAGAGCGCGGGCGTGATCTCCGGCGGCGGCCAGGGGCGGTCCCAGTTCTCCTCGAAGATCGCCTTGGTGAAGTCGAGGAGGACGGGCTCGTCGGCGGCGATGGCTTCGCGGACGTTCACGGCGGCGCAACCCTAGCTCCGGTAAGCAGGTAGTGGGCGGTCAGGTTCTGGAACGGGTCGAAGCGCCGGCCGAAGGCCCGGATGTCCTCCGCCTCCGGATAGAACGCTCGGACTGCCTTGTCGAGGGCGACGTCGCCAACCGGCCAGGCGCGCGGGCGCGCGAGGTGGCGCGCGAGGAACCACTCCGCCGTCCACTCGCCGATCCCGCGGATCGAGACGAGCCGCCGCTTCACTTCCTCGTCCGGTAGCGAGGCCAGCTCGTGCAGATCGACCGGCTCCCGCACGAGTCCGAGCACGTACTCCGCCTTGCGGCGTGAGAAGCCGACCGCGACGAGCTCCTCCTCGCGCGCACGGGCCAGCCGCTCTCTGGTCGGGAACGAGTACGCGCTCCCCACGCGCCGGCCGAAGCGCTCGATCAGCCGGTTGCGGATCGCGAAAGCCGCGAAGAGCGAGACCTGCTGCGCCGTGATCGAGGTGACGAGCGTCTCGAACGGATCCGGCGCGAGCGGCGGCCTGAAGCCGGCCAGGGTCTTCGTCAGTCGCTTCAGAACCGGGTCGCCACGCGACCAGCGGTAGAACCCGTCGAGATCGAACTCGGCCCCGACAAGCTTCCGCACGACCGGCCGTGTCTCTGCGTCGAGCGGCTCGACGCGCACGCCTCGCGGCGCGGCCTCGATCCTGACCTCGCGCGCGCCCACAACCCGGTGCAACGCGCCGTCGACCCAGAGGTTGGCGAGGTCGCGGCCGAACGAGCGAAAGCGCTCGGTCGTCAGCTCGAAGTCAAACGGCTGCGGCACGGCCAAGAGCGCCATGCGGCAACGGTACGTGGGGTAAGCTCGAGCGGCCTACGCGACCGCGATCTCGGCGTCGACGTCCTCTTCCCGGCGCGCCGGCAGCAGCCCGTTCAGCTGGGCCCAGCGGCTTGCCTCGGTGCGGTTGGCCACCTTGAGCTTGCGGTAGATGTTCGACAGATGGAACTTGACCGTCTGCTCGGTCACCCACAGCATCCGCGCGAGCTGCGAGTTCGAGTGCCCCTCCGCCACCAGGCGCAGGATCTCGAGCTCTCGGCGCGTCAGCTTCTGTGCAACCGACTCCGCCTCGATGCTCGGGCGCGGCGCCGGCTCATAGCCGTTGCCGTTGGCGATGTAGATCGAGCGCTCGAACACCTGGCGGATGGCCGAGGCCAGGTCTTCCTGCTCCGCCGTCTTGACGCAGTAGATGGCCGCGCCGGCTGCAAAGGCAGCTTCGATCGCTCCTGTGTCGGCGTCGTCCGAGACGACGATCGCCTTCAGATCCGGCTGGGCCTGCTTGGCGCGCCGGACGCACGAGACGTGATCCGTGCTCGCGTCGATTCCGGCGATGAACATGTCGGGGCGGTGCTCCTCGATGAGCGCAAGTGCCTCGTCGACGTCGGTCGCACGCCCCGCTACCTCGATCCCTACTCCCGCGACCAGCTGATCCATCGCATCCAACCACACCGGATGCCTGTCCAGAATGACCGCTGCTCTCTCCCTCGTCCTCATCGAAAGGGCCGGGCGACAAGGCCGGCGATCACGAAGCTGGCGCTGACCAACAGGTGCTGCCCGACGATCCGCTTGAAGGCTTCGCGCAGTTCCACGAGTCTCGATCTGTCGTGGTGATCGGGTGGCAATTCTCCCGGTTCCGTTACAGGGTGATAGACGTGACAGGCGGCGGTCAAGACCACCTCCCCGTTCGTGGAGGATGTGAGCTAACGCCGGGAAGCTGGGATCTCCGAGCAGCGCAGAACCTCCCGCAGACGACGGCCACGGTGCCCCAAACGCAGCCGCCGGAACGGTCCTCGAAAAGTCGGGAGCGGGCCGCGGCGCGACCCTAGGTTTCCAAGCTCGGGGAGAGCCGCAAGCCCTCGCTCCCGAGGGGAGGATAACCCAGCGCGGATCCCTTTCAAAACGAGCTTCGCCCGAGCTTTTATGAGCGCTCTCTTCTCTGTTGACAAACCCTGGAGCCTCTCCTAATGTTGATGCTGGTTTCCAAGCCAGGTTCTGGGAGAGGACGGTGTCGACTCCGGCAGGGGTCGCCAATGCTATGACGAGGCTTCGCCGCAGGCCGCGGTGTTGGAGTCGGCCGTGAGGGAAGGGTTGTAGTGACCCCGGAGCCACTGCGCAGCGCCGTGGTGTTCGACCGCTCGCAACTCTGGCTTCATTCCCTCGTGCACTTTGTCCTGCCGGCAATCGGAGTGGTCGTGCGTGCCAGGACGACCTCGGCCGAGGAGGCAGTCGAGCTGGTCGAGAAACACGAGCCGCAGCTGCTCGTCGCCGGAATCGAGAGTGGCACGGACAGCGGTGAGCTCGGTTGCGTCGAACGGGCGCGAGACCGAGTGGCGGGCCTCCAGGTAGTCGTCTGGTCGAGCGTCGGTGACCCGCGAGCCATCAAAGCCGCCTTTGCCGCAGGAGCTGCGGCTTACGTGCTGAAGTCTGCCCGAGCCGACGACTTCAAGCTTGCGATCATGCAGACGTTCGAGCGGTCGATCTACCTCGCGAAGGAGTGGCCTCTTGGCGAGGTGGCAACCGGGCCGGAGGCGAGGGAGGCATCAGAGATCCTCACACCTCGCGAGCTCGAGGTCCTGGAGCTCGTCGTGGATGGCTATTCGAACGCACAACTCGCTCGGATTCTTTGGGTGACCGAGGAGACCGTGAAATTCCACCTCTCGAACGTCTACCAGAAGCTCGAGGTGACGAATCGGACGGAGGCGAGCCGCTGGGCCCACCTCCACGGCGTAGTCCCGGCCGAGGGGCTCAGCACGCGCGCCTAACCGTCGGGTGGGTGGGACCCGACCGCCTGACTTTCGGGGAGTTGAACGGGAGAGGGCGTCTGTCAGACTCGGCTCGTGCCGCGCCAGCCGTCCCCGCCAGCGGACCGCACTCGCATCCTGATCGCAGACGACGACCGCCGCTTCTCGGAAAGCCTGCGGGTGTCAATCGAGGCGCACGACGCGTTTCAGGTGGTCGGGATCGCCGCTACCGGAGACGAGGCGCTTCACCTCGTCGAAACTCTCAAGCCATCGCTCGTGCTGATGGAGGTCGCCATTCCCGGTCTCGACGGCATCGAGGCGACTCGGAGAATGCGCGAGCTTCCTGACGGGCCCGCCGTCTTGCTCATGACTGCGGACGACGAGGCAGAAGAGTCCCGTGCCTTCGAGGCAGGGGCAGCGGCCTACCTCCGGAAGAGCGCAGAGCTCGTGTCGCTGGTCGACATCGTGGTCACATTCGCGCGCCTGAACGACTGAGTCGATACAGAGGGCGTCACTTCCACTTGACCGCGCAGCCGACCGCATGGGTCTCGCCCACCGCCGGCTCTGGCCCGACAATGGCGATCCGCGCAAGCTAGAGCGCCGTCGCGAATCCGTGGAAGTCCGTTAGCGGGGTGAATGCGACGCCGCGGCGCTCGAGCCAGCGCGCGAGGTTCCCGGTGGCGAAGACGCGGTCGGCCGCCAGCGAGGCGCAGTAGTCGGAGTGGCTGTCGCCCGCGTAGACGACATCGCCCTCGGGCAGGTCCGACCGCTTGCACGGCTCGCCGCAGACCTCACAGGTCTCGGAGACGCGGAACTCGATCCGCCAGCCGTCGGGCCGGGCCTCGACGCGGTTCGCCCGCAGCTCGACCGCGCCGAGCACGCCCTCGCGCTCGAGGACGGGCTCGATCAGCTCGTGGAAGCCGGACGAGACGACGAGTGGGCGCTGGGCGCGCGCGAGCTCGGCGAACCCCGCCCGTACGCGGGCATGCTCGACGACGAAGGCGACAGCTTGCTCGAGCGGCACCGTCACGGTCGCGAACTCGGCCGCGATCACCTCGTTCAGCGTCATCGTCCCGGCGTCGAGCTCGTGCTCGACACGCTCGTAGATCTCGGCGTCCCCGAACTCCTGCAGCACGAGGTCGAGCGTGTCCCGCTCGGTCACCGTCCCGTCCCAGTCGAGCACCAGCCGCACCCGGGCACGGTAGCGGGTCAGCCGATCAGGATCTCCGCGGCCGCCTGGAGGTTCGCCCGGCCTGCGCCGTGCGTGGCGACGAACGCCCGCACGCGCTCGGGGCGCCAGGCCGGGACGCCCGTCTCGACGACGACGGCGGCCGGGACGACGAGCTCGCGCTGCCAAGGATGGCGGTGCGCGTCGCGCAGGACGAGCACCAGCGGCCTCGAGTGGTCAAGCGGCGGCGGCGCGTCGCCCTCACGCAGCCTGACGGTCTCCCCACCCAGGAGCTCGCCGAGCCCGTGCCGCGCCTCGCCGGCCGCGATCGTCGGATCCGGCCAGAGCTCGACGACAAGCGCTCCCTCGCCGACGACCGCGTCGCCCTCGACGGCGAGAGCGCGGCGCGCAGCCTCCGCGCCGGCCGCGCGGTCGCTGTGTGGGCGCGGTGACGTCCAAGCCGCCAGCTCGCCCACGCGGCGAGCCGCTTCGTGCACCCGCTCCTCGGTGAGCCGCCCTGCCTCGACCGCCTCGACGATCGCTACCTGCGTCCCCTCGACCTGCTCGGGAGTCAGGTCCGCGCCCAGGCAAAGTGCGTCCGCTCCGGCGGCGAGCGCCAGCACGGCGGCCTCCCCGATCCCGCCGGGCCCGCCGGCTCCTTCCATCTCGAGCGCGTCGGTCATCACGAGGCCCTCGAAACCGAGCTCGGACCGGAGCAGGCCGATCACGGCGGGATCGATCGTCGCCGCCTCCTCGCCGAGGGCCGTGAACCGAACGTGCGCGGTCATCACCGCGCGGGCCCCGGCCTCGGCCGCCGCGGCGAACGGCGGCAGCGCGCGTTCACGCAGCGTCTCGAGCGGGGCGTCCGCAACCGGGAGCTCGAGGTGCGAGTCTGCGGCGGTCTCGCCGTGGCCCGGGAAATGCTTTGCGCACGCGGCCACGCCGACGCTCTGCAGGCCCTCGACGAAGGCCGCGACATGCCGAGCGACGAGCTGCGGGTCAGACCCGAACGACCGCACGCCGACGATCGCGGTCGCCGGGTCGACGAGCACGTCGGCTACCGGCGCGAGGTCGAGGTCGATTCCCACCGCGGCCAGCTCGCCGCCGATCGCCGCCGCGACGCGGCGCGTCAAGGCGACGTCGTCGACGGCTCCGAGCGCGAGGTTCCCGGGGAACGAGCTGCCGGTCTCGGCCTCGAGGCGAGTCACGTCGCCGCCCTCCTCGTCGATCGCGACCAGCAGCGCGGGCTGCTCGGCGCGCAGCGTCGCCGTCAACCCGGCGACCTGCTCCGGATCGCGGACGTTGCGGGCGAAGAGGACGACCCCGCCGAGCCCGTCGGCGAGCAGCGGCTTCAGCCAGTCCGGCGCGCCGAGGCCGTAGAAGCCCGGGAACAGGCAGGCCGCTGCGGCGGTCCCTAGCCCGCCCTCGGTCATCCGCGGACCGCGCCGGCGGTCAGGCCGAACGCGATCTTGCGCTGCACGATGAGGAAGAAGACGACCACCGGTATCGCGATCAGCGTCGAGCCGGCCATCAGGCCGCCCCAGTCCGTGTTCCGGCTCGTCCCGGTGAAGTACGACAGCCAGACCGTCGCCGTCTGCTTGGACTGGTCGTTGAGCAGGATGCGGGCGAAGATGTACTCGTTCCAGGTCGTGATGAAGGCGAAGATCGAGGTCGCCACGAGACCGGGCGCGACGAGCGGGAGCAGGATGCGAACGAACGAGCCGATGCGAGTCGACCCGTCGACCATCGCCGCCTCCTCGAGCTCCTTGGGGATTCCGAGCAGGAAGCCTCGTAGCATCCAGACCGAGAACGGGAGCACGAAGGTCATGTAGGTCAGGATCACGCCCGAGAGCGCGTTCACCTGGTGGTAGCGCGCGAGCACGACGTACAACGGAATGATCAGCCCCGCCTGCGGGAGCATCTGGATGCCGATGATCAGAATGATGAAGGCCTTGCGGCCGGTGAAGCGGAACTTCGCCAGCGCGACCGCGGCGAGGAAGGCGAGCACCATCGAGAGCGCGACCGTCACGCTGACGACGATCAGGCTGTTCTTCACGCCGTGCCAGAAGAATGGGCGGTGGATCGCGTCGCTGAAGTGCGACAGCGTCGGGTGCATGGGGAACCAGGTCGGCGTGAGCCCGTCGAGCTCCTCCTGCGGCTTGAAGGCGCTCGCGACCATCCAGTAGACGGGGAACGAAAGCACTGCGAAGAGCAGGACGCCGATCGCGTCCCAGACGAAGCGGCTTCGGCGCCGCCGCGCCCTCATCCCGCCTCGTCTCCCATCCGCACCATCTTGCGCACGTAGAAGACCGAGAGCACCGCGACGATCAGCAGCATCAGGATCGAGATCGCCGCGCCGCGGCCGAAGTCCGTCTTCAGGTAGCCCTCCTCGAACAGGTAGATGCCCATCAGCTCGTTCGACGCGTTGATGCGCGTCTGGTCGATGAGCAGGAACGGCTGGGTGAAGACGCCGAAGTCCCAGATGATCGAGAGGCTCGTCAGGACCAGGAAGATCGGCTTCACGATCGGAACGGTCAGGTCCTTGAACACGCGCCAGGGCCGCGCGCCGTCGATCTCCGCGGCCTCGACGAGCTCCGGCGGCACCTGCGAGAGCCCCGCGTAGACCGTCACGACGATGAACGGGATCGCGCCCCAGACGATCAGCGTGGTCGTCAGCGAGAGCTGCGAGAACGGCGTCGCGTACCAGTCGTGCTGGTAGTAGTCGCCCACGTGAAGCGTCGTGAGCGCGTAGTTGAGGACGCCGTTCTCGTAGTTCGTCATCCAGAGCCAGACCTGCACCGCGACGACGGGCGGCATCGCCCACGCGAGCACGAGCCCGGCGGTCAGCAGCACGCGCACGACCGAGCTCACCTTCGTCAGGAGCAGCGCGATCAGCGTCCCGATCCCCATCGTCAGGGCGACGTTCGCGACGGTGAAGACGATCGTCCGGATCAGGACGTGCCAAAAGACCTGATCGTGCAGGACTGAGCTGTAGTTCGCCCACCCGACGTTCGTTCCGTGGCGCGCGATCAGCTCGAACAGCCCGTACTTCTGGAACGAGAGCCGCGCGAGGTGGTAGAGCGGGTAGCCGAGGATCGCCGCGATCGTGACGACGACCGGCAGGATCAGCAGGTACGGCGCGGCGCCGCGGACGACGCGGGCGACCGTGAACGAGCGCCGCCGCCGAGGCTGGAGAGCTGCCTCGGCGGCGAACGCCGTTCCTCCGGGGATCTCGCTGCTGGTCAAGCGGCTCCCCGGGTCACCTGGGCTTTACTGGTTGAGCGTGAGGGCGATGTTGTCGTCCGCCCACGCGGTCGCCTCGGCGATGCTCGCCCGCCCGGTGAGGATCCGGGCCAGCATCGTGCGGAGGACGTTGCCGTTCTCGACGTTGACCCAGTTCTTCGCGGTCGGGACGAACCAGCTCCGCTTGGCCGCCCGCTCGTTGACGCTGTTCCCGAGCAGGTTGGTGGCGTTGGGGATGTTCCCCTTCGCCTGCAGGCCGCGCTGGCTGGCCGTGCTGGTGAAGATCCGGATCCAGTCGGTCGCGAGCGACTTGTCGTTCGAGCCGGCCGGGACCGCGAGGTCGGAGCCGCCGAGGAAGCCGGGCATTGCCTTGCCCTTCGCGTGGCTCGGCATGACGAACTGCTTCGTCGCCTTCGTGTACTTCTTGCCGACGCAGCAGCTGAACCACGCCGGGCCGATGATCGAGGCCGCCTGGCCCCGCGCATAGACGTCGTACGGCTGCGGCCGGTTCTCGGTGCCCGTCTTGCTGGCGCGCGAGGCGGCGTTGAAGAACCGCTTGTATGCGGCGAGGCCCGCCCGCGCCTTCTTGGACTCGAGGCGCCCGACCCACTTGCCGCCCTTCCGCTGGGCGATCTGGCCGCCGTAGTCGTAGACGAAGCTCATCGCGAAGTACCAGTCGGTGCCCGCGATGTACACCGGCGAGAAGCCCCGCTTGGGGTTCTGCTTCTTGAGCCGCTTCGCGGTCGCGGTGAACTGCCCGAGGCTCGTCGGCACCTTGGCCCGGGCCTTGCGGAACAGGTCGGTGCGATAGGTGACGACACGCGAGCCCGCGTAGTACGGGACGCCGTACGTCCTACCGTTGTAGTTCCCCGACGCGGCGAGCCCCTTGAGCCAGTTCTTGGAGTTCGGGAACGAGCCCTTCTGTGAGCTCAGGTTCGCGAACGCGCCTGCTGCCATGTACTTCGTCATCTCGGTGTTCCCCATCTCGATGACGTCGGGCGTGTTGCCGCCCGCGAGCGTGGCGTCGAACTTGCTCAGGTGGTCGCCCCAGGTCTGGTACTGCACATCGACAGTCGCACCAGGGTGCTTGGCCTGGAACTGCTGGTTGGCCGCGGCCACGAGGTTCGGCCAGCCCGACTGCGCATCGACCTGCAGCCAGACGGTGATCTTGCTCGCCAAAGCGTGCTTGCTGCCGGTTGGCTTCGCGGACGCTGTAGAGGCCGCAACCGCGAGCGCCGCGGCGAGGGCGGCCGCAAAGAAGAAGCGTGCTTTCATCGACGATCTCCCAACGACTCGGTCGTCGGCCTGCGCTTGCCGGGCGCCCCTCTCGGTGGCCGGGGACGCGGCGAACGGCCGCACGATTGGTTTGTACCACTTGGCCACGGCGCGGACATTCGCACATTCTGCGCCTTCATGTCAAGACCAATTGCGGAAGAACCGCTCAAGATGGGCGCCCTCGGCCGTCAAGCTGGTCTTGACCAGCGGTTGCCGTGAGCGCCGGACGGTGCGGCAAGGGCTGGGCGCTGAGGTCGGTCACGAGCCGGTAGCGGTCGCCGCGGTAGATCGAGTGGACGAACTCCACGATCTCACCGCGCTCCGAGCGCGTGACCCGCTCGAACAGAAACGCCGGCGAGTGGAGCGGGATGCCGAGTGCCTCAGACTCCTCCTCGTTCGTCACCGTCGGCTCGATCGTCTGCATGCCGCCCGCGATCACGATCCCGTGGCGCGAGCGGAGCAGGTCGTAGAACGACTGGCCCTCGAGGTCGGCTGCGCTCAGGCCGGGAACGAGCGCGTCGCGGACGTGGAGCGTCTCGATCGCCATCGACTCGCTGTCGGCGAGCCTGAGGCGCTTCGCGACGACGATCGGCTCCGAGGGCGAGACGTGCAGGAACCGCCCGAGCCGCGCGCCGGCCGGGACGACCTCGAGCCCGAGCGTCTTGCTGCCCGGCTGCATGCCGCGGCGGCGCATGTCCTCCGTGAACGAGGTCATGGTCAGCTCCTGGGCGATCTTCGGCTCGCTGACGAAGTTGCCCGAGCCGCGACGCCGGACGAGGTAGCCCTCTCGCGCGAGCTCGTCGAGCGCGGCGCGCACCGTCAGCCGCGAGACGCCGAGGTCCGTGCTCAGCTGACGCTCCGAAGGGATCGCCTCGCCGACGCGAAGGCGGTCGATCAGCTCGAAGATGCGGTCGCGCGTCTCGCTCTGCTTGGTCAATGCGCCGCCGGTGCGAGCTCCTGCTCGGGCGCGCCCTCGGCGGGAACGGCCGGCAGCAGCGTCTCGCCGCTCTCGGGATCGAAGAAGTGGAGCCGCGCCGAATCGAGCGCGAGCTCGAGCGGTTCGCCGACGCGTGCCCGCGCCCGTGGGTCGATCCGCGCGCTGAAGAGCGCCTTCGAGTCGGGCAGCCCCGCCTCGTCACGGCCGCTGACGTCGGTCGCCACGGCCTCCGCGTCCAAGCGGAAAAAGACATGGGCGTCGGAGCCAAGCTCCTCGACGACCACCGGCACGATCGTGAACGTCGTCGCTCCCGGCGCGGCAAACGCGACCGCGTCGAACGCTTCAGGCCGCACGCCGACGACGACCGGCCGCGACCCGCCCTGCGGCCGGCGAGCGCGATCGAGCGGCACGCGGAAACCGCCGAAGACGACCTCCTCGCCGTCGATCGCGCCCTCGACGAGGTTCATCGCCGGCGTGCCGATGAAGGCCGCGACGAAGACGTTCCTGGGGTGTTCGTAGAGCCGTTGCGGGGTGTCGACCTGCAGCACGCGGCCGCCGTCGAGTACAGCCACGCGCTGACCGAGCGTCATGGCCTCGGTCTGGTCGTGCGTGACGTAGACGCTGGTGACGCCGAGCCGAGCGTGTAGCTGCGCGAGCGACGCGCGCATCTCGACGCGCAGCTTCGCGTCGAGGTTCGAGAGCGGCTCGTCCATCAGGAACGCCTTCGGCTCGCGCACGATCGCGCGGCCCATCGCGACGCGCTGGCGCTGCCCGCCCGACAGCTGCGCCGGCTTGCGCTCGAGCAGCTCCTCGAGCCCGAGCAGCTTCGCCACCTCCTCGACCCGGCGGCGCGCCTCGTCCTTCGGCGTGCGCCGCACCTTCAGGCCGTAGCCGATGTTCTTGCGCACGCTCATGTGCGGGTAGAGCGCGTAGCTCTGGAAGACCATCGCGATGTCACGGCGGCGCGGCGCGAGGTCGGTGACGTCGGTGCCGCCGATCGTGATTAGGCCCTGCGTCACCTCTTCCAGCCCGGCGATCATCCGCAGCAGCGTCGACTTGCCGCAGCCGGACGGGCCGACCAGGACCATGAACTCGCCGTCGCCGATCTCCAGGCTCACGTCGTCGACGGCGGTGACGCCGCCTGCGTAGACCTTCGTCAGATGCTGGAGGTGGATCTCGGCCACGGGCGACAAGGATAGGACCGGTTCGCTCGAAAAGCAAGACCACATCGTGCCTGAGGGGTAACTGGTCTTGACCACTTCACGCATTCCCGCTTAGACTGCGCCGATGGCGGCGAGCGAGGGACCCGCGGGCTTGGACGGCCTCGTCACCGAGGCGCGCCGCTCAGATGGCGACTACGCCGGCCGCTCGACCCTCGAGCTGGTCGAGCTGATGAACAGCGAGGACGCCTCTGTGCCCGCCGCCGTCGGCGCCGTGGCCGATGGGCTCGCGGCCGCAATCGATGCGATCGTCGAGCGCGTCGCCGCGGGTGGGCGGCTCGTCTACGCCGGCGCCGGCTCGTCAGGCCGGATAGCCGCCCTCGACGCCGAGGAGTGCGAGGCGACGTTCTCGACGGCGCCCGGCCAGGTGGTGGCGCTCGTCGCGGGCTCGGAGGCTGCTTCCAGCGCCGAGCGCGAGGCGGCGGAAGACGACGACGGCGCCGGCCGCCGGGCGGTCGAAGCGCTCGGTGTCTCGGCCGCGGATGCCGTGGTCGGCGTCAGCGCGAGCGGCCGCACGCCCTACGTGGTCGGAGCACTGCAGGCCGCCGTGGAAGCCGGCACGCTCACCGTGGCGCTCACCGCCGCGCGCGACTCGCAGCTGGGCGCGCTCGCCGACCACGACCTCGCCGTGCTCGTCGGCCCGGAGGTCGTTTCCGGCTCGACGCGGCTGAAGACCGGCACGGCGCAGAAGCTCGTCCTGAACACGATCTCGACGGTCACGATGATCAGGCTCGGCAAGACGTTCGGCGACCTGATGGTCGACGTCCGGGCCTCGAACGAGAAGCTCGCCGCGCGCGCCCGTCGCGTCGTCCGGGAAGCTGCAGGCGTCTCGGACGAGCAGGCGCAGGAGGCGCTCGCCGCGGCCGGCGGCAGCGCCAAGGTCGCCGTCGTCGCGTTGCTCGCGGACCTCGACCCCGACGCCGCGCGCGCACGGCTCAACCGGGCCGGCGGCGACATCCAGGCGGCACTCGGCCGATGAAGCTCGGCGTCGAAGCGGCGGTCGTGAACGGTGCGCTGGTACCGGGCGACATCGAGATCGTCGACGGCACGATCGGCGCGTACGGCCTCGCCGGCGGCAACGGCCAGCGCGGGATCGCCGTGCCGGGGTTCATCGACCTGCAGGTGAACGGCTTCGGCGGCGTCGACCTGATGGGCGCCGACGCCGACGGCTACCGCCGCGGCGGCGAGGCCTTGCTCGAGACCGGCGTCACCGCGTATCTGCCGACGTTCATCTCGGCTCCCGAGGAAGATCTGCTGGCCGCTCTTGGCAATGTCCCGATCCACCCCGGCGGGCCCCGCCTCCTGGGCGTCCACCTCGAAGGGCCGTTCCTGTCCGAGAAACGGCTCGGCATCCACCCGCCCGCCGCACGACGTGACCCGGACCCGGCCCTGCTCGAGCGCCTCCTCGGCGCAGGCCCGGTGCGCCTGATGACGCTCGCGCCCGAGCTTCCCGGGGCCTATGAGCTGATCGACCTGCTGCTCCAACGCGGAGTCGCGGTCTCGTGCGGCCACACTGATGCGTCGGCCGAGCAGGCCGCAGCGGCCTTCGACCGTGGCGCGAAGAGCGTGACTCACCTCTTCAACGCGATGCGACCCTTCGGGCACCGCGACCCCGGGCTCGCCGGCGCGGCGCTCGCGCGCGACGACGTGATCGTCCAGATCATCCTCGACGGCGTGCACCTCGCCGAGGAAACCGCGCGCCTCGTCTGGCGCTCGGCGGCCGGCCGGGTCGCACTCGTCACCGACGCCGTCGCCGGTGCGGGCATGGGCGACGGCGCCTACCTCCTCGGCGGCTCCGAGATCGAGGTGCGCGGCGGCGTCGCCCGCGGCCTCGACGACGTGCTCGCCGGAAGTGCGCTGACGATGATCGAGGCGATCCGGAACCTGCACGAGCTCGGCGTGCCACTGCCCGAAGCGGTGGCGGCGGCGACCGAGGTCCCGGCCCGCGTGCTGGGCCTCTCGACGCTCGGCCGGATCGGCCCCGACGTTGCGGCCGACCTCGTCGTGCTCGACGACAACCTCGAGATCGACCGCGTCTGCGTTGGTGGCGAGGCGCGTGTCGTTGCCTGAAGCCGTCTCGTTGCCCGAGCCCCGCGGAGCCGACTTCCTCGCGGAGATCCGCTCGCAGCCGGACGCGCTGCGGCGGCTCCTCGAGCACGAGGACGCGTACGCGCGAGCTGCCGCGGAGGCGCGCGACCGCGGCGCCACAACGATCCGCATGGTCGGCCACGGCTCGTCCGACAACGCCGCCTCCTACGGCGTCTACGCGTTCGGCCTGCTGCCGCACTGGACTGCCCTGCGCGACTCGATCGCGCTGACCGTGCACTACGACACGCGCCTGGAGATGAAGGGCTCGACGGCGCTCGCGCTCTCGCAGTCGGGCCGCACGCCCGACGTGATCGAGTACGTCTCCCGCGCGCGAGAGGCGGGCGCGTTCACGGTTGCAATCACCAACGACCTGGAGTCGGAGATCGTGCAGGCCGCCGAGGTTGCTTTGCCTCTGGCCGCCGGACCGGAGCGCTCGGTGGCGGCAACGAAGACCTACTCGAACCAGATCGCCGGGCTCGCGCTCTTCGCGGCGTGCGCCGCAGGTGAGGGTGAGCGCTTCGCTCGCGAGATTCGCGCGACCGCCGACCTGCTCGAAGGCGTGCTCCCCCGCCTCGAAGCCGAGGCGAGGGCGATGGCGCTCCCCTTCGCCTCGATCGGGCGGATGTTCGTGATCGGCCGCGGCACGGAGTTCGCGACCGCGCGCGAGATCGCGCTGAAGCTGCTCGAGACCTGCCGCGTCGCGGCGGAGCCCTTCACCTCGACCGCGCTTGCACACGGTCCCGTCGCCGCGCTCGACCCGATGTTCCCGGTCTGGGCGATCGCCTCCGACGACCAGACGCTCCCGGCCGTGGTCGAGGCCGCGGCCCGCGTGCGCGCGGCCGGCGCGACGGTCGTGGCGAGCGGCGACGCCGCCGAGGCGCTCGAGGGCGCGGCGTACGTGCTTCCCGTGCCGAAGCCTCCCTCCCCCCTCCTGTCGCCGCTGCTCTCAGTCGTCCCAGGGCAGCTGTTCGCGCTCGCGCTCGCCCAGGCGAAGGGACTCGATCCCGATCATCCCGCCGGGCTGAGCAAGGTCACGCTTGCCACGTGAGGGCGCGTTCTTCGCCGTCGACGTCGGGGCGAGCTCGGTCAAGTCGGGGCTCGTCGTGGACGGGCACGCGGGCGAGGTCTCGCGCGAGCCTGTCGCCCGCGAGGCCGGCGAGCTCGTTGCCCAGCTCCTGCGGCTGAGAGAGCGGGCCGGTGGGCCCGCGTGGGGCCTCTGCATCGCGGGCATCGTCGACCCGGAAGCCGGGACGCTGCTCTACTCGGCCAACCTCGGCCTGCGAGATATGCCGTTGGTCGAGCTCCTGTCAGCGGAGGGCCCGCCGCCGAGCGTGTTCGTGAACGACCTCGACGCCGCCGCGCTCGGCGAGGCGCAGGAAGAGAGCCTCGCGCTGATCCAGGTCGGCACGGGGATCGCCGCCCGCTGCGTCGTCGGCGGACGGGTCGTCCCCTCGGCGGGTGCGCACGCGGGCGAGGTCGGCCACCTTCGCTTCCGAGCAAGCGGGCGTCCTTGCCGGTGCGGCAACCGAGGCTGCGCCGAGGCCTACGGAGGCTGGAGCGGGATCTCGAGCCGCTATCGCGAGGCCGGCCGGGCAGCGTCCTCGCCCACGGCGTTGCTCCAGCCGGCGGATGACTGGGAGCGCGAACTGCAGGCCGATGCACTCGAGGCGATCGCATTCGCAGCGGCCGCGCTCGTCGCCGCCTGCGACCCGGGGACGTTGCGCGTAGGCGGCGGGGTCGCCGCTGCGCTGGGCGAGACGCTGCTCGAGGCGATTCGCGCCGGCCTACGAGACCAGGTCCTGCCGGCGGCGGCGGCCGCAACGTTCGTAGAGAGCGCGAGACTCGGTGATGCATCCGCGTTGCAGGGCCTTGCACTCCTCGCGCAGCGCTGATCGGGCCTGTCTCTTCACTTTCTGGCCAGAAAGTGCGAAACCGAGCCGGGGACTACAGCTAACAAAGGCGCGAGGTCGGCGCGACCCGCTACGTGCGCGAGGGCGAGGCGCTTCTCGCGGCCTCGGCGTGAACGAAGCTCGCCTCGTGCCCGCGCGCGTTCGCCTCGGCTAGCTCGGTCTCGTCGAGCGCACCGATCCGCTGCAGGAGCTCGAGTTCGTCGCGCAGGTGCGTGCGCATCATCTCGGGGCCGTCCGTGGCGATCGTGAACGGCACGCCGTTCTCGACGAAGGCGCGGAAGGTCTCGCGCACGGCGTTCTCGTCGGCGAGCGCGCGGGTGAGCAGGTTCGAGGTGGGGCAGATCTCGAGCACGATCTCCTGCTCGCGCAGGGCGGCCATCAGCTCCGGGCTGCGCGCGGCGAGGATGCCGTGACCGATCCGGTCGGGGCGCAGGTGCTCGACGACCTCGGCGATCTCGGCGTCGCCGTGCTCCTCGCCCTCCTCGCCGACGTGGATTGTCACGCCGAGGCCGGCGTTGCGGGCCTCGTCGACGAGCGGCTGCAGGTCGCGGTAGGGGTAGCGCTTGCCGCCCGGTCGCGGGCCGGCGATGTCCACGCCGACGACCCCGCGCGGGGCGTAGCGGATCGCCTTCTCGACGATGATCGCGTTCTGCCGCTCGTCGAAGGTGCGGTCCATCATCAGGATCAGCCCGACGCGCACGAGCGGGTACTCGAGGCTCGCGCGGTCGAGGCCGCGGACGGCGGCCATGATGATGTGGTCGAGGTCGCGCTCGCCGCCGCGGTTGCGCTTCATCGGGTTGAAGCGGAGCTCGAGCGTCGTGATCCCCTGCGAGCGGTAGGCGCCGCCGATCGCCGCGTGCACCGAGCGCTCGACCGCGAGCGGGCTCGACTGGATCAGCTCGGTCCAGTGGTAGATCTGGTCGAGGGCGTCGAGCGAGTCGACTCGGCGCGGGTCGGCGATCGTGACGAGCCGGTCGAACTCCCAGTAGTCCTTGACCGGGAGCGCAATCCCCTGCTCGTGGGCGAGGCTCCACATGATCTCGGAGGCAACCGACGCGCCGAGGTGCGTGTGGAGCTCGGCGAGGCCCTCGTTGAACATGGGTCGAGTCTACGGGTGGATGGTGAACTACACGCTCAGCGGGACCGAGCGCAGCTGGGAGGGCTAGCGAGCGGGAGCTTCGCGGCGCAGCCGGGCGGCCAGTCCGCGCACTCGCGTCGCCAGTATCTGTAGGCGATGAACGCGAGCGCGAGCGGACCAAAGGGACGAAACAGACGCGGCAGAAAACATCAGGGCTTCAATTGGTCGCGCGGGTTCGTCTTCGCCGTCGTGCCACGAAGACGATCAAGGCAATCGCAAGCCAATAGCACTTACTCGCATCAACAGACCCCTCTAGACAGCGCCGGGCTAGGTCTCTAACTGCCCCGGGTCCTTGGGAGGAAACCCAGGTGAGCAGCATTGCGCCTCGCGAGGCAAAGCGGTCTAGGATCGTCGACGTGCCCGAGTACCTCGCGCCCGGTGTCTACGTCGAGGAAACCAGCTACCGAAGCAAGGCAATCGAAGGGGTGCCCACTAGCAGCGGGGGCTTCGCCGCCCTTGTGCTCGGCATCTTCTTGGGCGTGGTCGTCGCGATCGCCGTGGACAAGGCGAGGCGCCGGTCCCACAAAGGTCCTCCAGATGGGGAGCGGTAGGGGGTCGAGCCGTGCCTAGGAGGCCCGAAGGTGTCCCAGTAGCCAAGCGGGAGAGGCAGGTATGTCCGCCTCCGCGGCAAAACCCTGGTCCGGGAAGCAACCGTGACTGTGAGGCGAATCGAAGCGGGTGCCAGGTCCGGAGGTCTCCTTCTGGGAGTCCTCCTCACCTTGGCGCTCGTCGTCGCCATGCCCAGCGCAGCGGGGCAGGCGGGCACGCGGGCAGCTCCCGCGCACGCCGTCGCGACCGGCTTCGTCGGGTGTATCGAGCTGACCGGCAAGTTCGCGACCAAGCGTGACCTCAAGCTGCGCGTCGGCCACTGTGCCCGTCACGAGCAACGGATCGACTGGCCCCCGGCAGGTACCACCGGCCCCACCGGCCCGCAGGGCTCGGCCGGGCCTCCGGGGCTGCGTGGTCCGACGGGTGCCCCTGGGGCGATCGGTGGCCGCGGCGCAACGGGCGCGAGAGGCGCCACCGGCGCGGAGGGCGCGACGGGAGCGAGCGGCGCCAAGGGAGCGACTGGCGCAAGAGGACTAACCGGCGCGAAGGGTGCTACCGGAGCAACCGGATCGGCCGGAGCGATGGGTCCGGCCGGTGCCAGGGGACCTACCGGTGCCAAGGGCGCAACGGGCGCCAAGGGCTCCACGGGCCAAAGGGGGGCCACGGGCACCAGCGGGGCGACCGGCCCGGCGGGAACGGTTGGTCCGACCGGTGCCAGGGGAGCCACCGGTGCGACTGGAGCGCGAGGCGCAACCGGAGCAAAGGGTGCAAGTGGTCTCAAGGGTGCGACCGGATCGACGGGCGCGAAGGGCGCCACGGGATCGAAAGGCGCGACGGGCGTGAACGGGGCCACGGGAGCGAAGGGCGCAACCGGCGCCAAGGGAACAACGGGAGCTGCCGGACCGACCGGTCCTGCCGGCGCCAAAGGTCCCACTGGCGCGAAGGGCACGACGGGCGCCAAAGGTGCGACCGGGTCGAACGGAACGAAGGGCGTCACCGGGGCCAAGGGCGCTACGGGCGCCAAAGGTGCAACCGGCGTGCGAGGTCCGACCGGCGCGCGAGGCCCGACAGGGGCAAAGGGTGCGACGGGCTCGAAAGGCGCTACCGGAGCGAAGGGCTCGACGGGCTCAAAAGGGGCCACCGGAGCGAAGGGCACCACGGGATCCACCGGCCCGGCATCGCAGGTCGTCGGCGGCGGCACCACCGTCGGCGGCACGCTTGGCGCAAACGCGTTCATGGGCATGTTCGTCTCGGGCTCGAACGCGAGCGAGGCCCTCGTTCAGCAGTCGATGCCCGTCGCCGGAACCCTCAAGAACCTCTTCGTCCGACTCGACGCCGCCCTGGCGGGCGGGACATCGATCGCCTACACGGTGCGGAAAAACGGCGTCGCCACGACGGTCACCTGCACGATCACGACGGCCGGCGGAGCGGCCACATGCTCGGACGTGACCCACTCCGTCGCGTTTGCGGCAGGCGACCTGATCTCGATCGGGACCACCCGTACGGGCGCAGTAGGAGCAACGGGTACGCGTTGGACTGCCCAGTACCAGTAGCCGGCGGCTAACGGTACGGAACGCGACAGGTCGCACCACGTTCGCGGATGCCGCTCCGTGCGGGAGCTCGGGCCGCGAGCCGTTTACTTACGGGTGGATGGTGATCTGCGCGCCGAGCGGAACGGAGCGCATCAGGTAGACCAGGTCGCGCGTGGCGGCGTGCAGACAGCCGGTGCTGACCGCGCCCGCCGTCGAGCCGCCGTGGATGGCGAGGCGGTCGCCGCCGGTCCAGCCGCGCGGGAGGTTCGTCTGGTGGCCGGAAAGGGCGAGGATGCAGCAGCCGTAGACCGCCGAGTAGTCGGAGCCGCGGAGCTTGTCGGTGATCGCGAAGCGGCCGGTCGGCGTAGCGGTTCCGGGAGCGCCGATGCCGACGGTCAGCCGGCGCACGACGCGGCCGCCGCTGCGCACGTGCAGGACGCGGGTGGAGAGGTCGAGCTCGAGCGACACCGTCGTCCGGCTGAGGCGGAGCGCGCGCGGCGCATCGAGCCAGCCGGTGCGGCCGTTCGGCAGCTCGGTCGTGATCATGCGGAGGCCACGGCCGGCGCGGGTGACGGCGAAGGTGCGCGGCGAGCCGAACTCGGTGCGCGACGAGAGGCGTGCGACGATCGGGCCGCCGGGCGCGCTGCGGACCGCGACCACGCGGCCCGGCTTCACGCGCGCGACGAAGGTCCCGGGCAGGACGCGCTTCGGGCGGGCCGGCTTGTGGGCGAACGGCTCGGGCGTGGCGAGCTGCAGGGTCGTGGTCGCAACCGGCTGCGCGTGCACGGAAAGGTCGCCCGCGAGCGAGACGGCGAGGACGACACCGAGGGCGAGGGCGATACGCCGGGCCACCCTGCCGGGATCGGCGCGGCGGCTAGGTCAGGCATGCCTCGTTCGAGGGACGCTAGTACTAGAAGCGGCCCTGCCCCAAACGGTTGCGGCGCGTCCGGGGCAGCCGCAAAAGAGACCGCCGAGCAGGACTCTCCCCCGCGTC
>Ga0307312_10000168_pt1 | contig 26625 bp, 27 predicted proteins | sample ER_DNA_202_FD_194489 | JGI IMG/M metagenome (GOLD analysis project Ga0307312, IMG submission 194489) | Bulk soil microbial communities from the East River watershed near Crested Butte, Colorado, United States - ER_DNA_202 | ecosystem: Environmental > Terrestrial > Soil > Floodplain | place... | reverse complement strand
ACACGGATCATGTCGTCGCAATCTTTAAGATTCGCGGACATTGGGGCGCGGTGGCGAAATCGAATTTCACCGGCTGCCGTTTTCGCGAACCGGTTTACCGCAGCTTGCGCGAGCTGGCTATGAGTTATTTCAACGTCTATTTCAATTTGCGCGGCGAGCGCACCCTGCGGCGGTATTCACGCCCGGTGAATTTGGCCCGATTCGATCATCTCGACTGGATGACAACGGAAAAACCGACCTGGTTCATCGCCGAACATCTCTGCGAAATTCCGCACATCCCTTTGCTCACGCGCGCGATGGAAAAACGCCTCACCCGCATCGATCGACGCACATTCCAAGGCGAAATGGTCGGTCACAGAAAAAAGTAGAATCCAATCGGTGTAGCTATTTAGCGGCCGGTCGACACAGGCGCTGCTTTCACACTAATCGGGCAGCAAAGCGGCCGTCTGCTCGCGAAAAGTTTCGGAGTGCCGGGTGCGCAATCTCGTGCCGGATAAAAGTATCGCGCGCGCGATCTATTTTTCATTTAGACTGCAGTATGAGCGTGCAAGTTTACGGATGTAATCATGTCGCGATCGAAGTGGACGACATCAAGGAGGCGGTCGCGTTTTACAAAGATGTTTTCAATCTGGAAAAGCTCGACAGCGGCGAGGGCGATGCATTTTTCAAACTCGGCCAACACCAATTCCTCGCGATTTTCGAGGTAGAAAAACTCCAACCCGCGAACATGCGCCATTTCGGGATCATGGTGCGCGACGAAGCGCAGCTGGCCGAGGTGCGCGAGAAAATCACCGGCAAGTACAAGTTAAAGCTTGAGCCGCCGTTCCGCTGCGATTTCCACGACCCATGGGGCAACCGCATCCAAGTTGTCGATCTTCACGACGAATCGCTGATCTGGCTCTTGCCTTATCGCGAAGTGCAAAATGCCGGAATTAAATTTAAGGAACACTGAGTCATGCAGCTCGTTCTCGAGCGATGCGCGATTCGCGCGTGGCGTCCTGACGATGCGGCGTCGCTCGCGAAACACGCAAACAACCGCCGCGTCTGGCTTGGGCTACGCGATTTGTTTCCGCATCCGTATACGATCGACGACGCAAATGAGTTCTTGCGCCGCGCAACAACGGAGCAACCCATGACAAATTTTTGCATCGACGTCGGTCAGTCGGCGGTTGGCGGTATCGGCATTCGCATTGGTCAGGATGTCCATCGACATGTCGCCGAACTCGGCTTTTGGCTGGGTCAGGAATTTTGGGGACACGGCATAATGACGGAAGTGATCCCAGCGTTCGTAGACTATTGCTTCGTGAAATTTCCGCTCCATCGGATCTATGCCGAGCCTTATGCGAACAATCCCGCGTCTGGGCGCGTTCTGGAAAAGAGCGGCTTTGTGTTGGAGGGCCGACTTAAGAACAATGCGTTTAAGGACGGAAAGCTCTTGGATTCACTTCTTTACGCCAAAACAAAAGACCGCATCGCTTTCACTTAGCATTGGCATCGTGTACCGTTGCGACGATGAGCAAGCTCGAGGGCAAGACCATTTTGATTACCGGCGCATCCCAAGGCCTGGGACGCGAAATGGCATTACGTTTCGCGCGCGAAGGCGCGGGAGCTCTATCGCTCGTGGCACGTCACGCTGATAAATTGAATGCTGTTCGCGATGAAGTTCTCAAAATCGCGCCGAAGATCGACGTCCTCACAATCGAGGCCGACGTGAGCAAGCCGCGCGACATCGAGCGCATCGTCGCGACGGCCCTCGCCAAATTCAACGGCCGTCTCGATGTGCTCGTGAACAACGCCTCGACCATTGGGCCGTCGCCAATGCCGAACCTACTTGATTATCCGGTCGAAGATTTCCGCGGAGTCCTCGACACAAATTTGATCGGCCCATTTTTACTGATAAAGAACGCCCTTCCGGCAATGATCGAGCGCGGCGGTTCCGTCATCAACGTGACGAGTGACGCCGGCCAGGTTGGTTATCCAGGTTGGGGCGCATACGGCATTTCCAAATTTGGTCTTGAGGGAATGTCACAAACCTGGGCATCGGAACTCGAAGAAACCAATGTGCGCGTCAACTGGGTCGATCCGGGAAACATGAACACGGCAATGCATCGTGCCGCGGAACCCGAAGAAGATCCGGCGGAGTGGGCGAATCCCGCTGACGTGACCGATGCTTTTGTCTTCCTCGCTTCCGATGAATCGAAGGGCATCACGGGAAAGCGGTTTCAGGCGCAGGAAGAGTGGAAAGCTACCCTGTCGAAATAAATGGCCGCGCCATTTGCTTTCACGTTGCCGCCGGAACTGAGCGCGAAGGAACCGCCGGAACGTCGCGGCATTCGGCGAGACCAGGTGCGATTGCTGGTAATCGAGCGCGCGACAGGAAAGATTGAGCACACCCGTTTTGACAAGATCGACAACTACCTGCGACAAAACGACCTGCTCGTCTTCAATTCGAGTCGCACGCTCCCAGCTTCAATGCGAGGATGCGATTGTAGTGCACTGCATGGCCCTTGCATGGAAGTACGGTTGGCAGAGCATTTGCCGGACGATTCCTGGCTGGCACTCCTTCTTTGCGAGCAAGGCGATCCGTTTGGCTGCGGGTTGCGCGCGGGGATGCAAATCGAATTCGCGGAAGGACTCAACGCCGCCGTGCTGGCGCGCGACGCGAACATTCCACGTCTTTGGAAATTACGCTTTTCGATCACTGGAATCGAACTCGTCGATCTGATCTACCGTTTGGGAAAACCGATCCGGTACGAGTACATCTCAACGCCATGGGATCTCGATTATTATCAAACTGTTTACGCTCGCGAGCCAGGGTCGGCCGAAATGCCATCCGCTGGCCGCGCTTTTACATGGAGGTTGCTGCTCGATCTCAAGCGCCGCGGCATCGACAGGGCTTACGTTGTGCTGCACGCCGGTCTCTCCAGCTATATGGACGACGAAATCGATCGCCAGCATCCCGCCTCCGAGGAAGAATATTTTGTAAATCGAATTACGGCGGGAAAAATCAACCGAACGCGGGAGAGCGGCGGCCGCGTCATCGCTGTGGGCACAACTGTGGTACGCGCGCTGGAGTCAACTGTAAATGAAAAGGGTGGCGTGAGTGAGACGCACGGTTACACGCGCTTAAAGATCGACAATCAGCATCAATTGCGATCCGTGGATGGCCTGCTCACCGGGTTGCACGAGCCGGAGGCGAGCCACCTTGATTTGCTTACTGCGTTCCTACCCGTGGAACAGATTTACGCTGCGTACCGGGAGGCAATCGCGCGTCGTTATCTCTGGCACGAATTCGGCGATCTGAATTTAATTTTGTAATAGTGATGGAGCATCAGCGCACTGTAGTTACGTCGCTGTGCGACGTGCAACCGGCCATAGGCCGGTGGCTACAAGTATTCAGTGCTGAGACAGGCTGCTACTGCCATACATTACGCCGACTTCCCCGTGAACTTCGTGGTGGCTTTCCGGTTCGCGAATGATCGAAGTCGAATCTGTTTGCACAGCGGGTTTTGTGTTTGCGCAGCCGGCAAGAAGCGCCAGGGATGAAAACGCGATAAGAACTGCAAATGCACGCGCGAACATTTTACTATGTCGATATTGTGGACTGGCGAGTCAAGCCATGCATTGAATCGAACTCATTAAAGCCGATAGAGTTGCGGCCATGATCAAGACCTAGGGACTCACGCACATCGCGCTCGCGGCGAAAAACGCGAAACAATCTTTCGAGTTTTACAGGAAAATCTTCGGTATGATCAAAATTTACATGCAAAACGGATGGATCCAGGCGCAGACCCCGGACACGCGTGACATCATTGTCTTTGATGAAAGCGCACCGCGAATCCGCAAGCCGGGCGGCATGGCGCACTTCGGTTTTCGTCTTGTCGATCCAAAGCCCAAGAAGAAATGATTTCGTTCATCATTCCTGCCTACAACGAAGAGCTGGAGCTTTCATCGACAATCACGGCGATTCATGCTGCGGTTTCCGGTGCTGGTCAGGCGTACGAAATCATCGTGGTCGATGATGCTTCGACTGATGCGACCGCCGAGGGAGCGACGCAGGCGGGTGCCTGGGTCGTCTCGATCAATCGGCGGCAGATCGCAGCGGCCCGCAACGCCGGCGCACGCGCGGCGCAGGGCGAAAAGTTGTTCTTCGTTGATGCCGACACCCGGATCAACCGGAGGCACATTGCCGAGGCGATCGCCGCTCTCGAAGCCGGTTATGCGGGCGGCAGCGCGCGCGTGATAGTCGATGGGGCCATTCCGATCTGGGGGCGCATTTTCGTGCGGGCGTTCTGCACTTTCTATTTCGCGCTCAACCTTGGCGCGGGCGCATTTCTTTTCACCACCCGCCGCAATTTCGAAGCGGTTGGCGGGTTCGATGAGCAATATTTTATCGCCGAAGAAGTGTGTTTCAGTCTCGCGCTGCGAAAACTCGGCCGCTTCAAAGTATTGCGCGAACCGATTGTAACTTCAGGCCGGAAATTGCGCATGTATTCAGCGCGGCACGTGTTCGCACGTTCGTTATCGATCATCATCCGCGGCCCGAGCGCTGCGCGCTCGCGAGACAAGCTCGCGTTGTGGTACGATGGCAAACGCGAAAACCGCGGCGTCTGAGTTGTGGAGACGTGTGTTATTACGCGGAAGAGCAGGGTTGGCATCCTGCGATCCGTAGTTGCCAAGTGCGCCCCTTCGTTTAGAATAGGCACTTCGCTTATGGCAGAGAGCACGGCAACGTTGAACCTTAAGGAGTTCCAACTGCATGACAAAGATACTGGTAGCGCGGATATGCAGGTCGCACTTCTCACGCGTCGGATCGAGCATTTGACCGAACACCTGAAGAGCAACGCCAAAGATCACTCCTCGCGTCGCGGCCTTCTCAAGATGGTCGCGCAACGCCGGAGTTTGCTCGATTATTTGAACAGATCGCAAGCCGATCGCTATAAAAAGCTGATCGAAAAGTTGAACCTGCGCAAATAACCGCGCCGATCTGTGAGAAAGCTCGCATCTAACTGTTTGCCTGCTCAAAGTCGAAGATAACTAGAAACACAACAGAATCAGCAGTCCAGGCCGAACGAATTACCTTGGATTTTAGGTTTTAGCCCCGAAGTATTCGGAGCTAAAACCTACAGTCAGGGTGACCGGCCTGGAACTCGCACATCCAGGAAAGTAAAATGCAACAGAAGGTCACGGCCCAAATTGGGGCCACTCACATCTCTATCGAAACCGGCAAAATCGCCAGGCTCGCCGACGGCGCGGTCGTCGTCTCATGCGGCGACACCATGGTGTTGGCCAGTGCGGTCTCAGCCACAATTATCAAGGAAGGTCAGGATTATTTTCCGCTCACGGTCGATTATCGCGAAAAAGCCGCCGCGGTGGGGAAGTTCCCGGGAGGTTATTTCAAGCGCGAAGGACGGCCGACGGAAAAGGAAACGCTCACTTCGCGTATGATCGATCGGCCGCTCCGCCCGCTCTTTCCCCAGGGATATTTTTACGATACCCAGATCATCTCGATCCTGCTGAGCGCGGATGGCGAAAACGATCCCGACATTCTCGCCATTAACGGCGCTTCGGCGGCGCTTTGTGTTTCCGACATTCCGTTTGCCGGACCGATCGGCGCGGTTCGGGTCGGTCGCGTCAACGGTCAGTTCGTCGCCAATCCAACGCACACCGAACGGGAACAAAGCGATCTCGATCTGATTTACGTCGGCACGGAAAACGACGTCATCATGATCGAAGGCGCGGCCAAGGAACTCCCCGAAGCTGATTTCGTGAAGGCGCTTGAGTTTGCGCATGGGCATGCGCGCGAGCTGATCCGGATGCAAAAAGAGCTCGCGTCGCAAGTGGGCAAACCGAAGCGCGCGATGCCGTTGCTCCTGGTAAATCAGGGACTGTTGGAGATTGCTTATCGAGTCGCCGGCGATCGGATTGAAGGCGCGCTTTACACCAGCGGCAAAGTCGCGCGCACAAGAGCAATCGATGCGCTGCGCGAAGAAGTAAAGATGTCGATCCTGGAAAAATATCCCGAGGCCGACAAATTTTCGATTTCACAAGCATTCGACTACGTGCAGAAGAAAGCGTTCCGCGTCAGCGTTCTGGATAAGCAGAGACGTGTTGATGGGCGCAACTATCAAGAATTGCGTCCAATTTCGTGCGAGGTCAGCGTTCTGCCGCGCGCGCATGGATCAGCAATTTTCCAGCGCGGCGAAACACAGGCACTCGCCCTGGCCACGCTCGCGCCGATTGAAGAGGCGCAGATGATCGATGCTTACGGCGGTGGCGAACGATCGAAGCGGTTCATTTTGCATTACAATTTTCCGCCATTCAGCGTCGGCGAAACGGGGCGCACCGGCGGCGCTAGCCGGCGAGAGATTGGCCACGGCGCGCTGGCGGAGCGCTCGCTCGAGCCGGTGGTGCCGGGCGAGAACGATTTCCGCTACGCCATTCGCATCTCCAGCGAGATCATGGAATCAAACGGATCGACATCCATGGCGAGCGTTTGCGGCGGGATGCTTGCGTTGATGGATGCCGGTGTGCCAGTGAAAAGACCGGTCGCGGGAATTTCTGTCGGTCTCGTGACCGAACACGGCGAAGATCGACAACTGAAACGTTACGAATTGCTTACTGACATCATCGGTTCCGAAGATCATTTCGGCGACATGGATTTCAAGCTATGTGGAACGGACGCGGGCATCACCGGTTATCAGCTCGATTTGAAACTTCCGGGCATCAGCCACAAAATCATGGCCGAAGCCATTTTCTCCGCCAAGGAAGCACGCACCAAGATTCTCGAGATCATGCGTGCCAAGATCGACAAGCCGCGGCCCGAATTATCGAAGTACGCGCCGCGCATCGAAACGATCAAAATTAATCCGGAGAAAATCGGCGCGCTCATCGGGCCGGGCGGCAAAACCATCAAGGGCATCGTCGCCGAGACCGGCGCCGAAATTAACATCGAGGACGACGGCTCGGTGCACATCTACGCCACCAGCGGCGAGAGCATGGCGCGCGCGAAAGAAATTATCGGCGGCATGACACGCGAAATTGAGATCGGCCAAACTTATCAGGGGCGCGTGGTCTCGGTGAAGGAGTTCGGCGCGTTTGTGGAAGTTTTCCCCGGCAGGGATGGTCTCGTGCATATCTCCGAACTGGCGGATTTCCGCGTCAAACGAACGGAAGACGTTGCCAAGGTTGGCGACATGATCTGGGTCAAATGCATCGGCATCGATGACAAGGGCCGCGTGAAGCTTTCGCGGAAAGCCGCGCTGAAGGAACGCGCCGAAGCCGAGACCGGTCAGCCAGCTCCGGCCGAAACACATTGATTCTTCTGTTGTCATTCGCGGTGAAGTGAAGAATTTCACTTCGTCGCGAAAGCTGCGCTTCAACAGCTGATGGACGAATTATGATTACGCCTGCTCGACTTTCTTACGGCGTCCTCGCCATCACAATTATATTGGCGGGATTGTTGCACTTGGGAACGCCGTTGCTCATCGTGTTGTTCGCCTACTTCGCATTACGTCAACTGTTCTATTTCACGAAAAGAAAGTGGCTCGCGCTGATTCTGTTCATCGTTGTTGTCGCAGGGATCGCCGCCGCCGCCGTCTACTTTACGCGGGCGGCCCTCCTGGCCCTGCCTGACGTGGCTGACACTTCAATTCCTTCTGCCAGCGCCTGGGCACAAAAGCGCCAGATCGAATTGCCCTTCACCGATTTTGAGAGTCTGCGAGCGGTCGTGATCGACACGCTCAAGCAAGAGGCCCATTACCTGCGCAACGTCGCCCATTTTGCCAGGAGTACTACGGCCGTGTTGGTTTTTGCTATTCTCGGAATTGTCGTGGCGGTAAGCCTGTTCTTTAAAACTGGCCTCGATCCTTATCGGAATACGCACCCGATGAAGAACAATCTCTATTCAATTTGCTGCGATGAGGTCTCGACTCGATTCCGCGATTTCTATCGCAGCTTCGCCACCGTCATGGGTGCGCAGATCACAATCTCCCTGATCAATACAACATTAACCGCGATCTTCGTTCTCGCTGTGCGGCTGCCCTATGGACCGCTCGTTATCGCGATCACGTTTCTGTGCGGGCTCGTGCCCATCGTCGGCAACCTGGTGAGTAATACCATCATTGTTTTCCTTGCCTTGACGGTCTCCTTGAAGCTGGCGATCGGCGCTCTCGTATTTCTCGTCGTAATTCATAAGCTCGAATATTTCTTAAACAGCAAAATCATCGGCGACCGGATTCGGAACCCGGTTTGGCTGACGTTGATCGCGCTAATCATTGGCGAACGACTCATGGGCGTCCCCGGGCTGATCCTTGCGCCGATCGTATTGAATTATCTGCGCGTGGAAATGTTGAAGATCGAAGTGGGACCTGCACCGGAGCCAACTCGTGTAGCCGGGGCTGCTGACCGCGGGTAAATCAAGCAAAACGTGAGAGACGGCTTCGCGTTTGTCATTCCGAGCGGAGTCGAGGAATCTCTCATTTCAGGGTGAGTGCGATCACGTCATGAAAGCTGGCTTTCTCGAGAAGCTGATCGAGCGACTCGGTCGCATCGGCCCGGAGGAAGTGCAGAATTATTTTTTGCGCCTGGCGCAGGAGAAAGGCTTTCTCGAAACGGTTTTCAACGCCATCCAGGAAGGGATAATCGTGACGGATGCGAAGGGCCGCATCACTTATCTCAACGATGCTGCCTGCGAATTATTTGGACTCGCGAGCAGCGATGCCATCGGTAAACGGCTCGACGAGCGCGTGCGCGGCCTCGATTGGGAATCATTGGCCCAAAGCGAGGGGCCAGTCACTCGCGACATTGAAATTTTTTATCCCGCGAATAGGTTCATTAACTTTTACATTGTGCCGTTACTCATCGGACACCGCGAGGCCGACGATAAGATCGACAAGGACGCGGTCGGCCGCGAAAGCTTTCGGGACGGCGCCAGCGAGCAGGTTGGCCACGCCATCATCCTGCGCGACATTACTGAGAGCCGGCGGTCGGCACAGGAAACGATCGAATCCGAGCGATTGAACGCGCTCACACTGCTCGCCGCCGGAGTGGCGCATGAGATCGGCAATCCACTCAACTCGCTGCACATCCATTTGCAATTGATGGAGCGCAAAGTGCGCGAGCTTGACGACAATGCCAAGGCAGAGCTTCAAGACTCGATTAATGTCGCGCGGTCGGAAATCGCGCGGCTTGACTCGATCGTCACACAGTTCCTGCGCGCAATCCGGCCATCGCGGCCGCAACTGCATCCCGAAGACATAAATGCGATTGTCGAGGAAACGGTGCGCTTTTTCGCGCCCGAAATTCAGGAGCGCGACGTCGTCGTCGAACAGGAACTGCGTTCCCACTTGCCTCCGCTCCAGATCGACCGCGGTCAGATGAAACAAGCTTTTTACAATGTGATCAAGAACAGCCTCGAAGCCATGAAACGCCGCGGCATCCTGCGCATTCACACGGACATGAACGACACCCAGGTTCTCATCAGTTTCGTCGATACCGGCGGCGGGATGTCAGCCGAAGATCTGAGCCGCGTCTTTGAGCCTTATTTCACAACCAAGCCGTCTGGCACAGGTCTTGGACTCTTGATTGTCCGCCGCATCGTGCGCGAACACGGTGGCGAGCTTTCCATCGAAAGCAGTGAAGGCAAAGGCCTCACGCTAACGATTCGACTGCCTTACATCGACAAGCGGGTCCGTATGCTGGAAGCAGGCGATTCGCAAAAAGAATAACGTAAAACGAAAAGCGCGCGGCATGCTGCCTGTGCCGCTCGCGTAACATGTTTTTCCGCAATTGGTGGCGTGCGGAGTGTAAACCGCTCAGCGCACAGACTGGCGCCGCCCAATAATCGCCGCTGAATACTTTTTCCAGCTACGCCTCGAACTGGCGAAAGAGAAGTCCGAGATAAGCGCCGGGCGATTCGCCTTTCGAAAACCCGAAGCGCGATTTACCAGCGACTCGCCTGGGTAATTCGGTTCTAAGCAAACAGCCTATAAGCCGCCGTTAATGTTTTACTGAGACGGCACAAGCACTCGGATTCGATTTTATATCGCAGAGATCCGATAACCCGGGTCTCGTAATTCCCAGGTGGATCGTAAGCGTGATCTGGAGTTATTCCGGCGTTTGTACCCGAAGAAATGGAAAAACGTGTCGTCACGGTCTGCGACCGGGCAATGACTGCGACCGTCAACGACATCGAACGTGGGCAATTCGCACCTAGGGGCTTAAAACGGTGCGCGCGCGCGCGGATTTTCTTCAATCCCGTTGATCAACTCGGGAATACTGATCGGCTTGGCGAGAAATGGATGCCCTTGGATGCGGAGGCCAGTCTTTGTCTCAGCTTTCGTGACTAGTGCGGTGAGAAAGATGACCGGCGTTCTCTGCAATTCCGGATCAGCCTGAATTTGTGCCGCTACTTCGCCTCCATCTGTTTCCGGCATCACTATGTCGAGCAAGATCAGATCCGGCCTAAAATTCTGGGCACTTTGATGAGCGTTGGTAGCGTCATTCTCTTCCAGCACGGAATAGCGGCCTGTCTTTTCGAGAAGGATTTTGACCAGGTGGGTAGTGTCGCGGTCGTTATCAACAATCAGGATGCGTCGCTTTCTATCGGCCCCGAAAGCATTCGGGGTTGAACCCGGCCAGGAGAACTCAGGCTCGGACTCCCGAGGAAAAAAGTCTGCTTCGATTACCTTGTTCATACTTTTTTTCGGTGACATATTTTTGCGTTCCTAACTTGTCAGCCAGGTGACGAGCCACGCTCCCAGAAGCCCGAGGATTATCCCGATTAACGGGCTCGAAATTGCGAACCACAGCGGAAGCGCCTCGCGTAATGGGAGCACGTCGCGCCTTCGTTCACGCGCGCTTGCGACGGAAAAAAATGTTGCGGGCCCGGCCGCGAAAGGTTTCGGGGTTCCGGTGGCAACCTCCAGAGAGTTGATTGTTTTCATGCTCTCAAGTTATCGCTGGCGACCAAGGCGCCGCTATTGCGCGTCTGTGGGATTTTGTAATGCCACGTTAGAGTCGATCCACGCTGCCTCTTTCGGGTGAGAACCGCTCGGAAACCTTCGGATTGTTTTACAAATTTCGCGGGCGAGTGGTGAGTGAAAGGATGGAATCAGCGCTCGGTCCGCGTTTAGCGCTCAGACGGACCTGTCATATGCCCATCATGAGGACAACGCGGAAGCGCACTTTGCCGCTGTGCATCTGTTCGTAGGCTTCCGCCACGCGGCTCAGCGGATATTTCTCGATCATCGGATGCACGCCGGTCAACGCACTGAATTCCAATGTGTCCTGCGAATCCCGCGCTGTGCCGGAGTACCAACCCGCCACCGATCGATTTCCCAAAAACAACGGCATCGGGCTTACGGTCAGGGGTTCGGTAGGCGCGGCTGGCATAACCAGCTTGCCGCGTACCGACAATCCATCCACCAGCGCGGAAATCGCCTGTGCGTTCGGTGCCGTCGCCAGAATCACGCGTGCGCCGCCAAGCTTTTGCAATTCCGCCGCCGCATCGCCAGTGCCCGAATCAATGTAATGATGCGCACCAAGTTTCTTCGCGAGCGGTTCCTTGTCCTTCCCTCGGCCGAGCGCCACCGTCTTGAATCCCATTTGCCGTGCGTACTGAACTCCGAGGTGTCCCAGTCCGCCGATGCCCTGCACCGCCACCACGTCCCCGCCGCGCGCACCCGAATTGCGGAGCGCGTTGTAAACGGTAACGCCCGCGCACATGAATGGCCCCGCTTCCTCGGCTGGCAATTCATCTGGAATCGCCGCCAGCGCTGCTGCTGGTGCGATCATGTACTCGGCATATCCGCCGTCGAAATCGATGCCGGTGACTTTGCGATTGGCGCACATTGCGAAATCGCCGCGCCGGCACTGTTCGCATACGAAATCATGTCCGCCATGCCAGCCTACGCCGACGCGCTGACCTTTCTTCCATTCCGTGACGTTGCCGCCGACCGCATCGATGCGTCCCGCGACTTCATGACCCGGCACACGGGGATACTGAAGCCCGGGCCAAAGACCGTCCTTGACGACGAAATCGCTGTGACAAATGCCGCAAGCCTCCACTTTCACGCGAACCTGCCCAGCGCCTGGCTCCGGGATGTCGCGCTCCACTAATTCCCAATCGCCACCGGGTTTGCTGATCTGCGCCGCCTTCATTTTCGTATTCATAAAATACCTCTGTTTCTCATTTGCGCCGTCTCGTGAGATCTGCCCTTGCTCAAAGCTTTGTCATTTCAGCCTACGCGGCTTCGTCGAGTTGAAACCGTTTGCGAAAGACACTGTCGAACATTCGCGGCGGAGCGAAGCGGTGCAGCCGACTCAACATCACGCCTTCGCCCACCGGGTAATGCAAACGCGGTGACCTGGCGGTTACGGCGTCATAAACGACTTCGGCGACAGCATGAGGATCGTCCCCATTTGCGGTTTCTTTCTCAATGATTTCCGCCACCCGCTGTTTTTGCTCCGCGTAGGCTGGAATGGCTGTTTGCACGGGTTTTTCGTTCGCGTTGATTTTGGTCTTTGTATAGACGGGCTCAACCAGCGCTGCGCGGATGCCGAAGGTTCTGACTTCGTGATCCAACGTTTTGGTGTAACCCTCCAGCGCATGTTTGCTCGCGACATACATCCCGCGGAAGGGCCCGGGAAGAACGCCGAGCATCGAGCTGATGTTAACAATGCGGCCGTAACCATGCTGGCGCATCGATGGCAGAACAGCTTGAGTGACACGCAGCACTCCGAAAAAGTTCGTGTCGAACAACTGACGCGCTTCCTCGATGCTCGTCTCTTCCAATCCGCCCGCGATCGAATAGCCGGCGTTGTTGATCAGGATGTCGATTCTGCCAGCGTTTTCCAATACCGACTCCGCCCCGTCCTTTACGCTTTTGTCATCGGTGACATCCATGAGAACTAACTCGACCTTGGCGATGGGCTCGGCGCGACCAAGATCCCTCACCGTTCCAAACACGCGTGCTCCGCGTTCGGCCAGCAGTTGAGCTGTCTCTCGGCCGATGCCGGAGGAAACACCTGTGATTAACACAACTTTGTTTTCGATCATGAGTTTTCGATCTTGACCGTCCCCATCAGCGAAGACCGCCGGCGACATATATGATTTCGCCGGTGATCCATGCCGCATCCGATGACGCGAGAAAAGCAGCCACAGGGGCGATGTCGTTCGGCTGCCCAATCCGGCCCAGTGGCGTCTGCGCAATCATTTGCTTCTCGAAATCGCTTCCCGGCATTCCCAAAGTGTGAAAGCCTTCCGTCTCGACCCCGCCCGGATTGATCGAATTCACCCGGATCGTCTTTGGCCCCAGCTCCTTCGCTAGCACCCGGGTGATCATATCCACGGCGCCTTTGGTTGCGGTGTAGACCACGGTCGTCGGCGCAGTGATCGTAGTCGCGCTGGAACCGATATTGATCACGCTGCCACCTTCGGCACCAAAGTGTTTCAGCGCCTCCTGTGTTGCCAGGATCAGACCGAGAACATTGACGTTAAATTGCCGATGGAAATGTTCCTCCGTCACGCCTTCGAGCGGCACGAATTCGTAAACGCCTGCGTTGTTGACCAGGATATCGAGCTGACCGAACGCCTTCTTGGTTTCAGAGAAGAGGCGTTCGATTTCTGCCTTTTTGGCCACGTCGGCCTGCACCGCAATGGCCTTTCCGCCCCGTTTTGTTATTTGGTCCACGACTCGATCCGCGCCTTCCTTGGAGGAGGCATAATTGACGACGACGGCCGCGCCTTCGGCAGCCAGATGTTTGGCGATACCGGCGCCGATTCCCTTCGACGCGCCCGTCACGACGGCGACTTTTCCTGCGAGTTTTTTTGTATCCATGTTTTGTGGTTTGGTTTCTTAGGTTGGTTTCTTAGGTTGGTTGTTTTGTTCTATTAAGGCCTACACTTGTGCGAAACCGCCATCGACAAACAATTCCGTTCCCGTGACGTAGCTGCTGTCGTCGGATGCGAGAAACACCACGGCCTTGGCGATCTCATCGGGTTTACCGAGCCTGCCGAGCGGAACACTGTTGGAAATCATCTTCAAGCGTTCCTCGCCAGCTCCTGTGGAAGCCACGAGGTCATTCAGTCCGGGCGTCTCGATCGGCCCTGGGCTCACTGCATTCACGCGAATGCGGCGATCCCTTAAGTCTGTTGTCCATGTCCGCGCAAACGAACGGACGGCGGCTTTTGTGGCGCTATAAACACTATTCGCCGACAACCCTTTACTGGCGACGATCGACGCATTCAGGATGATAGAAGCACCATCCGGCAGCAGCGGAAGTGCTTTCTGCACCGTGAAAAGGAGGCCTTTGACATTGATGTTGAAGATCAAGTCATAGTGCTCCTCAGTGATCGTGCCGAAGGGCGCATACTTCGCAACACCGGCATTCGCGAACACGATATCGAGCTTGCCCTTCTCCCGCTTGATTTGGGCGAAGAGGCGATCAAGATCGCCAAGGTTCGATACGTCTCCTTGTACGCCGGTCACATTTCTTCCGATTTCCTTTACTGCCGCAGCCAACTCCGGATCACGGCGGCCCGTGATGAAGACGTAGGCGCCTTCGCTCACAAACTGCTTCGCCGTCGCAAGACCGATGCCGCTATTGCCACCCGTAATGAGTGCAATTTTTCCTTCAAGCTCACCCATGTATTTCTCCTTAGTTCGCTGTTTGTTAAGACGTCCTAAGACGCCCGGTCACACGAAAGCCATGGTCACTTTGATAACGCACGATGGCGCGACGGGTTTCCGGGCCGAAGGTGCGTGCGTGAAGAAAGGCCAAGCAGATCTGCCAGGCGCGACTCATAAGACTCGCATGTAGGACAATCGCCATTGGCCTCGACCCATTCGGGATGCTGCACGCGCAAGGCATCGTGTATCTGTTGCTGAAGCTGACTGTAAGAGCGAATTTCGTCAGAGGTGGTCGGAGACGTTTTCGTTTTCAACACGAAAAATGTCGGCGATCATCACGCCGCCGCCATTTCGCGTACGCAGGATTTTCCAGTACTACTTACGAGGTAGTCGCCGCTCCCCCGTTCGAGATAGGGAGAGGGACAGTTCCGGAAATGTTTCGGCGGCAAATAACTCGCGCGCTACGATTGCGCAGTTAGCTTTTGGTAATCCGCCACCGTGTCGATGTCGATCTTTCCTTCGGGAAAAAGAAGTTCAGCGACTCGTTCGCGATTTGATAGAATGATCGTCTTCGCGCCGGTCTCGTCGTCCAGAGCGAGCAGTTCCTGAAAACAGGAGCGATCGAACAGCGCCGGCACCCCGAGCGTCTGCGAATAACTTGAGGCGACGATGGCTTTCTTCGTTTTCTCGCGCATCGCGATCAGGCACTTGATTGTGTCCGTTTTCACAAACGGCTGATCGCACGTCAGCAACACTATCGCTTCAATATCGGGCGCTTGGTTAACTGCGCCCTCTACCCCGACGCGAATGGAACTTCCCATCCCGCGTCGCCAGTCTTGATTTTCGGCGACAATCGCGTCTGTTTCTTTCAATTCACGCTCGATCTGTGCGCGTTTGCTTCCGAGCACGACAACAATCGCCGAGCAATTTGCATCCTTCGCCGCATTGACAGCGCGTCGCACCAGGCTTTTGCCGCGGAATTGAACAAGTTGTTTCGGCCGGCCGAATCGCGACGACTCGCCCGCCGCCAAAATCACCGCACCGATCTTTTGCATTCGTTAGGCGCGAATGGTCGCTGCTTTCTTCAAGTTGTGAATAGAGATTTTTCGTTCGCGCAACGATTCGCCGGAGCCGTATGCAAAGACGCGTTGAATTTCCGACACAATTGCCAGTGCAATTTCTTCCGGCGTTTCCGCTCCGAGGTCGAGACCGGTGGGCGCAAAGAAGCCGGCGTTGATCGTCACGCCCAGATCGAGAAGATCGTCCAGCAATTGATCGCGCCGCTTCCGTGGGCCGATCAAGCCGACGTAGCGCAAGTTGAGCGGCAGCAATTTTTGTAGAGCGACAAAGTCGCGTCCGTAATTGTGCGACTTCACAATCGCCGCCGTCCATTCATCCGGTTCGACCGCTAAGCTATTTGCATCGACAACTTCGATCGCTTGCCAGCCGACCAGTTCGCTCAACTTGTGAATCGGTGCGCTATCCGGACCTTCGCCGAAAATGAAGAGTCGGATCGGCGGATGAATTTCCTGCACAAACGCGCCAGCGGTCGCTTCTTCATCAAATTGCAAAATCCGGCTGCCACGCTCGTTTGCATCTCCTTCGAAGATCGTAGCTGCAACACAACTGCGCCGCGCATCGACATGCGCCGCAAGTTCGACAAGAAACTGTTCTGAGACGCGCTCAACGAAGATGTCGATCTTGCCGTGGCAACCGAAACGCCGGCGCGTATCGAAACTCAGGATCGCCGTTTCACCACCGCGCAAAACGTCGCGCGCGCGTACGGACACTGCTTCCTCGATGCATCCGCCGCTGAGCGACCCCACCGTGCGACCATCTTCGCAAATCAACATGCGCGCCCCCGGCCGTCGATAGCTTGAACCTTCGGCATGCACCAGCGTTGCCAAGGCGAACGATTGGCCGCCACGCTTGCCGACTTCGCGCAAAATGTCGTGGATTTCTTTCAAATGAGTTTCTCGATCTTGATTGGCAGTTCGCGCACGCGAACGCCCGTCGCGTGGTGGACCGCCGCCGTGATGGCGGCGGCGATTCCGGCCAGGCCGATCTCGCCGATCCCGCGGGCGCCAAGCTCGTTGATCTCTTTGTCGGGGAAATCGAGGAAATGCACGTCGATTGGCGGCACGTCGGCGTTCACCGCCATCATGTAGTCGGCCAGGTTCGAATTAATCGGCGCACCGTTTTGCGGATCGTACGAGGTCTCTTCGAAAAGCGCCATGCCGATTCCCATCACGACCGCGCCCTCGATTTGGTTACGTCCGGCCAGCGGGTTTAGAATGCGCCCCGCGTCGATGACAGTCACGACGCGGCTGACGCGCAACCGGGCCATCTCCGGCTGCCAGGTGACTTCGACGAAGTGACAGCCGAACGAATGCGTCGAGAACTTGGGCTTTGGATTACCGAACGTCGCTTCGGATTTACCGCCGCCTGTGACCAGGCGGAGGTTGGCGCGGCGAAGCACATCAGCGAATGGTACGCCGCCAGCAGGACCGTCGGCCTTCACAAAGACCCGGCCACCTTCGAAGGCCAGATCGTCGGGCTTGAGCTTCTCGAATTGTGTTCCCGGCGTTGTCGTCGCGATCGTCATCAGCGATGCGATCGCATTGTCCGCCGCTGCAAAGACGGCCGGGATCACCGACCCGGTCACCATCGAACCGCCCGAGAGCGGGCCTTCCGGAAGCAACGTATCGCCAAGCATCACTTCGACCTTGTCGAGCGGCACACCGGTCTTTTCCGAGGCAAGCTGTGCGAGGATCGTGTACGTGCCGGTGCCAATGTCCTGCGTGCCGCACGCGACGCTGACGGTGCCATCATCGCGAAGTTGCACATTGGCCTCGGCGGGGAATCGAGCAGCGATCCATGTACACCCGGCCATTCCCCAGCCGAGCGTTAAGCCGTCGCGCCTCATCGAGCCGACCTCTGGGTTGCGCTTCGACCAACCGAACTTTGCCGCGCCAAGCTCGAAGCACTCGAGCAAATGACGTGACGAGAACGGAATGCCTAACGACTCGTCGATTTTCGGCTCATTGAGGACGCGTAGGCGGACGGGGTCGATCTTGAGTTGGTCGGCCAGTTCGTTCATCGCCGACTCGGTCGCGTAGAGTCCGGGCACGGCGCCGGGGCCGCGCATGGCAGTCGGTGAGCCGACATTTCGCCGGGCGCGTCCGAACTTTACCCGGAGGTTCGGCACACTGTGGTGGAACGACGTCGCCTCGCCGCAGTCTTCGTGATAATTATCGAGGATTGCGTGGTGGTTGACGTAGTCGTGCTGGAGCGAGACGAGCTTTCCGTCAGTGGTGGCGCCGAGGCGCACACGTTGCTGGGTGCGGGGACGATGACCGACGGTCTGGAACATCATCTTGCGGCTGATGACGAGTTTGACCGGCTTACCCAGCTGCCGGGCCGCAGCGACGGCGAGCGCACAATGCGTCCATGGCCAAAGTTTGCTGCCGAAACCCGAGCCGACAAACTTGGTGATGACGCGGACGTTCTCTCTCGGCAAGCCGAACATTTGCGCGAGTATGCCCTGAAGATTGAAGACACCCTGCGACTCCTCGTAGATCGTCAGCATTGAGCCATTCCAGATCGCGGTGGTCGCCTGGAGCTCAATCGGGTTGTGCGTCTCGGCGGGCGTGACATAGGTCTGGTCGAGCTTGACCGGTGCGCTTGCCAAAGCGCTCTCGGCATCCCCCCTTTCGCTTTGCACGCGGTTGACCGGGCCGAACGTGGTAGGAACCACATCGGGCTCGTCGTCGGCTTCGAGATTAGGATCAACGTTGTGCTTGTCCCTCGTGTACGTGACGCGAACCGCGTCGGCAGCGGCTTTGGCCGTCTCGAACGTGTCCGCCACGGCGAGCGCGACGTATTGGCCGTAGTAGCGAACGACATCATCTTCGAACGGCGGGCGACGCTCGTCGATGATGCCTTCGAACCCTTGTCCCTGGACGGAGCGGAAAATCTTTCCGATGTTTTCGCGATGAAAAATCGCGCGCACGCCCGGCATCTTTTCCGCCGCCGCTGTGTCGAGTTTCGCAACTCGGCCGCTGGCGATCGTCGCCTCGACCGGAACAGCATACAACATCCCGGGAAAGTGGAAGTCGGAGGCGTACTGCGCCTTTCCGGTTACCTTCAATGGGCCATCCACGCGTGGCGTCCTGCGACCGATCGGTGACGTTGTCGGGGCTTCTTGTATCGTTGGCATGTTCGGCTACTCGTTAGGCAGTCTGGGTCGCGAGTTTCAGCGCGTGCACGAGACAGCGTTTGGCCAGCTCGACCTTGAAGCCGTTTTCGCTCTGCGGCTTCGCGCCACGCAACGCCGCCTCCGCCGCTTTTCGGAAGACGACTTCTGTTGCCGATTGGCCTGTTAGTTCACCTTCGGCCTCAGTCGACCTCCAAGGCTTCGTGCCCACGCCACCCAGCGCGATACGAGCGCGCGTCACTTTCCCGTTAGCCACCGTCACCACTACCGCGGCGGAGGCGAGCGCAAATTCGTAGGAAGCCCGGTCGCGCAGTTTTAAATAGAGAGAGCGGCTTCCCGGCGCCGGCGGCGGAAGCGTGACGTGAGTAATCAGATCGCCCGGCTCCAATACTGTCTCACGTTGCGGGGTGTTCCCCGGCAAAACGTGGAAGTCCGCAATAGGAATACTGCGCTCGCCCTTTGTCCCGCGCACATGAATGGTCGCCTCGAGCGCGGCCATGGCCACGTTCATGTCAGACGGATTCGTAGCAATGCAATGTTCGCTAGTGCCGAGAATGGCCAACGAACGGTTGGCCCCACCGATCGCCGCGCAGCCCGTGCCGGGCTCACGCTTGTTGCATGGCATATCGGTAGCGCGGAAATACATGCAGCGCGTCCGTTGCAGCAGGTTGCCAGCGGTGGTCGCCATATTCCGAAGTTGCGCTGACGCGCCGCTCAAAATCGCTTCGGAAAGAACGGCGTAGTTCTTACAAACGAGCGGGTGGTAAGCCAGGTCCGAGTTGCGGACTACCGCGCCAATCGTTAGGCCGCCATCGGGAAGCGCTTCGATCTTATCGAGCGGTAGCCGGTTGATATCTACCAGCCTCTGCGGCTGCTCCACATTCAGCTTCATTAGATCGATGAGCGTGGTCCCGCCGCCGATGAAGCGAATCTCCGCTCCCTGTTGGGCCGTGCTCGCCTTAGCCGCACTGGCGATAGCTTGCGCGCTATCGCTGGCCCGTGTGAGTGCGAAAGTTTTCATCCCGTTCTCTGCGGCTTGGCGTTTTGCCGGACACTCTGAATAGCAGCGACAATGTTGGGATAGGCTCCGCAGCGACAAATATTGCCGCTCATGAACTCCTTCACGTCCGCGTCCTCCGGCCCGCACGGCTCTTTCAAGAGCGCCACCGCCGACATGATCTGCCCGGGTGTGCAATAGCCGCATTGGTAAGCGTCACAGGCAACGAAGGCAGACTGCACCGGGTGCAGATTTTCCGGTTGACCGATGCCCTCAAGCGTTGTGATCTCGTCGCCCTCGTGCATCGCAGCGAAGCAGAGACAGGAATTCACGCGCCGGCCATTGATGTGCACTGTGCACGCACCGCACTGGCCGTGATCGCAGCCTTTTTTTGAACCGGTGAGTTGCAAACGCTCGCGCAGCGCGTCAAGCAACGTCACTCGAGGATCGATATCGAGCGCGTAATCCTTGCCGTTAATCTTGAGCTTAACATGAACAGAATCGTTGCCCACCGTCGTCGGTGCGGTGGCGGGTTCAGCTGCGCTAACTACCGGCTCCAAATCCGATTCGTTGTCCATATCTTCTTGGTTTCTCCGCGGTTAATTGGCGAAGCGCCTAAGGAGCATGTTCCTGGTTATAGTCCGATCGCAAGAACTAAAAGGCTCGCTCGTATATAAGTGTATTTGCTTAGGCTTATTTGAGTATTTCTGAGAAGAACCAGGTCCGCCGTTCGCTCTCGTTGATCCAGTTCTCGATCAAACTGGCAGTAGCCACGTCGTTGTGCCGACCGCAGTTTTTCAGGGTTTCGTTCATCTAATTGTTGAGGTGTGCGCAAACATCGCTTGCGTTTGATCAGGCGACATGATCGACGTCGAATTCTTGACGCAACGGCAGACCACTTGTGACATCATGCGATCTGCCGCGGCGTCTTGAATTCAGGCTGCTTTTTTTGAGCCTTGCTGACCCTGCTTAATGAACGCCAGCAGGTCGGCGTTGATCGTGTCTGCCTGCGTGGTGGGCATGCCGTGCGGGAAACCCTTGTAGGTCTTCAGCGTCCCGTTCTTTAGCAGCTTGGCCGACAATGGCCCGGCGTCGGCGTAGGGAACGATCTGATCGTCGTCGCCATGCATCACCAGTACCGGCACGGTGATCTTCTTCAGGTCTTCGGTGAAATCGGTCTGTGAGAAGGCGACGATGCCATCGTAATGCGCCTTCGCGCCGCCCATCATGCCCTGGCGCCACCAGTTCTGGATGATCGCCTCCGAGGCTTTCACGCCCGGCCGGTTGAAGCCATAGAATGGCCCCTCCGGCAGGTCGCGATAGAATTGCGAGCGATTGGCCGCGAGCTGCGCCTGCAATCCATCGAACACTTCTTTGGGAAGGCCGCCGGGATTGGCCGCCGTCTTCACCATCAGCGGCGGCACCGCGCTGATCAGCGCAGCCTTCGCCACCCGGCTTTCGCCATGCCGTCCCAGATAATGCGCCACCTCGCCGCCGCCGGTGGAATGACCAACGTGAACGGCGTGCTTCAGATCAAGATGCGCGGTCAAAGCCGCAAGGTCGTCGGCATAGTGATCCATGTCATGGCCGTCGCTCGTCTGGGTGGACCGGCCGTGGCCTCGTCGGTCATGGGCGATGACGCGATAGCCGTGTTTGAGGAAGAACAGCATCTGCGTGTCCCAGTCATCGGCCGAGAGCGGCCAGCCATGACTGAAAACTACGGGCTGTCCCTTGCCCCAATCCTTATAGTAGATCTGCGTTCCATCTTTGGTTGTGATCGTGCTCATGTCTTTGCTTTGTTAACGGTTCAGTGTTGCCTGCCGTGTTTTATCTCGAATAAAAACCAAGTGCGACGTTCGGTTTCATCGATCCAAACTTCGATCAGACTCGCCGTGGCGACGTCGCGATGCTCGTCACACACGTTGTGTGCCTCGCGCAGACGCGCGGCCAGCGTTTTGTTGTCGTCGGCCAGCTCTGCGATCATGTCCAAAGGTTCGACGTACTCCGCATCGTTATCGAGGACGCGCTGAGTGCGGGAAATGTGGCCGATCGATCTCAGCGTAAGCCCGCCAATCTTTCGAATTCGCTCCGCGATTGGGTCCGTCATCGCGAAAAGCTGATCGGCGTGTTCGTCGAGAAGTAAATGATAATCACGGAAGTGCGGACCACTCATGTGCCAGTGGAAATTTTTGGTTTTCAGGTAGAGCGCGAACACGTCCGCGAGAATGGCGTTCATGGCCCCTGCGATGTCCTTGGTGGCCGAACGTGTGAGATCAGTCGGTGTTGTCAGTGGAGCGTCGCGTCTCTGCCGAAGCTCTGCCGTTTTTGTCGAACCATTTCTAGGCATATTATTTTTCCTTTGCGTGGGTTTGATTTTGTTTTTTCTGAACAGCTATAAACCGAGATCGCTTAAGCTAGGATGCGCATCCGGACGGCGCCCAAGCGGCCAATGATATTTTCTCTCCGACTCCTTAATTGGGAGATCGTTGATGCATGCGTAGCGAAACCGCATCAAGCCATTGTCCCCAAACTCCCAATTCTCATTGCCATATGAGCGAAACCAGTTCCCCGAGTCATCGTGCCACTCGTAGGCGAAGCGCACCGCAATACGATTTCCAGTATAAGCCCAGAGCTCTTTGATTAACCGGTAGTCCAGCTCTTTCGCCCATTTGCGTTTGAGAAATTGGATGATCTCTGGTCGTCCACTCGGGAACTCGGCGCGATTTCGCCAGCGCGAGTCGATAGTATAAGCGAGGGCCACTTTTTCAGGATCACGAGAATTCCAGCCATCTTCCGCCGCGCGAACTTTCTGAATAGCAGTCTCACGAGTAAACGGAGGCAGAGGAGGACGCGTCGGGATGTCTCTTTGAGTCTTCGATTCGCTAACCTGCATTTGCTGATTACTCACAAGCATCTCCTCGGTTTTCTTGTTGCCTCAAGATGTCAGCGATCATAAGGAGTCCGCCATTGCGCGTCCGCAGGATTTTCCAGTACCACTTGCGAGGTGATCCGTACTCCCTCGTTCGAGGTAGAGTATCCGCGCAGGATCGCGGGTATCGTAGGGTTGGACGATTGAGAGATTGTCCGCCTTTTTTAGAAGAGAGGTACCATGAGAACTAAGTTTACGGTGCATCATAACGAACACGTCAGCAGCCGGCCTTTCGAGGAGGTCGTCAGTGCCTTCGAATCTGCCGTGGGATCGGTCGAAGACACTGGATTTCCAGCGCTATTAGCAAGATCCCGCGAAGGCACGAGCGGGTTCGTGCGCTTCTTCACGGCCGATCACGGGGCGTGGCTGGCGCGCATCGGATTGAACGCCAAGGCGAGGATGTACACGATCGGCAATCCGTTGATCGCCCGGACCATGCTCGAGCACGATATTGCGGCGGGATTGAATGTTCCTGTGCGGCTGATGATCTATGAGGATGCGGCGAGTCGGACAACTCGATTGACCTACGATCTTCCTTCTTCCCTTATGAGTGGATTGCAGAACGAGAAAGTCACTGCGGCCGCGAAAAAGCTGGATGCCAAACTGATTGCTCTCGCCGTTCACGCTACCAGTGCGAAAGCCTAGATGGCTTACTGACTATCAACAATCAACTCTCAACTAAGAACTTCACCTCTTCGGCTATGCGAATCCTTATCGTCGGCGCCGGTGCGGTCGGCGGCTACTTTGGCGGCCGGCTTGCCGAGGCCGGGTGCGACGTGACCTTCCTCGTCCGTCCAACCCGAGCGAAACAGCTCGGTCAGGATGGCCTACGCATCATCAGCCCGCATGGTGATGCGGTCCTCACTCTGAAACTCGTCAGCGCTGAGGAGATCGGCACACCTTACGACCTCGTCTTTCTCAGCGTGAAAGCCTATGCGCTGGAGGCGGCGATGAACGATTTCGCTGCAGCCGTTGGACAAGAAACGATGATCTTTCCCGTGCTCAACGGCATGCGCCACATCGACCTCCTGACGAAGCGGTTCGGAGAGCATGCGGTCATCGGCGGCGTCTGCCAGGTGGCGAGCGAGATCGACGATGCAGGTCGCATCGTGCAGCTCGCCGACTTTCAGCAACTGGTCTACGGCGAACGCAACGGCGAGACGACGCCCCGTTTGCAAACGCTCGACGCAACGCTGCAGGGCGCGGGATTCGACGCACGTCTGTCGACGGACATCATGCAAGAGATGTGGGAGAAATGGGTCCAGCTCGCCAGCCTCGGCGCAATCACTTGCCTGATGCGCGGCACGATCGGCGAGATCGTGGCTGTGCCAGGCGGGGCCGAGCTCTCGATAGATGTGTTGAACGAGTCCGCCGCGGTTGCCACTGCCTGCGGCTATAAGCCGTCGGAAAAAGTGCTTTCAAGACACACGGTCGCCATGACAGCGCCGGGATCTTCGTTGACGTCTTCGATGTATCGCGACTTGCGAAAGGGCGCGCCCGTCGAGGCCGATCATATCCTGGGCGACTTCATCGAACGCGGTAGCGCCCACGGAGTTACCACGCCATTATTGAAAGCCGCTTTCGTCAATCTCCGCGTTTATCAGGACAGGCTCCCGAAGCGTTGAGGCGCGCCGGAATTATCCTTTGGAACGTGCCTCAGAACGAGGCCGCCTCTTTCGGTTACCGCTCGAAGACACCTAACTGGCGAAGACCGCTCATCCAATCCTCGGTGTGCCACGTCCGAATAATTCTCCTGTCCTTGAATTCGTGTATGTCGACAACCTGAATGTCCATTTTGCGGTTCTTAGACGGAAAATCCAAGAACGGTTGGCTCTGCGTGCCAGCCATTCTGGCGCGGACGACCACCTTGTTCCCGTCCTGGAGAATGTCCTCGATGGTTAGTTTCAGATCAGGGAAACTCGTCGTCAGCTGCGCGAGAAGCGGCTTCACACCGGCAGGGCCCGGTGGTGTGCCGGGAGCCCCGGGAATATCAACCCAGTCGTCGTGCAGGATTTGCTCGAGGAGCGCTGGATCTTTCTTGGTAAACGCCTCGTACCAAAGCGTAACGGTTTTTTTGTAAGTATTCATATCTTCGTTCTTGTTGGTGTTGTTGTCTTGGGCATTCACGAGCGAACCGGCTGCGAAATAGAGGAGAGTAAGCAGATACGTTTTCATAGGCGTAAAATTCAGGCGGCACGATGTGAGTTCGTTAACAAAGGCGCCTCCGCTGTCTCAGACGCAAGCGCCGTTCGCACCAGAGGAGCAACGCGCGTCCCAAGCAGCTCGATCGCGCGCATCAGTTTCGCGTGCGGCAGGGCCGCGACGCTCATCTGAAACGTAAGGCGGGAGATGCCGCCTAACGACTCGTTCACGCGCAGGATTTTTTCTGCGACGGTTTCCGGATCGCCGACCAGGAGCGCACCGGTCGGTCCGAGCTGGGCGTCGAAGTGCGCGCGAGTCATAGGTGGCCATCCGCGCTCCCTGCCAATCTCAGTGAAGCTTTGCGCATAGCCGGGAAAAAACTCGTCTTCGGCCGTCGTCGAACTGTCGGCGACGTAACCTAAAGAATGGATGCCAACCTTGAGCTGATCCGGAGAGTGTCCAGAGCGCAAACCCGCTTCGCGATAACGGTCGATCAGTGGTCGAAAACGGTGCGGCTCGCCGCCGATGATCGCGACCATCAGGGGCAGCCCGAGCGTGCCGGCGCGAATGAAGGAGCCGGGCGTGCCGCCGACACCAAGCCAAACCGGCAGCGGGTTTTGCAACGGGCGCGGGTAAACTCCCTGCCCGGTGAGCGCCGCGCGGTGCTTGCCCGACCAGTGAACGTGTGTGTTCTCGCGGATGTTAAGAAGCAGATCGAGTTTCTCGGCAAAGAGCGAATCGTATTCCTCGAGTTCAAGCCCGAAGAGCGGAAACGCTTCGATGAATGAACCGCGCCCAGCGACGATCTCTGCCCGCCCCTGCGAGAGAAGGTCGAGAGTAGCGAACTCTTGGAAAACGCGCACCGGGTCGGCCGCGCTCAGCACGGTGACGGCGCTCGTTAGGCGAATGCGCCGCGTTCGTGCGGCGGCGGCCGCGAGGATTACCGTCGGCGCGGAGTCGAGGAACTCGCGCCGGTGATGTTCGCCGATGCCAAAGACATCGAGGCCGACCTCGTCAGCGAGCGTGATCGCTTCGAGCAACTCGCTGAGATGTTTTGCGGGGTCGACTGCCCGGCCCGCCGCGTCAACGGTTGCCGCTACGAAACTATCTACGCCAATTTGCATCAGTGATCTCGTTGAAGTGGAAGCGTTGGAAAGATGATCCCATCAATCTTAAGCCGGGAAATTCACTCGGGCCCACGTTGCGAACTTGGTCGGTTGACGGCCTGCTATTTTGTTTGCGAGCGCAATTCGGTCGGACGAATCCGAACCCAGGTAGGTATGAGCTTGCCAGTAACTGAACATCGCTGCCACCTCGGCGCCACCAGGGAAAAGAGGGGCGAAAACTTCCTTTGAGATCTGTTTGTATGAGAATTTGTGACCCTGTCGATTTAGGGCGTCGACGATTTCGTTGAAGCTCATGAAATCACCGACGAGTGGCAGATACTCACCATTGCCTGCCTCATCCGGGTGACCGAATGCGCCGGCAACGATGTTGCCGAGTTCGGTAATGTCGCCCATGTGGATGCAACGCACATCTGGATCAAGAGGAAGAGCCCAGCCCGCGGATCCATCAGCCTGCTTTTGCGGAGCAAGAACGCCCACAAGGTTCTGGTAGTAGAAAGGCGCGATGACGAAGGTATGATTCGCAAACCCGGCTTCCTTGACTATCGGATCAATCCTGGCCTTGCCGGTAAAGTGGGGAGCGT
>Ga0307312_10000165_pt1 | contig 26921 bp, 21 predicted proteins | sample ER_DNA_202_FD_194489 | JGI IMG/M metagenome (GOLD analysis project Ga0307312, IMG submission 194489) | Bulk soil microbial communities from the East River watershed near Crested Butte, Colorado, United States - ER_DNA_202 | ecosystem: Environmental > Terrestrial > Soil > Floodplain | place... | reverse complement strand
TGCATCGCGCTTTCACCGTTCTCCATGTGGCGAACGATGTTCTCGATCATCACGATGGCGTCGTCGACCACGAAGCCGGTGCCGATCGTCAAGGCCATCAGCGACAGATTGTCGAGGCTGAACCCGGAAAAATACATGATGCCGAAGCTCGTGATCAGCGACAGCGGCAGCGCAACGCCCGCGATCAGCGTGGCCCGCAAGGAGCGCAGGAACAGCAGCACCACGAGCGTGACCAGCACCACGCTCAGGATCAGCGTGAATTGCACGTCGCGCACGGAGGCACGAATGGTCACGGTACGGTCGCTGACCACGGTCAGGTTCACGCCGGCCGGGATCGCGCGCTGCAATTTCGGAATTTCCTCGCGAATCTGGCGGACGACTTCGATCACGTTGGCGCCGGGTTGCCTCTGGATATCGATGATGACCGCCGGCGTGCCCTGGTACCAGCCGCCGGTGCGATCGTTTTCCAGCCCGTCGACGATGACGGCGACGTCGCCGATGGTGACCGGCGCGCCGTTGCGGTAGGCGATGATGATGGGCTTGTAGGCCTCCGCCGCCGCGATTTGGTCGTTGGCGGCAATAGTGTAGGCCTGTTGCGCGCCGTCGAGCGATCCCTTCGGCCCGGAGACATTGGCGCCCGCGATCGCGTTTCGCAAATCCTCCATTGAAATGCCATAGGCCGCGAGCCGCGCCAGATCGGCCTGCACCCGCACCGCCGGCTTCAGCCCGCCCAGCACCGCGACGCGTCCGACGCCGGAAAGCTGGCTGAGGCGCTGCGCGAGGATGGTGTCGGCGAGGTCGCTCATGGCGCGGAGCGAAATCGTGTCCGACGTCAGCGCCAGCGTCAAAACCGGCGCGTCCGCGGGGTTCACCTTGGCATAGGTCGGCGGGTACGGAAGATTTCTCGGCAGCACTCCCGCCGCGGCGTTGATGGCAGCCTGCACATCCTGGGTGGCGCCATCGATGTCGCGGTTGAGGTCGAACTGCAGCGATATCTGGCTGACGCCGAACGAACTCGTCGAGGTCATCGACGACAGCGATGGAATCTGCCCGAGCTGACGCTCGAGCGGCGCGGTGATCAGCGAGGCGATCACGTCGGGGCTGCCGCCCGGCAATTGGGTCGTCACCTGCACCGTCGGGAAATCGACTTGCGGCAGCGCCGATACCGGCAACGCCCAATAGCCGAGCGCACCGCCGATGAACAGCGCGATCCCCAGCAGCGAGGTCGCGATCGGACGACGAATGAACGGTTCAGAGACGCTCATCGATGCGTTCTCACGTGCGAAGTCAGGTGTTCAAACCACGAATGTTGCAACCGACGAAGTTTGCGGTCATGGCTGCGACTTCGCTCCGCTGCCCGACGGCTCGCTTGCTCGCGCGGGTCCGGTTTGACCCCTTTGATCGCCTTCGCCCTGGCTGCGCTCACCCCTCTTGCCGCGGCGCTCGCCTTGACCGTCCTTGCCTTGGGCGTCATTACCCTGCACGTCCCTGCTGCTCCGCTTCTTGCGCGGCGCAAGATCCGCCGCCGGCGTCTGCTCCTCCTTGCCAACGATGACTTTTGCGCCATCCGACAGATTGGCAAAGCCGGTCGTCACCACGCGATCGGAGGGCGACAATCCGCTCGCGATCACCGCGTCGGTTTCGTTCTGCTGCGTTACCACAACCGGCTTCGCGGTCACGACGTCGCCCTCGCCGATGACGTAGCTGAACGTGCCCGCGGGGCCGCGCTGCACCGCCGAGGTCGGCACCACGATCCCGCTTGAGAGCGTATCGACCTTGAGCCGCACATTGACGAATTGACCGGGCCACAGTTGAAAATTGGCGTTGGGAAATTCGGCCTTGAGTTTGAGCGTGCCGGTGGTCGGATCGACCTGGTTGTCGATGCCCTTGAGCGTGCCGCTGTCGATCACCGTTATCCCGTCATTGCCGAAGACGTCGACGGTCAAGGGACCCTTGGCCGACGCAGTGTTGACCCGCACGATCTGCTGCTGCGGAAGACTGAACTGCACCGCGATCGGTTGCAGCTGGGTGATGATGACGAGGCCGGTGAGATCAGAGGCATGGATGATGTTGCCCTGATCGACCTGGCGCAGGCCGGCCCGGCCCGACAGCGGCGCAATGATCTTGGTATAGCCGAGCATCGCCTGCGCGTTGTCGATCGCCGCCTGATCGGCTTTCACCAGCGCTTCCTGCTGGGCCACGACGGCGCGTTGGGTATCGTATTGCTGCCTGGAGCCGGCGTTGGAGGCGGAAAGCTGCTGATAGCGGGCCAGGTCGAGGCGCTGATTTGCCAGTTGCGCTTCATCCTGCGCCTTCTTGGCCACGGCCTGATCGTACTGCGCCTGGTAGATCACCGGATCGATCTCGGCGAGCACATCGCCCTTTTTGACATCCTGCCCCTCGGTGAAATTGACCGCGATCAACTTGCCGTCGACCTGGGAGCGCACCAGCACGTTGTTCAGGGCGCGGACGGAGCCGACGCCGTCGAGATAAACCGGCACGTCCTGGATGCGCGGTGTCGCCGCCAGCACCGGCACCGGCAGATCGGGACGCGCGTTCCTGTTGGCGGCCTGCCTCTGCTGCAGCGAGGTCCAGGCGATATAGCCGAGGCCGCCGAGGATCAGGAGCGTAACCGTAATCGAAACGGTGCGGCGGCGCGCACGCGAGGCCACGAGGGCAACGCGGTCGCCGGCTGCTTTCGCGGTTTCGCTCAAATCCGGCTTAAAGAGCATTGACCGGCCTTTCCATCCTCGGCTCCCAACCGCCCCCCAGCGCCTGATACAGGCTGACGATCGCGAGCAGCCGGGCAAGCTGCGCCTGCCACAGCAAATCTTCTGCCTGAAATAACGTCGTTTGCGTATTTAGCACAGTTACGATGTCCGCGGTCCCGGCCCGAAGCTGCTGTTCGGCCAATTGAAAGGCCCGCCGCGAGGATGCCACTACCTCGCGCTGCAGCCGCAGCCTTATGGTGGTCTCGCGAATCGAAACCAGGGCATTATCGACATCGGCGAATGACTGCACCACCGTCTTGCGGTAGATCTGCAGCAATTCATCCTGCCTGGCTTTGGTGAATTCGAAATTGCCCAAAATTCTTCCGCCATCGAAAATCGGCTGCGTCAGGCTGCCGACCATGCTGAAGAACGCGGCGTGGGGCTGAAACAGCGACGACAACGCGGAGCTCTGGTAGCCGCCCTGCCCCGTCAGTTGAATGCTTGGGAAGAACTGCGCGCGGGCGTTTCCGACATTGGCGGTGGCGGAAGCGAGCTGCGATTCCTGGCGCCTTATATCGGGACGCTGCGTCAGCAATTCCGACGGCAGACCGGGCGTGACGCGCGGCGGCGTAATCTGATTGAGCGAGCCGCCTTTGATGTGAACGCTTTCCGGCGGCCGCGACACCAGCGTCGCCAGCGCGTTGATGTTCTGCGACAAGGTTTGCCGCAGCGGCGGAACCAATGCCTTTTGATTGCCGAGAACGCTCTCCTGCTGCGCTACGTCGAGATCGGTTCCGGTGCCCGCTTTAAACCGTTCCTTGATCGCCTCGAGGATGCGCGTCGCGCTGGCGATATTGCGCTCCGCGGTGCGAATCCGGTCCTGTGAGGTAAGCACCTGAAAATAGGCGTTGGCAACGGTGACCAGCGTGGTCAGCGCAACCACGTCGCGATCGAACCGGTTCGCAAAGGCCGTCTCCTCCGCCGCCTGCGTGGCGTCGCGGTTCTTGCCCCAGAAATCCAGCTCATAAGCGGCGCTGAGCGATGCCGTATAGTTGACGACCTCGCGTCCGCCGATGCTCAATCCGCTGGCGCTCGAGCCGGAGGTGCGGGAATAGGCCTCCGACCCATTGCCTTGAAGGGTCGGCAGCAGCGCTGCGCCTGCGATACGCGCCTGCGCGTCGGCCTGGATGAAGCGCGCGGTGGCCGCCGCAATATCCAGATTGACGGTCTGGGCTTCCTCCATCAGATCAGTCAATTCCCGCGAGCGAAATCCGCGCCACCAATCCAGCGTTGGAGGCGCGTCCGCACCGGTCAATCGCGCGGCTTTGTATCCTTGCGGTTTGTATTCTTGCGGAATGTCCAGGGCCGGATCGGGTAGATCCCTGGTCAGAAGGCAGCCCGCAGAACTGGCGACAATGCAGAGCGCCACCAGCCATCTCGCCACGCGATCCAGACAGCGGATGGCAGCAGGCAGGCCTTCGGCGGCAATACCCGGGAATCCCTGGCTCACATCCGCCCTCCGCCGGGCATCATGCTGCCCGACATGCGACGCTGCGAGAACCGCCAGACCGATTGGCGGATGACGCTGATGGGGAGTGCCTGCGAGACATTCACCGGGGTGATGCTTCCTTGAGGGAACCTGATTGCCATACTAGCCGGGGGATCAGGATGCGGACAGTCCCGTTCGACCCTCTACCCCCGCTGTTGTTATCGAATCGAGCGTGCCGATTGGCCACAAAAACCGGAGAGTTATCCATATTTCATTGGGCTTTTCGCAATTCGGCGTGATCCCGGGTACGGCAATCTTACCAAGATTTCATGTGACCCAGCGATCGGAGGTCGCCGCTACTCGTGACCTGGTGTTTGCGAAGTCAAAATAGTTCGCGCTGCACAATCACGAAAACCGGCTTTCACTTTTGCTGGTAGCACTCTAGGCTCGTTGCCGAATAGACAACAGACGGGAAAGAATTCTCGCAAATGAACATCAATCGTGACGTCGTCGAAGCGATCGGCAACACGCCGCTCATCAAGCTGAAACAGGCTTCCGAGGCGACCGGCTGCACCATTCTCGGCAAGGCCGAGTTCATGAATCCCGGACAGTCGGTGAAGGATCGTGCCGGCAAATGGATGATCCTGGAGGCCGAGAAGCGCGGCGACCTCAAGCCGGGCGGCCTGGTGGTGGAAGCGACCGCCGGCAATACCGGCATCGGGCTGGCGGTCGTGGCGAGCGCGCGCGGTTACCGGACCTTGATCGTCATTCCGGAAACCCAGAGCCAGGAAAAGAAGGATACGCTGCGGCTCTGCGGCGCCGAGCTCGTCGAGGTGCCGGCGTTGCCCTACTCCAACCCGAACAATTACCAGCATGTTGGAAAGAGGCTGGCCGATCGGTTGCGCAAGAGCGAGCCAAACGGCGTGCTGTTCGCCGATCAGTGGAACAATCTGGATAACGCCAAGGCCCATTACGAATCCACCGGCCCGGAAATCTGGGAGCAGACCGGCGGCAAGGTCGAAGGCTTCATCTGCTCGGTCGGCACCGGCGGTACGCTGGCGGGCGTCAGCCGCTATCTGAAAGAGAAGAACAAGGATCTCGTCATCGCCTGCGCCGATCCGCCGGGGGCCGCGATGTATGAACTGTTCAAGCACGGCCAGGCCAAGGCGACACCGGGCGGGTCGATCACCGAAGGCATCGGGCTTGGGCGCGTCACGGCCATTATCGAGACCGCGAAGGTCGATGATGCCTTTCTCATTCCGGACGAAGAATCCGTGCGGGTGATCTACGACCTGGTCGAGCACGAAGGCCTTTGCCTGGGAGGCTCGACCGGCGTTAATGTCGCTGGCGCGATCCGGCTTGCCAAGCAGCTCGGCCCCGGCAAGACCGTCGTGACCCTCCTCTGCGATTCCGGAAATCGCTATCTGTCAAAACTGTTCAATCCGGAATTCATGCGCTCCAAGAACCTGCCGGTGCCCGATTGGCTCGAGAAGCGCAGCAAGATCGATGTGCCGTTCGAAAAGGTGTAAGTTCATGCGGTTGCCAAGTTCGTCATGCCCGGCCTTGCCACCTTCGCTAAAGCTACGGCGGCCTAGTACCGAAAAAGCCCGTCGAAGCCTCGGCGTAGACGGGTGCCGGGCATCCACGTCTTAACAGCAAAGTAGCAAGAAAGACGTGGATGGCCGGGACGTCTAGCGCGAAGACGCGCTTCGCGCTTTTGCCCGGCCACGACGAGGAATGATTTTCAACGCAAAATCTGGCTGAGGAACAATTTCGTCCGCGCGTGCTGCGGATTGGCGAAGAAATTCGCCGGTGTATTGGATTCAATTATTTGCCCGGCGTCCATGAAGACGATGCGGTTCGCCACTTCCCTGGCGAATCCCATTTCATGGGTGACGACGAGCATGGTCATGCCTTCCCTGGCAAGGTCAACCATGGTGTCGAGCACTTCCTTGACCATTTCGGGATCCAGCGCCGAGGTTGGTTCGTCGAACAGCATGACTTTCGGGCTCATGGTCAGCGCGCGCGCGATGGCGACGCGCTGCTGCTGACCGCCCGACATCTGGCCCGGATATTTACTGGCCTGATGCGGAATCTTCACCCGCTCCAGATATTTCATCGCCGCGATTTCGGCGTCCTTCTTCGGAGTATTGCGCACCCAGATCGGCGCCAGCGTGCAGTTCTCCACCACGGTCAGGTGCGGAAACAGATTAAAACTCTGGAACACCATGCCGACTTCGCGCCGGACTTCATCCACCCGCCGTAAATTCGGCCCCAATTCGATGTTGTCGACGACGATCTCGCCTTCCTGAAATTCCTCGAGCGCGTTGATGCAGCGGATCAGCGTCGATTTGCCCGACCCCGAAGGACCGCAGATCACGATCCGCTCGCCTCTCGCGACATCGAGGTTGATGTCGCGCAGCACATGAAAATCGCCGTACCATTTGTTGAGGCCGGTAATCGTGACAATCGAGTTCGCGGTCTGGGTCATTTTCTCAATTCCGCTGGTGTACGTTCAGCCGGTGCTCGACGAACAATGAATAGCGCGACATTCCAAAACAGAAGACGAAGTAGATCAGTCCGGTGAAGGCAAAGCCGGTAAACAGCGTCGTCGGCGTCGCCCAGACCGGATCGGCGAATGACGCCCGCAACTGCCCGAGCAAGTCGAACAGGGAGACGATCGAGACCAGCGAGGTATCCTTGAACAGCGCGATGAAGCTGTTGACGAGACCGGGAATGACGTGGCGCAGCGCCTGCGGCATCACGATCAGCCCCGTCGTCTTCCAGTAGGACAGGCCCAGCGCGCTCGCGGCCTCACCCTGCCCGCGCGGGATCGCCTGCAGGCCGCCGCGGATGACTTCGGCCTGATAAGCGCCGGCAAATAGCGCGATGCCGATCAAGGCCCGCACCAGCCCATCCATCGTGAAGCCCGCAGGAACGAACAGCGGCAGCATGTAGGTTGCGAAAAACAGCACGGTGATCAAGGGAACGCCGCGCCAGAATTCGATGAACGCCACGGAAAAAACCCGGATCAGCGGTATCGTCGAACGTCGGCCCAGGGCGAGCGCAATGCCGACCGGCATCGAGGCGACGATGCCGGTGACGGAGACCACCAGCGTCACCAGAAGGCCGCCCCAGAGCCTGGTATCGACGATCGGGAATCCGCCGTGGTCCAGGCCCATGACCGCGATCACGATGCCGATGCCGGCGAAAATCCCAAGGCTGACGATGAGCGAACGCCAGCCGGTGCGAATGCCGCCGTTGAGGACGAACAGCAGGATGGAGACGATCGCGGCGGTCGCGGCAAAATCGGTCCATACCGCGCGGCTGGAGGCCTGAATTTGATCGCGCAGCCAGGTCAGCGGCCAGATCAAATAGGAAATGGCGGTGCTGAGCAGAACGATAAGCTTTCCCAATAACACGAACAGCGGTCCGATGACCGCCGTGGCCTCGCCTGCTCTCGCAAGTTTCCGGCCGCCATCGCCGATGCTGTCATTGAACCCTGACAGAATTCCGGCCGTCCAGCTGACGCCGAAACCCTCCAACCCGCCGCCGTGCAGCAGGAAGAAGGCGATGACGGGAAGCACAATGAAGAACAGACCGGCGTTGAGGCCCTTGGCCGGCAGTCGCGGAATCAACAGCGGCAGCAGCAACAACGCTGCGAGAAAGAACGTCAGGTTGACGCGCCATCGCTCGGCTTCGGGATAGAAGCCATAAATGAACTGGCTGAATTTGGCCTCCACAAAAGGCCAGCAGGCGCCAACCGTGTGTCCCGCAGCCTCCGGAAGACATGCGGTGCGGTCCTTTCCGGTCCAGACCGCATCGACCAGCAGGAATTTCACCGCGGGAACGACGGTGAACCACAGCAAGAGGATGCTCACAATGGTGAGCAGGATGTTGGTCGGCGAATTGAACAGGCGCGTGCGCAGAAAGCCGACAAAACCGGTGGTCTTGACTGGCGGGTCACGCTCGGGAACGAGATCCCGGCGGACGAAGGAGGAAGCGGTGATGTCGCTCATTAGCCCATGCTCCGGCCAAGCCGCCATCCGTAGAAGCTCATGATCGCGCTGGTCACCAGCGAAATCAGCAGATAGACGCCCATGGTGATCGCGATGATCTCGATCGCCTGCCCGGTCTGGCTCAGCGTCGTTCCCGCAAATACCGAAAACAGGTCGGGGTAGCCGATCGCCACCGCCAGCGACGAGTTCTTGGTGAGATTGAGATACTGGTTGGTGAGCGGCGGCAGGATGACCCGCATCGCCTGCGGCACCACGATCAAGCGCAACACAGAGCCACGTTGCAGCCCGAGCGATGAGCCGGCCTCCATCTGCCCCTTATGTACCGACTGGATTCCGGCACGCACGATTTCTGCGATGAATGCCGCCGTATAAGTCGACAGCGCGATCGTCAGCGCAACGAATTCCGGGATGATGCGGGAGCCGCCGGAAAAATTGAATCCCTTGAGTTCGGGGATTTCAAACGTGACCGGCGCACCGAACAACAGCGCGGTCACGAGCGGCAGCCCGATCAGCAGGCCCAGCACATAAGGCCAGATCTTGACCACTCTGCCTCTCTCGAACAGCTGCCGGCGCGCGTAGCGCCGCAACAGCACGGAGGCGACGACCGCAACCAGGATCGCCAGCGCGAACGGCTCCAGACCGGCGTGGGCGACCGGCTTCGGAACCACGAAACCGCGGTTGGAAAGAAAGAAGCTGCCGAACAGCGAGATGCTTTGCCGCGGATTTGGCAGCGCGCTGAGTACGGCGAGATACCAGAACAGGATCTGGAACAGCAGCGGCAGATTGCGTATCAGTTCAACATAGCCGCCCGAGATGCGCGACAGCAGCCAGTTCGGCGATAGCCGGCCCAGCGCAACGAGAAATCCGATCACGGTCGCGAAGAAGATGCCGATGATCGACACCAGGAGCGTGTTGAGCAAACCAACCAGGAACACGCGGGTATAGGTGTCGGAGCCGGAATACGGGATCAGGCTCTGGCTGACGTCAAAACCCGCCGTATTGTTCAGAAACCCGAAACCGGATGTGATCCGCTGCGCCTGCAGGTTGGCGCGGGCGTTGGCGACGATCTCATAGCCGATCCAAACCAGTGCGGCGACGAACAGGATCTGAAGGGCAAATCCTGTCCAGCCCGCACGGCCGCCGAGGGCGCGCTTCAGCCTGAAGACAAACTGCGGCGGTGGTTTTCGGGCCTCGATGGTCATCGCCGCAGCCTGGCGCGATCAGCGGATCGGTGGCGCATATTGAATTCCGCCCTTGTTCCAGAGCTGATTGAGCCCACGGGCAATCCCGAGCTTTGAGCCGGCGCCGACGTTACGATCGAAGGATTCCCCGTAATTGCCGACCGCCTTGACGATCCGCGAGACCCAGTCCTTGGTCAGCCCGAGCTGTTCGCCGAGATTGCCATCGGTCCCGAAGGCCCGTTTGAGTTCGGGCTTGTCCGATTTCGCCATCTCATCGACGTTCTTTTGGGTAACGCCGAGTTCCTCAGCGTTAACCATCGCATACAGCGTCCACTTCACGACGTCGAACCATTGATCGTCGCCATGGCGCACCATCGGACCGAGCGGCTCCTTCGAGATCACCTCCGGGAGTACGGCGTGGTCGGCGGGATTTGAAAGCTTCAAACGCTCGGCATAAAGCTGCGAGACGTCCGAGGTGAAGACATCGCAACGGCCGGATTCATAGGCCTTGACGGATTCGTCGGCTGAGCTGAACGCGATCACCTCGTACTTCATGTTGTTGCCCTTGAAGTAGTCGGCGAGATTCTGCTCTGTGGTGGTGCCGGTTTGCACGCAAACCGATGCGCTGTTCAACTCCAACGCTGAATTCACCTTAAGGGATTTTTTCACCAGGAAGCCCTGACCGTCGTAATAGGTCACTCCCGTAAAATTGGCGCCGAGCGAGGTGTCGCGGGAAAGGGTCCAGGTCGTGTTGCGCGAGAGCACGTCGATTTCGCCGGACTGCAGTGCCGTGAAGCGATCCTTGGCCGACAACGGCGCGAACTTCACCTTGGTCGCATCGTTGAAGATCGCGGCAGCTATTGCGCGACAGATGTCGACGTCGAGCCCGGTCCAGTTGCCCTTGTCGTCGGGTGTCGAAAAGCCCGGCAGGCCCTGGCTCACGCCGCAGGACAACATGCCCCGGTCCTTGACCGTCTTGAGCGTTTGGGCAGTGGCAGCCTCAGTCGAAAAAGCTGCGGCGAGAGCGAGGGTAAGAACCAGGGATGCACGTTTCATGGCAAAGCCTTTCAAGGGTCGTCTGGGAACGTTTGCTTTCCGTTGCCTAAGCTGATGGGCCTAACCGTGATCCCCGCTGCAAACGCCAGCCCGACAGGCAGTGTTAATGTGCAGTCTGGTCAAGCGATGGATCGAAGGTCGCGGCAGGCCCCTCAACGTGCGGCGACAGATAGCTCCGAACGCATCACAGAACGACTGGCGAGCCGGGTCAAGGGGTTGACGGCCCTCTTCTGTGTCCTGTTATTAACAAACCCAGCCCGAACCCGCCGCCCGGCGGGCTTTCACCGGGCGTCGCGGCTGCGGCAAAAGGTCTTTTGGTGGCGGCAGACGCATGAATTCTCCCACGAATAGCGAAGGATCGAAGCCGCTCGAGGCCGAAACCACATTGGTGACCGCAGGCCGCGACACCCAGGCCCAGAAAGGATTCGTCAATCCGCCGGTCGTCCACGGGTCGACCGTGCTTTATCCGACGGCTGACGATCTGCATGCCCATCGCGGCGAGTTCCAGTACGGCCGGCACGGCACGCCGACCACCAGGGCGCTGCAGGAGGCGCTGATGGCGCTCGAAGGCCCGCAATGCGCGGGCGTCGGTCTTGCGCCCTCCGGCCTGTCGGCGATCACCACCACCCTGCTCGCGGTGCTGAACGCCGGCGATCATCTCCTGGTCTGCGACAATGCCTACCGTCCCAGCCGCAATTTTTGTAATGGCCTGCTTGCCCGCTACGGCGTCGAGACGACCTATTTCGATCCCTTGATCGGTGCCGGCATCGCCGGGCTGTTCAAGCCGAACACCAAGGCGGTGCTTGTCGAAGCGCCGGGCTCGCAGTCCTTCGAAATGCCCGACATTCCCGCGATCGCGGCGGTTGCGCATGCGCGCGGGGCGCTGGTGATCGATGACAACACATGGGCGACGGCGCTCTATCACCGCTCGCTCGATCAAGGGGTCGACATCAGCATGCAGGCGACGACCAAATATGTCGGCGGACATTCCGATATCATGTTCGGAACGATTTCGGCCAACGCTAGGGCCTGGCCGATGATAACAGAGGCGATCCGGCTGCTTGGCGTGTGCGCGGGTCCCGACGACGTGTTTCTGGCGCTGCGCGGATTGCGCACACTAGCAGTGCGGCTGGCGCAGCACCATCGATCCGCGCTCGAGATCGCGCGCTGGCTCAAGACCCGGCCCGAGGTTCTCAGGGTGTTGCACCCTGCTCTCGAGAGCGATCCGGGCCATGCGATCTGGAAACGAGATTTTACCGGGGCGTCGGGCCTGTTCAGCATCGTTCTGAAGCCGGCGCCGCAACAGGCCGTCGATGCATTGCTCAACGGCGTCAAATTATTTGGCATGGGCTATTCATGGGGCGGCTTCGAAAGTCTCATCATTCCGTTCGATTGCGCACCCTACCGCACGGCCACCAGATGGGCGCCGGGCGGGCCAGCCTTGCGGCTTCACATCGGACTGGAGAACGTCGACGATCTCAAAGCCGATCTCGAGCGCGGCTTTACGGCCTTCAACGCCGCCTAGCTTGTGCCACCCATGCGAGGAGTAGTGCGATGTCATCGACCTACAATGCGCGGAGCGCTACCGCATACGAGCATTTCATGGGGCGCTGGAGTCGCCAGTTGTCCCCCCGGTTTGTCGAATTTGCGGGTATCGCCGATGGCGAGCGCATTCTTGATGTGGGATGCGGAACCGGAAGCCTCACGCGCGTTATGCTGGAGTCCGCCGACGTAAAAAGCATCGTCGGCGTCGATCTTGCGGACGTCTATCTGGAATCCGCAAGACAAACGATCCGCGATCCGCGGGTTGACTTCAAAGCCGGCGATGCGACCAGCCTGCCTTTTGCGGACAAGAGTTTTGATCGGGCTTTTGCCATGCTGGTTCTTCATTTCGTGCCCGATGCAAAAAAGGCGGTGAGTGAAATGCGGCGCGTGGTCCGCTCGGGCGGGGTCGTTGCAGCCACGGTTTGGGATGGTCTCGGTGGAATGCCGGCACAACGACTGTTTTGGGACGCCGCTGCAACCCTTGGGATCGCCAGCGACAAGGTGCTGCACGACTTCTACTTCCGTCCGATGACGCGGCCCAATGAAATGTCCGCTGCATGGTCCAAAGCCGGACTCAGATCTGTCGAGCAGTCGAGCATCACCATTCGCTTCGACTACGAGAATTTTTCAGATTACTGGATTCCGATCGCGGCGGGAGAAGCCGCACTCGGCAAGTTCGCACTCAGCCTCACGCCCGAACAAAGAGCTGCGTTGGAAGCGGCGGTTCGCAAGGTCTATCTTGGCGGCGAGCCCGATGGCCCCAGATCCTTCGCCACGACCGCCTGGGCATGCAAAGGCATCGTCTGAGCGTTCGACATGCTTGGTGCGCTGAGGTTCACGCGCGCTCAATCCCTCGCCGATGACTGCCGTCCATTGACGATGATGAAATACAGATTGCGCACGTAAACCAGCAGCCCGAGCGCCTGGCCCGCGATGAACACCGGGTCTCGTCGATACAGCGCGTAAATCAACAGCAATACGCCGCCGCCGATCGAGAAGAACCAGAACGCCACCGGGATCACGCTCGCGCGCGCGCGCTCCGATGCGATCCATTGCACCACGAAGCGCATGGTGAAAAATGCCTGCGCTACGAATCCGAGAACCACCCAGCCGTCGAATTTTATCACGAAGACATCTTGCAGATAGGCGGCGAGATTGTTGAACAGCTCAGTCATGACGTCACCTCGGTCGCAACGGGTGTCGACTTCTTGCGGCGGATCAGCCACCACACGCCCGCGAGATCCATGATCCCGATCCATAGACGATCGAAAAAGCCGTAGTTCGAGACGCCGGAGCGGCGCGGTCGGTCGATCACGTCGACATAGGCGATCCCATAGCCCTCGCGGCGCACCAGCGCCGGCAGAAAGCGATGCAGTCCGTCGAAGTAAGGCAGCGCCAGGAACACTTCGCGCCGGAACGCTTTCAAGCCGCAGCCGGTATCGCGGGTGCCATCACGCAAAATCGCGTTGCGCACGCCATTGGCAATGCGCGACTGGATTTTCTTGAAGCCGGTATCCTTGCGTCCGATCCTTTGGCCTGCGGCAAGACCGACCCGGTCGCCGCCATTTTCGATTGCCGAAATCAAATCCGGAAGGAATACGGGATCGTTCTGCCCATCCCCATCGAGCGTCGCCACGATGGCGCCGCGCGCGGCGCGAACCCCGCTGCGCACCGCCGCAGACTGACCCGACGATGTCGCGTGCCGGATCTGGCGCAGATTTCCGTGCTGCTGCATGGCAGCTGCAAGCCGCTCGGCGGTCGCATCGGTTGAGCCGTCATTGACATAGATGATTTCATAGGCCCATCCGCCGCCGAGGGCGGCGGCGATCTCGGCGATCAGCGGGGCTACATTCTCGGCTTCGTTGCGCACGGGGACAATGATGGAAACGGTCACCGCGGCCGGGTCGGAAGAAGGCAAATCAACACTCTTGGTTCGAGCTGAGCTGGCCTGCAGCCGGTTGCTATGTCCGGCGTTTGCGGCGTCCGCTTCTTATGGGGCTGACGCTCCGCGGGCAACCCTTTTGAGGCGCTTCACCGAGGGTCCGGCAAGCGGTACGATGGCGCCATCGCGGCGGATGGCGAACCCGAGACGGCGCGCAGCAAACCAATATCGCACGAGCATTGCGCCGATGACGCCGATCAACGCGCCGGCGACCACGTCGCTGGGATGGTGCGCCAGGAGCACCAGGCGACTGATCGCAATCAGAACCGCATACACAATCATGACGGCCCTTGCCTGCGGCCAGACCGCCGAGACGGCGAAAGCCAGCGCGAAGCTCGTGATGGCATGACCCGATGGAAAGCTGGCATAAGCTTCGGTGCCGTTGAAGTGCGCGAAGTTGAAAGCGTTGGCTTCGCCACCGACAAACGGCCGGCCGCGCCCGACGGCCCATTTGATGCCCTCACCGGTGAGCACCGGCACCAGCACGGCAAAAAACACAAATTGCAGGCGCGTGCCAAAGCCGAGCAGCAGGGTTCGCGAGGTTGCCCGCAATTGCGGGGCAACAATTGCCACGGCGAACAACAGCCCTGCCAGAAACCACAGCACGTAGGCCGATTTCCCGAAGTCGGTCAGGATGCGAACCGGCCAAAGGCTGACGGTGCCGCGTGGCGGCATCAGGACAATCTCTCTCGCATCCAGCGCGTACATCAGCGCGATGATCGCAGCCCCGGCGATGGTCGTCAGCAACAACCCGTGGCGGGCCGATCTCCGCGCCGCCTCGGCACGCCGCGAATGCGATGGCGAACGCACCAGTTGCGTTCCGGCCAGCTGTACCACGGCGCAGAAACGATAAAAGTAATTCGAGGATTGGCCCACGCCGGCCTGCATGGACATTTTGCTTTACTCGGTGCCTTCGGAGCGGAAGATCGCGATCGAAATCGCTCTGCCTTGCGAATAATTATAGCCTTCGATGCGGGTGGCAACGTTGTAGCGCAGCCCGATGGCTTCGGCGCGCTGGACAAAGCCGCGTTCCGATCGCGATTCCACCAGCGCGAACCGGCAACTGCCCTGGCCCAAAAAATCCGCGGCCCCCGATCCGTCGGTCAAGAGCGTCGAGGTACCGTTCATGAAGACCAGGCTCGGCTCGTGAAAGCCTGCGGCCGCGGCCTTCGGTCCGACGCAGACGACGTTGCGCAGTGCGCGCGCGATCTCAGCGCTCGGAAATAGCGGCGTCAACGCCGGCAACACCACGCTATAGAGTGCCGCCGACAGGAACATCGCCGCGACCACCGCGTTCAGCAGCGAGCGCTCGGCGCGATTGTCCTCGTAAAGCCACCACGCCAGCAATCCAAAGATCAGAGCCCCCGCCACGAACGGCCACGCGAGAAATACCGGCTGCCGCAGCAGCGTGATCGCGCCGACGACGGCAATCACCGAGGCTATCGCGGGAATCACGAACCACCAGGCCGCACCGCGCTTCAGCCACGATCGCGACAGCACGCGGCGTTCCAGCGCTCCGACCGTCAAAACGGCGATCGCCGGATAGAGCGGCAGCACATAATGCGGCAGCTTGGTCAGCACCAGCTCGAACACGATCCAGGACGGGACCAGCCAGGCCAAGAGGTACTGCGCGCCGGGTTCCCGTCGCGCCCGCCACACCGCCGGCACCGCCATTCCCGCCAGCGGCGCTCCCGGCCAGAACGTCACCCAGAACAGCAGCAGATAGAGCCCGGGCGGCGCCCCGTGGGATTCCTGCGCCCCCAGCTTGCTCAGCATGTCGCCACCGATCGAGTCGGCGAAAAATGTATCGCCGGCTCGCCAGAAGATCGCGACGAACCACGGCAGCACCAGAACAAGCGTCCACATCAGGCCCCATACCGGACGCAGGCGCCACAGCCATGTTGCGGAGCGATCGAGGATCGCCAGCGTGCCGATCGTCAGCCCCACGAACATCAGGATCAGCGGTCCCTTGAGCAGGATGCCGCCGGCCAGCGCCGTCCAGAAAATCGCGGGCCATGACCAGGGCGGATGCTCGGGATCCTCGCCCCGCTGCCATGACAAATACACCCGCGCCAGCGCTCCCATCGCCGCGACAACGGTGAGCAGCAACATTGCATCGGTCTTGGCGAGCCGCGCTTCGACGCCGAGCAACATCGAACTGCACAGGATGAGCCCGGCCAATATCGCGCCGCGCCGCGTCAGGAATGCCAGCGCCGTCCAGTAGGTCAAGAGCACCGCGCCGATCGCACCGACCAGCGACGGGATGCGGTAGAGCCAAATGCGAACCTGCGCACGCGGCAAGCCCAGCGCGGAAGCGGTTTCGACGGCTAATGCCTGCAACCAGTACACGCCGACCGGTTTCTTGTAACGGACATCGTCCTGGAAACGGATATCGACGAAATCGCCGGTCTCGACCATTTGTTTGGTCGCCTGCGCGAAGCGCGCCTCGTCGCGGTCGATCGGCGGGATGTTGAAAAATCCCGGCAGGAACAACAGCAGCGCGCACAGGGTGAGCAACGCGACCGCGCGGACATGGCTGCCGGTGACAAAATCGAGCAGTCCGACAAGCCGACTACCCGGATTTACCCGGTGCGTCGGCTCGCGCGGCTCTCCAAACCGGGGGCGGGCGTAGGTCTCGGCCATCGGTTCCGCATACGCCGAAACCGCTATTCCGACAACCGCTTAGGGGTACCTTATTGAATTCTGATGACAACTGTGTCCGCAGCGCCGTTGGCGTCGATCACGGTCAGCCTGGCAAAGCCGGGACCGGGCGGCTCGACCAGGCGCTGGCGCCGGCCGTCGATTTCACCCACCGCGACGCCGTTCACCAGCATCGTCATCGGCAGCACGCCGCCGGCGACTTTGACCGGCATGGCCGAGAACTGGGTGCCGGCCGAACGGTCAACGTCGATCCGTGAGCCGTTCAAGGGAAACTGGATGCGCGGCACCTGCTCGCCGCCGGTCCGTACCAGTTCGCCAACCGGGCGAAATCGCCGCAGCGGCAGCGGGAGCTTTGCATTGCTCGCCATCAGCGCACCTTTTGGCGGCTTCGGCAGGGCCGCTGGCAGCTTGCCGGTGCGGGCGAAGGCATCGAACAGGATTGGCGCGGCGGCCGTCCGGCCTACGAGACCGGGTACCGGCGCACCATCCGGGCGTCCAACCCAGACCCCGATGGTGATGCGGCCATCAAAACCGACCGACCAGGCATCGCGATAGCCATAGCTGGTACCGGTTTTGAACGCGATCCGGTTGTGGGCCGCGTTCTCCGGCGGCGGCGTACCGATCAGTACGTTGCCGACCTGCCACGCCGCGACCTGATCCATCAGCCGCAAGGGATCGCGCTGGTCGTCTTTCGCGGTCATGATCTCGCGCAGCGGCCGCGTGTTGCCGAGCCGTGCCAGCCCCGAATAGAGCTGTACCAGGTCCTGCAGCGTGACGCCGACGCCGCCGAGACCCATTGCAAGGCCGGGCGCCTCGTCCTTCGGGAGCACCAGATTGGCCCCTGCCTGTTTCAATCGCGACGACAGACGGCTTGAGCCGACGCGATCAAGCAGCGCGATAGCGGGCACGTTGAGGGAGAGTTGCAGCGCCTTGCGCACAGGCACCGTTCCCTGAAAGGTCATGTCGAAATTTTCCGGCGCGTAGGAGCCGAAGCGGATCGGCCGATCGTCGATCAGGCTTTCGGGGTGAACAAAACCATCCTCAAACGCGAGACCATAGATGAACGGTTTGAGCGTCGATCCCGGCGAGCGCACGGCACGGGTCATGTCCACCTGCCCTGCGCGCCGCTCATCGAAATAATCAGGCGAGCCGATCCGCGCCAGCACGTCGCCGCTCTCATTGTCCACGGCGATGATGGCGACGGAAATATTCGGCCCCAATGCGCTGGCGCGGTCGCGCGCCAGCACCTCGAGGACTTTCTGCAAACTGGAATCCAGCGTCAGCGCGATGACATCGGCATCCTTCAAGGTCGCGATGGCCTGATCGGCGGAATGCGGTGCAAGTATCGGCATCGGCTTGCGCAGCCGCGGCACCGGCGCAGCCTTTGCTTGAAGCGCGTCTTCCAGCGACACGCGGCCGTCTTCGACCATGCGATCGAGAACGCGGTCACGCGCCGCGCGCGCGATTTCAGGGTAGCGGTCGAGCCTGCGGGTTTCCGGCGATTGCGGCAAAGCGACCAGCAGCGCCGATTCTGCTAACGACAACCGCTTCGGCTCCTTGCCGAAATAGGCGATCGACGCGGCACGAACGCCCTCGAGATTGCCGCCGAATGGCGCCAGCGCCAGATACAGATCGAGGATCTGGTCCTTGTTGAGCTGTTGCTCGATATGCAGCGCGCGGACCACCTGACGCAGCTTGGCGTAAACCGACCGCTCGCGCCGTGGCTCCATCAGCCGCGCCAGCTGCATGGTGATGGTAGAACCGCCGGAAACGATGTGGCCGCGGCTAACAAGCTGAAACCCGGCCCGGCCCAAAGCGAGCGGGTCCACGCCCTCGTGTGAATAGAAGCGCCGGTCTTCATAAGCCAGCAGCAGTTTCAAGTAGCCGGGATCGACGCCGGTTCTGGCATCGACCGGCAGCCGCCAGCGGCCGTCGGCCATGGCATAGGCGCGGAGGAGCTTGCCGTTGCGGTCGACGATCGCGGTGGAGACTTGCCGGGCTTGTTCGAGGGGCAACGGGCCGAGTGAGATGATCCATGTGCCAACAGCAAGAGCGGCAGCCGATACGATGGCGAACGCAGTTGCGGCGATCCGAATAGCGCGTCGTCGCTTGCCGCCGTCATGGCCGGGCTTGACCCGGCCATCCACGTTCTTGTCCTCGGCAACCAAAGTCGTGGATGCCCGGGTCATCTGGCGCGAAGACGGCGCTTCGCGCCTTTTGCCCGGGCATGACGAGGAAGTATGTGGGTCCACGGCTCTCATTTCGCCGGACGCACCTCGACTGATCCAGTGCCGGTGCGGCCATAGCGCGAGGGGTTGTACATGTCCTCGACATAGGCCTGCGGCAGCACGTATTTACCGGGAGACACCGCGCGCAGCACATAGGCCACCGTAAACACCGACTTGTCGTCGCTGGCGCGGTCGATCGCGGCGGTGAAACGGTCGTCGCGGAATTCGGTGTTTTCAGGCTCCTCGCCATCTTCGATCCAGTCCAGCGTACCGGTATCGCCTGACGAGACCAGATGCGGATTGTCGATCTCAAAGCCCGCCGGCAGATAATCCGACACCATGATGTGACCGTATTCCGGCTTTGCTTCGGTGATCTTCAGCACCACCGCAAAACGATCGTTTTGTTTCACCTTCGATACATCGGCCGGCTTGCCGTCGAGCGTGAAGTAATTGCGCTCGATCTTGAAGCCGTTCGATGCCGCGGGCTCCGGTGTGATCGGCGCCCCGCTCACCGAGACCACCGCCTGCACCGGCGCATCGCCGGTATTGGTGATCCTGATCGGCTTGCCCGTCATCTCGGCGGCCTTGTAGCTTCGATACAGCGCCGTCTTGACCGGTGCGCCATCGAGATCGAAACTCATCGTTTCCTTCGATAGCGCGCGGGACGCCAGCACCAGCCAGGCGTTTTCCTGGGTCGAGGTGTAGGGCGTCAGCCCGCGCGCCGTTTCGACGCGCGCGACGGCTTGAGTCAGCGTCGCCCGCGGCGCATTGCCTTCGCTTGCCAGCGAAACCAGCGCCGCGGCATCGCGCAAGGCGCTGCCGTAGTCGACCCGGCCGAACTCCAGCACCGGCTTTGGCGCCAGACTTTCCAGCGCCGCTGCATAGACCCGCTCTGCTCTTGTCCGATCGCCGACCAGCGCCAGCGCCGCCGCCAGTTGCGATTTTGCGATCGGCGTCGCCAGATTGTTCAGCTTGGTGTCGGCGAGATAGCGCAGATCGCCGATCGGCGCCGCGACATTGCGGGCGAGAACATAGAGGCCGTAAGCGAGGTCGCGTCCGCCGTCCTTTTCAGGCTCGTTTGCGTTCACGACCGAGTTGCGGATGCGGTCCAGCGCGCTCCTGAACGAGACGTCGGGCACCGCGAATCCCTTTTCGCGGGCGCGGGTCAGGAAATCGGTGACGTAGGCATCCAGCCAGGCGTCATCGCCGCCGGCCGACCACAGCCCGAATGATCCATTCGAGCCTTGCCGCGCCAACAGCCGATCGATGGCATCCTTGATGCGCTGATCCACCTCGGTATCCATGGCGAGATGGGCGCCCGCCGCCAGATCGTTGACATACAGCAGCGGCATGGCGCGGCTGGTAATCTGCTCCGAACAGCCATGCGGGTAACGATCCAGTGCCTTCAGGATGGTCGCGGCATCGAGCGCCGTGGACAGGCTGACGGAAAGCGATACGCCGCCGGTGCCCTGCACCAGATCCGAGAACATGTCCGACGTCAGCGTCAGGCTTTCGCCCTTGGCCAGCGTCCGGATTGAGCGCCGCGCAAGGATCTGCGTCGCCGCCTTGACGTCGAGGGCATAATGCCGCGCCAGCGTCAGTCCGTTCGGTCCGCTGATATCGACATCGAGCTGCGCGGTGCCGGCGCCGCCGGCATCGAGCGCCAGCGACATCGAAGTGCGCTGCCTGGCCTCAAGTTTTACAGTGGTGGCGGGATTGCCGGTCACCTTCACCGGTCCCGATGTCTTGACGTTGATGGTGTAGTCGCCAGGCAGCCCCTCGACGTTGTCGAGATCGAAGCTCATGGTGCCGTGGTCGCCGTTGAGCAGGAAGCGCGGCAGCGTCGCCGTCAGCACGACGGGATCGCGCACCGTGACGTCGGTCGTGGCGCGACCGAGCTTGGCCGCAGTCCACGCCACCGCCATCACCCGCGCCGTGCCGGCGAACTCCGGAATTTCGAAACTGATTTCGGCCGAGCCGTCGGCGGCCACCGTGACAATCCCGGAATACAGCGCCAGCGGCTTTTGCGTGGGCGGGCTGCCCTGCAGCTCCGCACCGGCGGAATCGCCGCCGGTCTTGATCTGGCCTCGGGTACCCTGCATGCCGTCGATCAACTGCCCGTACAGGTCGCGAATCTCCGACGTCATGCGGCGCTGGCCAAGATAGTAATCGTCCGGCGCCGGCGGCTTGTAGTTGGACAGGTTGAGAATTCCGACATCGACGGCGGCAACGACGATCTTCGCGTCCTCGCCGGGATTGAGCCCGCCGAGCTTGACCGGAAGCTTCAGCGTCGTATTCGGACGCAGCAACGCCGGCGGCGAAAGGCTGACCTCGAGCGTGCGGGTTTTCTTGTCGATGCCGAACCATTTCAGGCCGATGGCGCGACCCGGCATCCGCAGCGCGGCGGCATCGAGCGGGCGGCGCAGCGTCGCTACCACATAAGCGCCGGTGCCCCAGTCCTTGCCGACGGGAATCTTGAGTTGGGCGGTGCCCTCCTTGACGTCGGTGGTTTGCGTCGTCAGCAGCCGGTCGCCCACCACGTTGACGGTCAGCTTGCCGGCCGAGCGCGCATTGACCGATACCACCATGGTGTCGCCGGACTGGTATTCCGGCTTGTCGATCGAGGTTTCCAGGAGATCGGGCGTATCGGCGCTGCCGTCGGAATACCAGCCGACATCGAACTGCACCGAGGTCAGCGGCCCGTCGGGCTCGGTCGACTTGACCTCGAAGCGATAGCGGCCCGGCTGCGGCGACAGGGTTATCCGCGACGGCTTGTCGGCGGCGATGCTCAAATCGCCATCGGCGACGCGCGTGGTCGACTTGACCGGCTCGTATTCCCAGGACGAGTTCTGGCGATACCATTGATAGCGCGATTCGATCTTCAACAGCTCGTAGCGCAGCCCGTCGCGCGCCAGCTGCTTGCCATCGGGCGCGACGAAAACCACATCGAACGCGGCCTTGTCGCCCTCTGCGACGCTTTTGTCGCCGAACAACGGCTTGACGCCGATCATCGCCGCTGCAGGCGCGACCGGCAGTACCAGTTTGCGCTCGACCGCGCGACCGCCGGCTTCCGCCATGCGGATGAAGATCTGTGCTTCCTGCGGACGGGTCGATGTGGGTTGCTTCGCGAGGCTGACGGGGAAAGTCGCGACCCCGTTGGTATCAGCCTCGGGGAGATTTTCGATCGGGGTGCGCTCGTTGCTGCTGGTCTCCTCGTCGGCGACGCCGAACTGGTAGCCCGTGAAACCGGGCCGACTGGACGCCGGAGCGACCAGCATGTCGCCTTCGAGCTGGAGGCCCGAGGCAGGCGCGCCGTAGAGGAAATGGCCGTTAACCTTAAGTTCTACAGGAGATTCAGCTTTGATCTGCTTATCTTTGCTGGATAAATCGAATTCGATGCGTTCGGGGACGTAATCCTCGACCATGAACGTGGTTTCGCCGACCGATGAGCCCTTGGGATCGGTGAATGCCCGCACCCGCCAAGTCCCGGTCGGCACCGCGGAATTAAGCAGCACTGTCATGCTGCGCCCGCCCGCGCCTTGGTCGGGCAGGACCGCCCTGCGGAATTCGACGCCATCGGGGCGCTCGACCACCAATGTCAGCGGCCCGCCGGTCACCGCGTTGCCCTGCCCGTCGCGCAGCAGTGCTGTGAGATAGACGGTCTCGTTGGAGCGATAGACGCCGCGCTCCGCATAGACGAAGGCGTCGGCGCCTGCGGGCACGGTGCGGCCGGAAACGCCGCGGTCCGAGAGATCGAACGCATTGGATTTCAGGCTGAGAAAGGCGTAGTCGGTTTTCTCGCCGCTAACGGTCAGCATCGCCGGCGACAGACCGCCCTCGCCACGCGCCAGGCCTGCCTCGAACAGCACGTGACCGGTTTGGTCGGTCTTGCGGGTCGCCAGAATCTCGTTGTTGCGGGCGACCAGCCGCACCTCGGCCTTGGCGATCGCATCGGTCGAGGCCAGTGAATTGACAAAGACATGGATGCCGTCATTGCCGGAGAATGCCGTAAGGCCGAGGTCGGAAACGATGAACCACTGCGTCGCCAGCGAGCCGTCGTCGTCGCTGCCCGGGCCTTTGGCCGCAGCCGTCATGACATAGACGCCCGGCTGCAGATCGCCGAGCGCCTGATCGACCGGAAACGCCGTGGTGACGTCCTGGTTGAGCGTAATGGCGGTGGCAAGTTCGCCCGACCAGACTTTTACCCCGCGTTCGTCGCCGAGGCTGGCGAGTTCATACTTGCTAAGGGCACGTTGAAAGTCGCTGTCGATCACCGTGCTGATCAGGTTGCGGTCGCCGATCCGGAACACGCTCACGGACACCGCGGCAGTGTTGACGCTGACCAGGGGAATTCCGCGCTGGCCGGTGCGCGGCAGCACATAGGCGCGGCCGGTAAAGCGCACGAACGGCTTGCGGTCGCGCACATAGATATTGAATTCAGCCGATTTGGGCAGGGTTTCCTTGACGGTGGACGGAAGGCCCGCGCGCAGATTGATGTTGTAGCGCTCGCCGTGCTTCAGGCCGTCGACGCAAAGCTGCTTTCCTTCGGACGACAATGCCGGCTTGTCGCTGCCGGCCAGCGCCAGGTACGGCGCGAAGTCGGTGCGCTTGGCGAGATCTTCCGAGAATTGGAAACAGGCACGCGGCGACGCCGAGTCGGAATCCACGGTATAATCGAGCAGGCGAAACCCATGCTCGTCGCGCATCCTTTCATATTGGCCGCGCACCTCGGCGACTTCCCGCAGATCGAGCGAGAGCCGCAAGCTATCCAGCGCCGGGCGCCACAGCTTGCGTTCCGACATCGCGCGGCCGAGCACGGCAAGCGCGTCCGCCTCTTCGCCGGCATTGCCGGCGCGCTGATAGGCGATATAGGCCGCGGTCGAAGCGCGCTCCAAAAGGAAGGTCTGCTCGCTGGAATTCTTTGGCGAAATCTGGAAGATGACGCGCGCCAGCCTTAGCCAGTTGCCGCTATCTTCCGGCGTGACGGCGGCGATTTGCCCGAGGATTTGCAGGCCGGTTCGGAAATCGTTGCGTTTGAAGGCCGCGTCGGCGTCGGTTTTCAGTGCCGCGCTGGTTTTGGCAACCGGTCCGGCTTCGCTCTTGATCTGGGCTTCCAGCTTGACGGCGGAATCGGCGAGATCGTCACGTTTGAAGACCTTGTCCGCCGCCTGCGCCGCGACCAGGCCAAGCACCAGCGTTGCGCAAAGTGCTGCGGCGCGAACCAAACCAATCATGATGGAGCTCCTTGCGCGGACAAACGCCGCGTGACGTACAAAGTGCGCTAAAAGGTGACGGACTCATGGCGATGGAACTGGGTGGTGAAAAAGTCGCATACGACATGGCCGGGGCGAGCCTCGCTACGCCGGACATCGACGGCGCGCAGCATTGCGTGGGGGGGGGGGACCGAAGGGCGGTCCCGCCGCTTAGGATTTGTCGCCTGAACGGGGAAAACGGTTCGCAACCGACTTGGCTGGAAAGCGGATTTTTCATATTGGCAATGCTATGAAGGCCCCGACGGTCCCATAGCTCAACTGGATAGAGTAACGGATTTCTACTCCGTGGGTTGCAGGTTCGAATCCTGCTGGGATCGCCACTTCATTTTTTGACTCCAGTGTTTTCAATAACTTGAGCTGCATTTTGGCTCACCGGGTAAGCTGGTGAGCCACTGTCTGTTCCTGAAATGAGCTTTTGCCCAGCTCTAGCCGCCGCCCTCTTGCGATCAGCGTTTCGCGTATACCGTTCGGCTTCGCTGTCCGTCTTCCAGCCAAACCAGGCCTTCAGCTCGGTCGTTGTCGCGCCGCGATCGGCAAGGCGCGTAGCCGCCGCCTTGCGCAGTCCGTGTGATGTACAGCGCTTTGGGAGTCCGGCCTCATTGCAGACTTCCCGGAACCAGTTCCCGAATCCGGCGGCGGTGAACGGCTTGCCCAGCGCCGTGACCAGGAACGTCATGTGGTCGGTCGCCGGCATCGCTCCGATCGCTTCCTGCAACACCGGCATCACGGGCACGTCGAATGCGACGCCGGTCTTTTGCCGCCGTAGCGACAGGACGCCTCGGCGAACATGCTGGCGCCCCATCCTCACGACATCGCAACGTGATTGCCCGACCTGCAGGAGAAGCTCATAAGCGAGACGCGCCCGCGTTCCGATCGAGTGATGCGCTTCGAATTTTGCGCACCCTTCCATTTCCCAGGGATGATGACCGTCCGATTTGACAGCTAGCAACTTCACGCCGGCCAGAGGATCGGTCGCCAGCATATCGAGTGACATCGCGTGATCGATAAATCCGCGCAAAGCCTTGCGCCAATTCGATGCAGCGGCGGGAGATTTCTTGTTGAGGATCGCCTGCAACGCCTTCTTGTGCAGCAGTCCGATTCGCTTTTCGCCATGCTCTTCGCGAAACCGCTCGAGAATGGCGCGGCGCATTCGCTGCGAGCTGGACGCCAGCCCGTCTCTAAAGGCGCTCGATTGATAATAGCTGACGAGAGCAGCGTTCACGGTGCCAGGAACTGTGCGGCTGGCGCCAGCTTCCGGCTTTGTCCACTGGCCAGACTTGGCGCATTCGTAAGCGGCCATGAATTCCGGCGACCAGGGCAGTCCTGGCAGTCTAATCTTCGGCTGCCCGACGCGCCTAAAGTAGAATTTCGCGGTGCCGTGCTGATCGACGTAGTCATGAACGAACGGCGGGTTTTTGCGCTTCATTTGGCGACCTCGTCCCACTCGTTGACGTTTGGATCTCCCGGCACCGCAGCCGGCCGATCGAAGTCTAGCAGGATCGAACCATCCTGGCGCACTTCGGCGCGCTGCACCTTGAGACCGGCCTTCTCCGCGGCCTTAAGGGCCTTGGTGACGTCGTTCTGCTTGAAGGTTTGAGCGCCGCGGGACATCAGCGCACCGCCATCGCCTGCTGTTCAGCGGATTCCTTGCCCGTCAGATTCCCAGCCTGCATGTTTGCCGCCTCAAATACCGCGGCGCCATTCGGCTGGAGTGTCAGCCGGAACGCGACCTTCTCGCGTTGGCAGGCGCGAATAACTCTCTGAACATCCGCTTGGTTCACGTTGGCTGGACGGCGGGGCATGGGCTTCCCTCGAAATTCGCAGTAGATTCGTTCCTGAGCAACGTATATAGCACTTTTTATGATAGTGCTAGGGGGGTCCTGTGGGCAAAAAGTCGGTTAAGAAAATTGCCGCCAAGAACGCTGATCAGTACATGCTTCGGCTCCCTCCCGGACTTAGGGATCGAGTCGCTCGGCGGGCAGCCGAAAATGGCCGTTCCATGAACACGGAGATAGTCGACGCGATCGAAAACCACCTGAGAGGGGCTGACCGCGTTACCCAGCTCTGGGAAGCCTTCGAGAAGCACCGCGCTAATATTGAGGCGATCGGCTTAATTTGGGACGCTGTCGACCACCTAGAACATACGGTAGGCAGGCTGACCGGCGACGATTTCCGCGGTGTGCTGAATAGGGCGCGAGATGAAGAACGGGAAGCAGCACGTCAGGCAAAGTTGCCGCCGATTACGGCCGAACAGGCAGCCACAATCAGAGATTTGATCAATGAGAGCGCGATCAGTGAAACCACGCTTCTAAGTTCACTTGCGGCAGCGAGCATCGAAGAAATCAAAGACTTCGAGAAAGCCATAACTATCCTCAAACGATGGCGCGTTCACAAGACGGGACCTTTGACTTGATTGACAATCGCAACTCATCCCGCAACGCCGTCGGGCCGTTGCGATCTTTAGAACCGCTGCAAGATCGAACCAACTTGCACCGCCGACCAACGAGAGATTGAAATGGCGCGACGAATTGCACGCGGACTATTCCGGTTGTGGATTGTCGGATCCGTCATGTGGATCTGCACCGTGGGCACGGTGACTTGGTGGACTTGGCCAAACCTGCCAGGGACTGCCGTTCCCGACTGGCCAGGGACTCCAATCAGCAAGCCAGATTTTGATCCTGACGCATATCTGTCGGCAAAGAGGAAGGCGGACGCACCGAAGGCCTGGTCAGGGACTCCCGTTCCCGACGAGGATATCACATGGGATGCGGCAAGAAAGTGCCGCTATACTGATGACGGGCTCGTGCATTGCAGGA
>Ga0307312_10000164_pt1 | contig 26988 bp, 25 predicted proteins | sample ER_DNA_202_FD_194489 | JGI IMG/M metagenome (GOLD analysis project Ga0307312, IMG submission 194489) | Bulk soil microbial communities from the East River watershed near Crested Butte, Colorado, United States - ER_DNA_202 | ecosystem: Environmental > Terrestrial > Soil > Floodplain | place... | reverse complement strand
CGGTGGTCGCCCACTCGCCGGCGGCGAGAATGTTGCGCGCCCAGCCCGCGCCCTCTCCGAAAGCCAGGCTGAGCCAGAAAAACTCTCCCTTCGGCAGGGCGCTGATCGGGGTCTCATACATTCGGCCCGACTTGTGTCCACGATGGCTGAGCAGCGACCACATTGGAAACCAGCGCCCGCCCGCGACTCGCGCGACGAACGGGTTGAGAACCCGCGTCAACGGCCGCACGACCTTGTCGACAAGACCCGATACGTCGCTCGGTTTGGTTGGGCCGCCCCTTCGCTGCGTCTGATCGACCGATACTTTCTGATTCATGAGAGCCTCCTCCATGCGTGTTGAAAGAGATAACTGTTGCACTCAGCAGTATAATCCATCAAGTGATTGATTGAATGTGAAGACGAGAGCTAGGCGCGGCCGACCTGCAGCGACGCCCGATGCGGAGCCCAGGCGTGAGACGCTCGTCCAGGCGGCCTACCGGCGTTTGGCCGAAGCCGGCTTCGAGGGCCTGCGAACCAGGGATGTCGCAGCTGCGGCCGGCGTCAATATCGCCACCCTTCACTACTACTTCCCGACCAAAGAGGCTCTCATCAGGGGAGTTGTCGCACACGCCATGGGTCGTTTCAGGACGACCTTCGCTCCGGGCTCGAAGCCCGGCGAGCAGCTGGCAGCGCAGCTCAGGGGGGTCCGGAGACTGGCCGCGACCGAGCCCGAGCTATTCGTGGTCATGGGAGAGCTGGCGCTTCGGTCGGGGCGCGATCCAGCCATCGAGGCCATCTTCAAAGCCACCATCGACACATGGCACAGCACCCTGCGCACGCTCGTGCGGCACGCTCAAAAAGAAGGCTTCGCCGACTCTGAGCTGGATCCCGATGCCGTTGCTGCGCTCGTCATCGCAACGTTGAACGGGCTGTTCATGGTGCCGGTCGCCAACACAGCGGCGGCGCGAGTCGACAAGGCGCTCGGCCAGCTGGAGAGCTTCCTCGGTTTGAAACAGGCCTAAAGGGTCGGGTTACGCGCTCAGGCTGGAATCTGACCAGCGGCGACTGGCGCGCGCTCTGGATCAGCATTGAGCTCAGGGTTGGAAACCACATAGCCTTCGCGCGGAAGCATCTGCGTGACCCTGGATACGGCGACATTCTTGGCGTCCGCCTCGGATCCAGCCGCAACCCTGGGGATGGTGACCCTGACTTTGGCCGAGCCAGGAATTGGCGCGAAGGAGAGGCCCTCGGCGGCCAGGCGCTCCAGCACTGCTCGATCTCCGGGCCGGCCTGGCACAGGCTCGACCACGACGCTGACCGAGAAGGTTCTTTCGAGCCCATCGGCCGCAACGACGTTGGCCGCAACCACAGCACCACGACCACCGATTGGCTTGAACCTGCGGTCCTGGGCTGCGTCGAACAGGGCGTCAAGATCCCGCGTCGACCTTGCTCCGGTGAAGCGTGACGCAAGCGAGTAGAGGACCGGCACCAGAACCAGGGTCAGCAATGTGCTCGTAAACAGCCCGCCGATGACGACGATCGCGAGCGGGGCGCTGATGAATGCGCCCCCGCTGTTGCCGCTCACGGCTAGAGGCACCAGGGCCAGCATCGTCGCGAAAGCGGTCATAAGGATTGGGCGCAGCCGGTGCCTCCCTCCTTCTATGAGGGCGTCGTGGAGGCTCAGGCCCCGATCCCGATACTGCTCCACGAGGTCGAGAAGGACGATGGCATTAGTGACGACGATTCCGATGAGCATCAGCAGCCCGATCATTCCGGGCAGCGACAGCGACGTCCTCGTCACCACCAGAGCGACGATCGCACCACTGGCAGCGAAGGGTATGGAGACGAGGAGCACGAGCGGCTTCAGCAGCGATCTGAACGTCGCCACCATGATCAAGTAGACCAGGACGATGGCGGCGAGAATCGCCACGGCGAACTGGGTCAAAAGCGAGGAAAGCTGGGCGAACACGCCGCCGGTTGACGTGGAAGCGCCGGCAGGCAGCGACACGGCGGTCAGCGCCGTGGCGACGTCAGCCTGCACCTTCTGCGTGTTGTCGCTGGTGATCGTCCCTGTGATCGACGCAGTGCGGTCGCCATCTGTGCGGCTCACCGCCTGTGGGCCTTGAACTTGCGTCAGCGTCGCCAGGGTCGAGAGCGGCACGACCCCTAGAGCTGTCGGAATTGGCATCTTCGCAAGCGCCGCCGCATTGTCGGCGGTGCCGGGAGGCAGCTGGATCCTGACGTTGACCCTCCCTTGCGGCAGGGTGGCCTGGGTGGCGACTATCCCGTTGACCTGTTGGGCGATGGTCAGCGCCAGCTGCTGGAGCGTCAGGCCGGACTGCCCCAACTTGTCGGTCGGGACCAGCTGGTACTGAGGCTTGGACGCTGCAAGATTCGATTTGAGCTGGCTCAAACCTGTGACCTGCGATAGCGCCCCCAGCACCCTGTCGTTGGCCTGAACCAGGATGTCCTGGTTCGGCGCGTGCACGTCGACCTGCATCTGGCTGCTGCTGGAGTTGGAGCTGCTTGACGCCTGGCCAAGGTCGATACGGGCGGGGCCGCTGTAACCCTTCAGGGCCTCGGTTACCCCCTTGAGGGCCTGGTCGTATGCCCCCTCTTTTACAAGCACTGTCACGGAGGCCAGCGTCGGGTCGGCCGGCAAGGTCCCGGGAGCGGCAAACGCGCCACCGACTCCGCCGACAGTCGCCTGGAAAGCGTTGATCCCCGGCACACCTTGAATCAGGCTCTCCACCTTCTGCGTCTCGCCGTCGGTCTCGGTAAGGGTGGAGTTGTCTGGCATCGTGATCGCAATCGGGAAGTTGGGGCTTGCGGATTGGTCGAGGAGATTGACGCGGAGGAAGGGCAGCAGCGCCATCGAGCCCGCGAACATCACCGCTGCCACGACGAGCGTGATCGCGCGATGGCTGGTCGCCCACTTGATGACCGGGACGTAAATGCCCTGCATCCAGTTGTAGCGCAGCCGCCGCTCGACTTTGTCAGCCGGCGCCGGACGCAGCAGCCGTGAGGCCAGCAACGGGACCACCGTCACAGCGACGGCAAGTGAAGCAATGATCGCGGTGACCACCGTCAGCGCGAACGGACGGAAGAAGCTGCCGGCGATGCCGGTCAGGAAAACAATCGGCAGAAAGACTGCAACTGTCGCGAGCGTTGACGATGTGACCGCGGTGGTGATCTCCCGCGCACCTGTGTAGGCAGCGACCATCGGCCTCTCGCCTTCGGCCACATGACGGCTGATGTTTTCCAACACCACGATTGCGTCATCCACGACGCGGCCGATTGCCACCATCATGCCGCCCAGGGTCAGGATGTTCAGGGTGATGCCTTGCCACCACAGCACGAGCAGTGCGACAAGTAGCGAAAGTGGAATCGAAACGCCTGCGACTAACGTTGCCCGGCCGCTCCGGAGGAACAGGAAAATCACCGCGACTGCGAAGACCGCGCCGAGCAGGCCCTCCTGGAGTATGGCTGTGATCGCATTGCTGATCGGAGTCGCTTGATCCTGGATGCCGGCGAACTGAACTCCGTTTCCGATACGCGTCTTCAGGTCAGGCAGCGCAGCTTTGATCTCGTTCGCGACAGTGACCGTGTTGCCGTCGGCCGCCTTAAGGATTCGCAACCCGATGCTTGGCTTGCCGTTCGTGCGAGTGATGGTGTCTGCCGGTAGCGACACGAACTGCACAGTGCCCAGCTGGTTGATCTGGACCGGCGGAAGTGCGGGGCGGCCGGGAATGTTTACTGGGCTGACAAAGATCTTTCCGATCTGGTCCAGGCTGGTCAATGAGCCAGAAACCTGGAGGGGAATCACCGTGTTGCCCTCCCTGAGGGACCCAATCGATTGGACCAGCGTCGCCTGCTGCAGGGCGGAGGCGACCTGCCCTGCGCTGAGGCCGTGCGCAGCCAGCTTGGCCGGGTCAAGGGTCACGTCCACCTCATCTGTAGGCGCTCCTGTGATGACCACGCTCGACACGCCAACCAGGCCTTTCAGCTTGGGTATCACGACCGACCGAAGCTGGCTGGCGAGATCGCCCAACGGCTCATTCGCCGACACTGCGTACTCGAGGATCGGCAGCGAGCTGGTGGAGAACTCCTGGATGGTGGGTGCGATGGCCTGCTGAGGAAGGAGACCTCTGACTCCATCGAGTCGGGTCGCGACGTTCTGGCGGGCAGCGCTAGTGTCAGCCCCGTCTTTGAACAGGATGATCACCAAAGACACGCCCGCCGAGGACGTTGACGTCACGGTACTGACCCCGGGAACGCCCTGGACAGCGTTGACGACCGGCAGGGTGACACCCTGGTCGACTATCTCCGGCGAGGCGCCCGGATAAGGTGTCACCACGATGAAAGCAGGGAACGAGATGTTGGGCAGCAGGTCCTGCTGGACCTGTGTGGCTGCGAAGATGCCTGCTCCGAACAGCCCGACCACTGCCAGCACCACTACAGATCCGAGCTTTAGGGCAAGCCGTGTGATCACGTACATCGGTCAGGCCTCCCCGGCAATGCTGTCCACGTGGCGGACCAGGAGTAGGCAGAGATGCCGGAGCTCGGCCAGCTGGCTCGTATTGAGTCCTCCAGCCCCAGCGGCCTGCCGCGCGGTGGCGTCGATGCGCATGGCTTCCATCCGCGCAAGACCCGCCTTGGTCAAGCGTGCACGCACTGAGCGCCGGTCGGATGGATCCGGGATCCTGCGCACAAGGCCGTCACGCTCCAGGTTGTCGATCAATCCGGTGACCGTGCGAGGAGCGAGGCTCTGGGCTTCGGCCAGCGCTCCAAGCGGCAGCTGGTGGCCAGGGCTTATGTACAGATAGGTCAGGATCTGCAAACGGCTCTCGGTCAGGCCGTGGCTCTCGGCCCACCGCTGCGTCGCGTCGTGAAGCCGCTTGGCAGCCAACCGCAGCGCGCTGACGGCTTCGAGAGGCCTGCTGTCGGCTCCAGCCATTCGCTTGAGGGATGCCCTGACGGCAGGGTCATATAACCGACCGGCGCTGTCCTGGGCGAGGCTTGCCGAAAACTTGGGGCCACTCATATTGAGGCCCCTCACCATAATTCAGGCTGAAAAGCTATGTCAAGTTTGGCCTTGCAACCGATCTGATGAAGTCGCCTCCAACGGCGGCGTAACCTCCTTGCGTGCGCAAGGTATATCGGGGCCGCGACATCGAGGTCAGCTTCGACCTCGACCTTTGCATCCACATTGCAGAATGCCTTCGCGGCCACCCGGGTATATTCAAGCTCGAGCGAAGGCCATGGGTGCTGCCCGACGAGGGTGAGGCCGATGCCGTGGCAGAGATCGTTGAGCGATGCCCGAGCGGTGCCCTGCTTTATCGCCGCCTCGATGGCGGCGAGCCGGAGGCACATCGCAGCGTGAAGGTGACCCCGATGCGGAATGGACCGCTCCTCGTCACCGGTGTGATCGAGGTGCGACGAGAGGATGGAACAGTAGAAACTCTTCCTCGCGTCACGCTGTGCCGCTGCGGCGAATCGCAGCACAAGCCGTTCTGCGACAACCAGCACCTGGCGGTGAACTTCAGGGCGCCGGGTGAGCCTTTCAAGATCCACATCAGCCCGGTTCGACCCCGCTTGGACGCGCCGATCACCAAAGCCGAGGATCCGCGGGGCAAGTAACCGCTATCCAGTGCCGGATCTCTAGACCTCCAGCCTCAAGCTCAGAATCTTGAACGGCGTCAGTGTCAGCTCGACCAAGCCATCGTCGATCGCAACCTGTTCGATGTCGCGCTCCAGCAGGTCGCAGAGGTAAGCCCTGGTCGCGCCAAAGGTCGTTTGCACGCGGGCGGTGCACCTTCCGCCCCATGCCTCGTAAAGCCGGACGATTACCGCGTCCGAATCCTCCGCCCGCTTGATTGCCTCGACAACGACCTGCGGCGTGTCGATCTCGACCAGGGACCGGCGCCTGCGAGCCGGCTTCCCGCGGACGACTCTCAGCGGGGCATTCAAGTCCTCGGCGGCTGCGATCACCCCGGCCTCGCGGAGATCGCCTGGGTGCGGCATCAGCGCGTAAGTGAATCGGTGGGCGCCACGGTCTGCCGTAGGGTCCGGGTGAGTTGGCGCCCGAAGCAGCGACAGGCGCATCACTGAGCCGTGGATGTCGTAGCCGTATTTGCAGTCATTGAGGAGGGCCACGCCATAGCCGGCTTCGCCAAGATCCGCCCAGCGGTGCCCGCATACCTCAAAGCGCGCCTGATCCCACGACGTGTTCGCATGCGTCGGCCGCTCGACGTGACCGAACTGGATCTCGTAGGTCGCCTGTGAGGAACGGACTGCGACCGGAAATGCAACCTTCAGCAGCTTGTGCACCTCCTGCCAGTCCACATCGCACTCGAAGCGAAGCACGCGCGAGCCGGCGTCGAGCACCATCCGCTGCGAGAAACGCGAGCGCCCGAATTCGCGAGTGAACCGCACCGTGCCGCGCAGACCGCCTTGCACTTCAACGTGCTGGTCCGAAATTTCGACCTGATCGACATGGTGCTGGAGGTATTCGATGTCAATGTCCCAGGCGTCAAAGTGCGCCGGGTTGTCATCGTGAAGCTGGAGCAGGTTGCCTCGAGAGCCTGGCGAAAGGACCTCGCGCCGCGCCTCCTTGTCCCAGATTGACGTCAGCAAACCGTGCTGATCCCAGCGCACACGAAGAAGGTCGTTCTCCATCTCACCATCCGACACGACCACCGTTTGCTCGGGTGTCATCGGCGCATGTTCCTGAACAGCCCAGCCGCAGGCAGGAGCCTCGACGACGCTGAGTTGATCGCCGAGGTCGATCACTTCGCGCCGCGGATGGGAGTTGACGTTGAAAATGACAATGTCGTCGCCGGCGCCAGCAACCTTGCCGACCGCGTTTGACGTAAATGCGTCCGCGGCTTCGATCACGGCGCTCAGGTCGCGCTCGGCGTCTTCGTACACCCAGTCGATGCTCGAGCCCGGCAGGATGTCATGGAACTGGTTGGTGAGCAGCAGCTTCCAGGCCGCCTCCAGCTCGGACGCGGGATAGCCATCGCCCGCTGCGACGGACCACGTCTCAGCCTCGCGCAGCGCCTGCTCGGCGCGCCGGTTGAGGCGTTTGGTCCGCGATTGCGTCGTGTAGGTCCCCCGATGAAGCTCGAAGTAAAGCTCGCCCACCCAGGTCGCGAGATCGTGCCCTTCGGCAGAAGCCGCCGCGAAGAAATCTGCAGCACGTGAAAGCTCGATTCGTGGCGCACCTGCGAGGTTGCGAAGCCGATGTGCAGATTCGATCATGTCCGGCTCGGGCCCCCCTCCCCCGTCGCCCCATCCATACAGGTACAGGGAGCGCGCCGAACTGTTGTGATCCTTGAAATGCGCTGCGCTGCTGACCACCTCGCCGGCGCTGAAGTCGCCGTTATAGGTGTCTGCGGGCGGGAAATGCGTGAAGATCCGGGTCCCGTCGATGCCCTCCCATACGAAGGTGTGGTGGGCCGGCTTGTTCGTATCGTTCCAGGACAGCTTCTGGGTCAGGAAATAGCTGCAACCGGCCGACGCCATCAGCTGCGGCAGCGAGGCCGGGTATCCGAAGACATCGGGCAGCCAGGCCTCCTTTGGCTCGTAGCCGAACTCCTCGATGAAAAAGCGCTTTCCGTGAAGAAGCTGGCGGACCAATGCCTCGCCCGAAGGCAGGTTGCAGTCAGGTTCCACCCACATCGCTCCCACCGGTTCCCACTGGCCGGCGGCAACCTTCTGCCTGATCGCCTCGTAGATGGTCGGGTAGGACTCCTTCATCCACTGGTACTGGGCCGGCTGGGAGCAGGCGAAGCGGTAGTCGGGGTACTCGTCCATGAGCGCGAGCTGCGTGGAGAACGACCGCGCACACTTGCGGCGGGTCTCGCGAAGCGGCCACAGCCAGGCGGTGTCGATATGTGCGTGGCCAACCGCATGGATCCGATGACTTTCAGCGCTCGGCCGGGAAAGTGCTTCGGCCAGGTGGGCAGCATCATCGGTCTGGGCAAAGCGCTCCAGAGCCTCCACGATCTCGCTGCGCCGGCCGCCGTCCGGCAAGGCCTCAGCAAGCTCCAGCAGGACTTTGAAATCGAGCGCGACTTTTCGGTGGTGCTCGTCCTGGATCCTGAGCTCAGCCGTGCGCAAGATGAATGCAGGCTCGGGCGACTCCCTCATGGCGATCATCGACGGCGCGGAGCCCGCTCCTGACACGCTGGCCGTCGGGTTGGCCGCAGCCTCGAGATAGAAGTCGACCTCTGAGCCAGTCACTGGCAGCCACCGATGATTGGGGTCGACGCCCCGCCAGGGACGGCCGTCCGACCAGGCGAGCGCTTCGCACGTGAAACCCGACTGGCCCGCGAAACCGAGGTCGAAGACCGCAACCACTTTCCCGCCCGCCCAGCCGGCAGGCACTGTCCCCCGAACGTGGAACCAGGTCGTGCTCCATGGCGGCCCCCATGGGTCGCCGATGGTGACTGGTGCGAATTCTCCACGGACGGCGTCTTGGTAGCTGATGGGCTCACCGCGAACGGAAAATGCGGTCAGGTCGAGGGGCGCCTGCTCTCCAAGAATTCCTGGAATGAGCCTGGTCTCCAGAAACCCACGGAGGCGGCTCGTCCTGTCCTCTTCACGCTCGGTGGTCAACGTCTCAGGTTATCGTGCTCATGAACTGACGTGACATTGGCGACGAGCTGGTCAACGATGAAGCGGCCGAGCGCGCTGATCCCGCTGGCGATGTCCATCGCCGCCCTCGGCGTGCTCCTTGTTCACCTTGCGATGTTCGGCGTGACCCACGAGACGGATGAGGGGACCGCGGCGCATCTCTGGCAGCTGCTGATGGCTGGGCAGATACCCGTCATCGCATTCTTCGCTGTCAAGTGGCTGCCGCGAACACCAGGTCCGGCACTCCTCGTTCTTGCATTGCAAGCTGTCGCGGGGCTTGCTGCAGCTGCGCCGGTGTTCTTCCTGAAGCTTTAGCGAATCTCACCTCGCTCGAACGGGCAGAGCCGGCCGTCACTGCCGGCTATCAGTCATCGCCGAAGTTCGGAGCCAGACGCACGTGACGCAGATCAACGCGATCGCCGCGCATCGGTATGCCCTCTGCAACCAGGAGCTCGCGTTGCTTCTGTCCCATCGAAAGGCTCCCATCCGAGCGGACGACGCGATGCCATGGAAGGTCATCGTCGATGGTCGCAAGAACATGCCCAACCAGGCGCGGCGCGGCGCGGTCGATGTCGCCATACGTGCGGACAAAGCCAACCGGTATTGCGCGCACTCTGCCAACGATGCGATCGGTACGTGTCGCCGCCGCGGTATTCACCGGCGAACGGCCACCCTCAGCCGAGATGAGATACGACCTTTCCTATATGCGAATGCTCGAGCTTCACGTCCAGACCAACCAGCCGCGTGCCCACCCACTCGCCGCTCTTCTGGACGACGCGCTCCAACCCGTCCTCCTCGAGGCAAGCGGTCATCGACATGAGCTCATTTGGACCTGTTGCGACAACGTGGTAGCTGAGGAATCCTGGCTCCTTTCGCAGTTGATCGGCCCAACCCTCATCCACTCTTCGCACCACCTCGTCCAGCTGTCCGGAACCGACGCGATAAGTCCTGATGCTCATAAACATGCGCCTACCTCCTCTGTTGCGGCCGAAAGTGGCCGATCAGTGAAAGTCTGCGCTCAACCCATGTCGTCGTGATTGAAGTCTCGGTATGACCGGCTACCCATAAACTTGGTCGAGCCGATGCCAAAGAACGTGATCTTCGGAACCGGACCATTGGGGCTTGCGGTCGCCCGCCACCTCGCTGCCGCAGGGGACGAGGTTCGCCTCATCAATAGAAGTGGCAATGCCCCCGCCGCTCCGCAAGGTGCCGAAGTGGTGGCAGCGGATGCAACCGACCTGGCCGCATCACGCACTGCCTGCGAGGGCGCGGCCGTGGTGTACCACTGCGCCACCGGCCCGTACGGTCGTTGGGCGAAGTTCCTGCCCTCGCTCATGAACGGCATAATCGAAGGCGCGTCCGCAGCCGGCGCAAAACTGGTTTACGGGGACAACCTTTACGCGTACGGACTTGTCGACGGTCCCATCACCGAAGATCTCCCTTACCGCCCTGTCGGCCCGAACACTCGGGCCCGGGCCGATGTCGCCAACACCCTCATGGGTGCTCACGTTGAGGGCAAGGTCAGAGCCACTATCGGCCGCGCCTCAGATTTCTATGGTCCACACGCACGTCATTCGACAGGGGGCGACGGCATCTTCGCGCGCGCGCTGGCCGGCAAGGGAGCGCAGGTGCTGGGCGATCCGAATACGCCCCACACCTTCACGTTCATTGACGATTTCGCGACAGACCTGGTCACCCTTGCGGAGCACGACGAGGCGCTCGGTGAGGTCTGGCATGTACCGAGCGCCGAGACGGTCACCACCCGTCACTTCATCGAGATGGTTTTCGCGAGACTTCAGCGACCGGCGACACTGCAACCAGCACCCGAGCTTGCAATCACGCTGCTAGCCCTGGTCGTTCCAACGATGGCGGCCGTTAGAGAGACGGCTTATCAAAGACAGCACCCCTGGGTGGTTGACCACAGCAAGTTCGCCCGCGCGTTCGGGAGCAGGCCAACGCCTCATGAGCAGGCGATTTCGCTGACCCTGGATTGGTTCCGATCAAGTAGCCGCCGCCAGGCGACCTAGGCCTGCCGTCACAAGACATGCGACCGAGGCCCTCCGCATGACGGGCGCGACGCTCGCAGGTGCCGGTCACACCCGTCGATAGACTGCGCATGGTGGGTACAGTCGCGAGAGTCCGCCATCGGGGGCAGCGCGCCGGATGGCTGCGGGCCGCAGTACTGGGCGCGAATGATGGAATTGTTTCGGTTGCCAGCGTCGCGATCGGCGTGATCGCAGCCGGAGCCTCGACCAGTTTCGTGCTCACGGCTGCCATTGCGGCACTGGTCGCGGGGGCTATGGCGATGGCCGCCGGCGAATACGTATCTGTCAGCTCGCAGCGAGATGTCGAACGGGCCGACCTCGACCAAGAGCGCAAAGAGCTGAAGGCCCATCCAGAGGGCGAGAAGCAAGAATTGGCAGCGATCTATGTGAAACGTGGGCTCCCAACAGAACTGGCCGCCAGGGTCGCCGAAGCGCTCACCGCCTCTGATGCGCTCGGCGCCCATGCCCGTGACGAACTTGGCATGGCAGCCATCCTCGCCCGTCCCGGCCAGGCGGCCCTCTACTCCGCGCTGAGCTTCACAGCTGGAGCTGTGTTGCCGATCGTCGCTTTTCTACTGGTCCCGACCGGCGCTCGGACCCAGGCGGTGGTGGTGAGCGCTCTCATTGCTCTGGTCGCGCTTGGCATCGCTGGGGCGCGTGCGGGAGGCGCGCCGATTCTGCGCGCAGCGGTAAGAGTCTTAGTGGGAGGGGGATTGGCAATGGCAGTCACCGCAGCGGTCGGTCGCCTCGTCGGCGGAATCGCTGCGTAGACAGCGTGAGAGGGTATGCATGAGCTGTGACCATGACCGCTGAATACCCCGCGCATCGAGAGGCCACTGTCGTCCTTCGTGACGGATCCACGCTGGCGGTACGACCTATACGTCCTGATGATGAGGGGGACCTTGCCCGCTTCTTCACAGATCTCTCGATGGAGTCCCGGGTCTTCCGTTTCTTCGCTGCCATCAGCAATGCCGACGCTTTGGCCAAGCAGCTGGTGGACGTCGACTACACGACGCGTTACGGCATCCTCGCCGTGGCCGGCGCCGAGCGCCGCCTGGTCGGGCACGCCATGTACGTTGCGACAGAGCCCCGCAAAGCCGAGCTGGCACTGGCGGTGGCGGACGCCTATCAGGGCCGCGGTCTGGGCACGATTCTGCTCGGTCAACTCGGAGAGGCTGCTGCGGCCGCGGGGATCGAGGTGATGGAAGCCATCGTCAAGCCCGAGAACCACCACATGCTCAAGTTGCTGCGGGAAAGTGGTTTCCCGATGAGCGTCCGCTCGGAGCCCGGCGAGATCCACGCAGAGCTGCCGACAGCCATCAGCGCTCAGGGGTTGAGCCTGTTTGAGGACCGCGAGCGAATCGCCGCCGTGGCGGCGGTGTCTCATCTGCTTGCCCCGCGCTCCATAGCGACAGTCGGCGCGTCGCGGCAACCCGGAAGCATCGGCGCCGAGCTCTTGCACAACGTGGTGGCAAACGGGTTTCGTGGAGCGGTCTATCCGGTCAATCCCGCGGCCAAAGAGCTGGAAGGCCTGGCCGCCTACGCGTCGGTGCTCGACATCCCAGGCGATGTTGAGATGGCAGTCATCACCGTGCCCGCGGCAGCAGTCCTGGGGGCGGCACGTGAATGCGCCGCCAAAGGGGTTCGTGCCCTGGTCGTGATCTCGGCCGGCTTTGCAGAGATCGGTCCCGAGGGTGCCGACCTTCAGCGTGAGCTGCTGGAGCTTTGCCGCCAGGCAGGCATGCGACTGGTCGGTCCCAACTGCATGGGAGTGATCAACACGGCCGAAGGCGTGAGCCTCGACGCGACCTTTGCTCCCGACAAGCCGATGCGTGGTCGCCTCGGCTTCCTCTCCCAAAGCGGCGGGCTGGGTATCGCCGTGATGGCGCGCGCGCAAACCCTTGGGTCGGGGATCTCTTCATTCGTGTCCGTTGGCAACAAGGCCGACCTGTCCGGCAACGACTTCATCCAGTACTGGGAGGCAGACGCCGCGACAGAGGTGATCATGCTGTACCTCGAGTCGTTCGGCAATCCGCGCAAGTTTGCTCGCATCGCGCGCAGAGTAAGTCGGTCGAAGCCGATTCTCGCCGTCAAGGGCGGCCGCTCTCCTGCAGGTAGTCGCGCCACCTCATCGCACACTGGCGCATTGCTCTCCGCCTCCGACGTCACGGTTGACGCGCTGTTTCAACAAACGGGCGTAATCCGCACCGACACGCTGGCCGAGCTGTTCAACGCTGCCCTCCTACTGGGCAGCCAGCCGTTGCCTGCCGGCAACCGAGTGGCCATCCTCACCAACGCCGGTGGGCCGGCCATCCTCTGCGCGGACGCGTGCGAAGCCAACGGCCTTGTCGTGCCCGCTTTGCCGGGGACGGTTCGCGCGGAGCTGGCTGCTTTCCTGCCCGCGGCCGCATCGACCGGCAACCCTGTGGACATGATCGCGTCAGCGGGCCCCGAGGATTACCGGCGAGCGATCGCGACTCTCGCCGGCTGCCCGGATGTCGACGCACTGATCGTGATCTTCACCCCTCCGTTGGTCAGCAAGGCTCCCGAGGTGATTCGCGCAATCCAACGTGGGGCGCGCGATCTATCCCGTCCGATTCCGGTGCTCGGCGTCTTCCTGTCCAAGCAATCAGCTCCGCGCATCGTGAGCTCGCAAGGTGTGCGTGTACCGCACTATCCCTTCCCTGAGGATGCAGCCCGCGCGTTGAGCCTCGCTGCGCGCTACAGCGCCTGGCTGGCAATTCCGGAGGAACCACCTACAACACTTGACGGCGTCGACCGCGACCGAGCCGCAGGGGTCATCGCGACCGCGCTGACTGGGGGTGGCGGATGGATGACCTCGAGTGGAATCGGGGACCTGCTCGCGTGTTATGGGATCCCGATGATCGAAACCCGACTCGCAGACTCACCGGCCACCGCCGGACGTGAGGCGAAGAGTTTGGGAGGGCCTGTCGCGCTGAAGGCGATCGTGCCGGGTCTGCTGCACAAGTCGGATGCCGGCGCAGTCCGGCTCAACCTGGACGGCGAACCCGCTGTCACGCGTGCAGCGGCCGAGATGTCCGCCAGCCTCGAGCACTCAGGGCATCGAGTCGCCGGCTACGAGGTGCAGCCCATCGCGCCGAAAGGCGTGGAGATGCTGGTGGGTGTCGTCCAGGACCAGCATTTCGGTCCAGTGTTGGCATGTGGGGCAGGCGGGACCGCGACCGAGCTCCTCAAAGACGTGGCTGTGCGCATCACCCCTATCACCCAAGGCGAGGCGAGCCGCATGGTTCGCTCACTCAAGACTTTTCCGCTTCTTGATGGCTACCGCGGCGCCGCACCCACCGACGTGGCCGCGCTTGAAAACGTCCTTCTACGCGTGAGCGCGCTGGTCGAGGCGCACCCCGAAGTCGTCGAAATGGACCTCAATCCCTTGATTGTTCACCCGCAGGGCGTGGTGGCCGTCGACGCCCGAATCCGGCTGGAGGCGGGCCCACCGAGGCCACCGCTCGGAGCGCGCTGAGCCATGTCCGGGGTACCTCGACCAGTCGCCTTCTAAAAGGGTTCCGTTACCCTTCCTAACGATGCCGGCGTAGCTCAATTGGCAGAGCAGCTGTTTTGTAAACAGCAGGTTACGGGTTCGATTCCTGTCGCCGGCTCCAAGCGCTTTTGAAATTTCGGACCGGCCGACTCAAAGACCCTCTTTTGGTCACCGGGTCGAGCGGTCGAAATAGTTGGACGGCCAGAGCAGGAAGAGGAAGGGGTCGTGTTCCTCGCCGCCCGGCCCACGGCCAGTCGAGATCGAGGCAGAGGTCATGGCCGGCTTGCCGTCGAGAGTCTCGGGCTCGCTCCGCATGAATCGGGCCTTGGTGATCACCTGGACCGCTCGCCCGGCGTCGCTGTTCGGCCGATTCGTCCCCACAATTTGTTCTTTTTACCAAAGGGGTCATAACAAGATCAGCAACACCCAGCTTGATCCGCAACTGCCGTCGGGTCCGGTCTGGTAGGTAGCTTGCTACGAGCGACCTATGGCGCAAGCTATGTGCCGATCCGATTGGACCCGGTCGAACCCAATCCGACCCAATCCGACCTGCGACACTTGAGTTCACGAGCACCGAAAGGGCGCTTTTGTAAACAGCAGGTTACGGGTTCGATTCCTGTCGCCGGCTCAAGTGCCGCAACGCGATTGGGTCAGGAGGACACCAGTGGACGCTGAAGAAAGGAAGGCGCTTATCGAACGCTACCGGGACGGGTACCGCGCCGTCACCGACGCGTTTCAAGGCTTGACCGAAGGTGAGCTCGATCGCTCAGCGAGCGACGAGTGGACGCCTCGAATGATCGCGCATCATCTCGCCGACAGCGAGATGACCTCCGCCATCAGGCTCCGCCGCCTTATCGCAGAAGACGGCCCGGTGATCACTGGCTATGACGAGAAACAGTTCGCCGACAGGCTCACATCCGACCGCCCGATCGAGCCTTCGCTGGAAGCCATGCGCTGGGCGCGCGAGTCGACGACTCAGATCCTGGAGAGGCTCTCAGAAGAGGATTGGAATCGCGCCGGTATGCACTCGGAAAGCGGCCCCTACTCGGTGGAGGATTGGCTCACCATCTATGCGAACCACGGACACGACCATGCCGAGCAGGTCGCTCGCTCCAGAGGAAGGTCCTAGCTTGGCCACCACCCACGCCTTGCTGGATGCGGCGCTGGCAAAAGCCGCGAGCGCCAAGGACGCCGACCTGGCCGATCTCATCGACGAGCTCCGCATCCCCTCTGTCAGCACCCTGCCCGAGCGCCACGAGGATTGCCTGCGCAACGCCCGATGGCTTAGGGATCGTTTGCAGGCGCTCGGGATGACTGTCGAGATAGTGGATGTCATCAAGGGCGGCAATCCAGTCGTGGTCGCCGATTGGAACGGCCGGCCCGGCAAGCCGCACCTCACCATCTACGGCCATTACGACGTCCAGCCTCCGGACCCGCTCGACGAGTGGAAGTCACCGCCGTTCGAGCCGGCGGTCCGCGACGGCCACCTCTATGCTCGAGGGGCCTCCGACAACAAGGGCAACCACATGGTGACGATCAAGGCGGTCGAGCACCTCTTCGCCGCCGGCGGACCGCCAATCAACCTTCGATTCGTGATCGAGGGCGAGGAGGAGATCAGTGGCAAGTCGGTGATGCAGTATCTCCGCGCCAATGGCTCCAGGCTCAAGACCGACTCGATCCTGGTCTGGGATGGAGGTTTCGACGAGGCCGGCAACCCCACGCTTGCGACAGCTCTACGCGGCCTCCTTTACGTCGAGCTTCAGGCGAACGGGCCGGCCGTTGACCTCCACTCCGGCATGTTCGGAGGCGTGGCGCCCAACCCGATCAATACGCTCGCGCGCATCATCGGCGAGCTGAAGGATCGCGACGGACACATCACGATTCCCGGCTTTTACGACGCTGTGAAACCGCCGACCGATGACGAGCTAGCGGACTGGAAGAAGAAGGACTCCGACTACTCAGAGGGTGTTCGAAAAATCACGGGCGCGCGTGCGCTGGAGGGCGAACCGGGATTCCTTGCGATCGAGCGTACTGGCAGCCGGCCGACGCTCGACGCGAACGGCATCATCGGCGGGTTCACCGGCGAAGGCGCAAAGACGGTGATCCCAGCGCACGCGTCAGCCAAGGTCAGCATGCGCCTCGTGCCCGACCAGGATTGGCAGACAGTCCTGAGCTCTCTGGAGAAATACATCAAGGAGCTCACGACGCCCGGCGTCGAAGTCAAGGTCATCGTCATCGGCGCAGCGCCGCCGGTTACGTGCGAGGTCGACCACCCTGCGGCCCACGCATTGCGTGCGGCCTACGCCGAGGCATTCGGCAAAGAGACGTCACTGGTTCGCGTCGGTGGTTCGATACCGGTGTCGGTGGACTTTCAGCAGGCGGTCGGCGCTCCGCTGATGGTCAGCGGGATCCCGCAGGCAGACGACGCCATCCATTCACCGAACGAGCACCTCGCGATCGATCACTATCACCGCGGCATAGAGGCTGTGATCCGCTTTATCTGCAAGCTCGGCGAATAAACTCGCCCTGAGGCTTCGGCGACGCCGGCTAAGACTTTGTCTGGCCGATTGCCTTCAAGTCATGCACGCGTGCGTCCCAGTAACCCAGGCGCTGCCGGAAGCGCTCGGCCTGAGCGACGACGACGGGAACATTGGTCAGCTCGACCTCCCGCCGAGCCGTCACCGATTGCGTCTCCATCAGCTGCCGGATGCGGGCCAGCACCTTCTCTTCCATGGCCAGGATCTCGGTGTAGACCTGCCTCCAGTAGACCGCCTGTTCCATGCCTGTGTCTGCAGGAAGGCTCTCGCCGTCCATGCGCTGACTCCAGTCGCCGCCGCGCTCCGCGGCATCGACATCAGGCCGGTCGCGCTTGGTAACGATCCTTGGCATGGTCACCTTTGTACAGGGCCGTGCGTAAGAATCTCAGCAATAAAGTCGGGGTGGATTGTTCTTTTTTGCGTTGCGAGAAGGAACAATTCCTGCTTAGAATCGGCTTGGATGGCAGTCCCGACCAAGACTCGCGCTTCTCGTCCGCTGGAGGGCGAGGATCTCAAGACCTCCCATTGGGAAGACGCCCGCCACTGGATGAGCATCTACGCGGACCTGCTCGAGTTCAAACGGGGGCTGCTGGACCGCGTTCGGCGGGACATCGCCAACCTGCATCCGACGGCGCGCAAGGCTGCCGAGACAGACCTGCGGATCATCGACGAGCAAATGCAGGGATACCAGAAGCGCCTCGACCTCTGGTACCGCCGCATTTGGGACCTCCAGGGACTGTGGCTCGACCCCACAGGCCGGATGATCCGGCACAAGGGCCAGGAGGTGGCCCTCACCAAGCGCGAGTTCCAGCTCCTCCAGTTCCTCCTCAGCCACCCTCACAGGTACTTCACGACGACCCAGATCCTCGGTCAGGCCTGGGCCGATCCTGCCCTCTTCCCCGAGGAAGTGCGTAACTACATCCGGCGGCTTCGCAAGATCCTCGTCGACCTCGAAATTCCCGTCGACATAATCAACAAGCCAGGTCGCGGGTACTCGCTGGTTTTCCGCCCCGACGCCCGACGAATCACCTCGGCGGAGCCGGTGACTCCCGTGAGCCCGACTGGCTGACCGGGGGCCGGCTTCCCGGCGGCACGGGACCGCTCTGAAAGGTGATCCTGGCGCCCGGGACGACCGCATTGGAAGGAGGCGACGGTGGCCCTGTGCCGACCACGTTGGTCGCGCTGACCGTGAACGTGTAAGAGACCCCGTTGGTCAACCCGTACACCACCGCGGTCGTCGAGCCACCGCTCACCACAGCATGGCCGGATGGAAATCCAGTCAACGTATAGCTCAGAATCGGCTGGCCGCCGTTAGCCGGTGCCGACCAGGTGACGAGCGCAGCCCGATCTCCTGCCGCGGCGGCCGGCGCAGCGGCCGCGGAGGGCGCGGTTCCGGCCTGCGCCGAGTCCGCGTTGATCATCAGCGACGATTCGTCCACCGCCTCGAAAGCGCCGACTGGAACGTTTTTCAGGTCCTGGATCATCTGCGGATAAACGCCTGAGTCCCACTGCCCGTCCTCGGTCCCCTGGAAGAACCAGTCGGACCCGTTGTCGGCGACGAATAACCCGTAGTGCTTGAACGCTGTGAGCACAACCTGCGCGGCAGCTCCATAACTCGAGATGTTGTAGCTCGCCTTCATGCGAAAGCGCGCGCCCATCGGTGGAAGAGTGGTATCGCTGATGCCTGCCTTGTGTCGGGCGGGCCAGATGTAAGTGTCGTTGGTGTTGTGGACGGTGAATCTGATGGCATGGGCGATGAGCCCCGCCTGGACTTCGTCGAATCGCACCAGGCCAGGAAAGATTGGCAGACCGGCAGCGTCAGCCGAAGTCCAACCCGCGGGCCTCATCGCGTCAGATCCAAGGTCGAAGATGGCGCCCGATCCAGCAGTGTGGTTGCTGAGGTTGGTGGCGAAGGTCTCGTACAGCTTGCAGGTGTCTTTGTTGATGGTGAGCATGTGGGCGTCGCTACCCTGCTCGATCTGTGCACCGGGCGGAATCGGATAGGGCGCCTGGTCGCTCTCCGACGAGTACTGGAAAGTGAAACTTGCAGTTGGGGTGGCATTGGTCGCGACGTTGAACGGGATGCCGTATGGCGGCCCTCCAAAATCGGGATGCAGCTTGCCCGAAGAGGGCGTCGTAGAGGCGACCCAGGTAGAGCTGTTGGAGTTCACCGGCAGATTCGAGATGTCGGCGTTCCAGATGTTGTCAGGAGGAAAGACCGAGCAGCTGGTGCCCGGGACAGGGGCGAACGGGTACGCGGGCCTGGCCTGGCCGGCGCCGGCGGCGGGGATCAGCATCAGCAGGGCTGTTGTCACCGCCGCGTAAGTCCTAGACATGCGTTATTGACAACGGTAGGCGTGCTCGCGTTCTTGCCCCAGCGCTATTTCAGGAGCGCTTGGCGGAGTTGGGAGAGACCCCGCCAAGCGTGACTCAAAGGGCCAGAATGGTGTAAGGAGCCGACTTGCACAACTCTGACGACACACCACTGTCGATGTTCCTCATGAGCCTGGCGTTCGCTCGCGGAGGCTTTGGCGGGGACGCCGACCAGCGATTTGTGCGGGAGCGAATCGCGATCATGATCTGGCTCCCGGGACTGGCGCTCGTTGTACTGCTTGCGACCTGGATTCAAAGCTTGGTCGTAGGCCTGACGGGCATCGCGCTGCTCCTGGTCGGACTTTGGCTGTATACCGAGCGCGCTGACCAGGTGGCGCCTTGGGTACGGAGACGCTTTTCGAAAAAGTCCTAGCGCCGTCGCGTCAGGCCGGACCACGACGAGACCTCCGTATCAAGGCACGGTCTCGTCAGAGTCCAAGGTAGGCCCGGCGCACGCCAGGGTCGTCCTTCACGTCGGCCGCGGCTCCGCTGAGCGCGACCCGTCCGTTCTCGAGCACGTAGGCGCGATTCGCGACGTCGAGCGCCACCAGCACGTCCTGCTCGACCAGAAGCAGCGCCGTGCCCTCGCGGTTGATCTGCTGGATCACGTCGATCAGGCGGTCGACGACTTTAGGGGCGAGACCGAGCGACAGCTCGTCGACCATCAGCAGCTTCGGCCGGGCCATCATGCCCCGTCCGATCGCGACCATCTGCTGCTCCCCACCCGACAGCGTGCCCGCCTCGCGGGACAGCTTGTCCTTGAGGGCTGGGAAGTGGTCGAGCACGCGCGCAAGGTCGTCGCGGATCTCGCGATCGCGCCGCATATACGCGCCGAGCAGCAGGTTCTTCTCGACCGACATCGTCCCAAATAGGCGGCGGCCCTGCGGTACGTGGGCGACGCCTTTCCGAACGAGGACTTCTGGTCGAACGTTAGTGACGCCCTCGCCCGAAAGGGTGATCGTCCCGGAGGTGGCGCGGACCATGCCGCTCAGGACGCCGAGCAAAGTGGATTTACCGGCGCCGTTCGCGCCGACGAGGGCGATCAGCTCGGATGGCGCGACGTCAAGGTCGATTCCGAACAGCACGGGCCCGGCGTCGTAGCCGGCATTCAGGCCCCGCACCTTGAGCAGCGGCTCAGGACTTGAGGCGTTTCGCATAGCGCTCACCCAAGTACGCCTGGATCACCCGCTCGTCGCGAAGCACCACCTCCGGCTCCCCCTGGGCCAGAACCTGGCCGAAATCCAGGACGACGGCTCGCCGGCAGACCCCGACGATCACGCGCATGACGTGCTCGATCAGGAGCACGGTCACGCCTGTTGCATGCACCGCCCGAACCATCTCGAGCGCCTCGTCTATCTCCACGTTGTTCAGTCCCGCCATCACCTCGTCCAGCAGCAGCAGCTGCGGCCTGGTAGCAACTGCCCGGGCCACCTCGAGTCGTTTGCGGTCGGGGATGGTGAGCGTCGACACGGGCCGGTCGGCCTTGGCCGAAAGCCCGACCAGCTCCAACACATCGCCCGCCAGCTCGAACGCCTTCTTGATTCCGCGCCGGCCGTCCATGTTGCCGAACAGGGCGCCGATGGCCGCATTCTCCCGCACCGTCATCGACCCGAACGGCCGGACGATCTGAAAGGTGCGGCCGATCCCGAGTCCCGCGACGCGGTGCGGGGCCATACCTGCGATGGATGCGCCCTGCCACCGGATGTCACCGCCGTCGAGTCGGTGCACGCCGCTGATGCAGTTGAGCAGCGTCGTCTTGCCGGCGCCGTTGGGGCCGATGATGCCGACGATCTCGCCTTTGGCGACCTCGAACGTGACACCGTCGACCGCAGCGACTCCCCCGAAGCGCTTGGTAACGCCGCGCAGCTCGAGCTCAGCCGGCGCTGCGCCAGCGCTCACAGCGAGGTCTCTCTGAGCGACCGCCGCAAATAGGACAGGCTCAGCCTGGTACGTCCCCCGAAGAAATCGATCACTCCGCGGGGCATGAAGATCACTACGACGACCAACAGAAGGCCAAGGATTACCTGCGCCACGATTGGCTGCGCGTCCGTCGAGACGAACGGGAGGTCGATTGAGATCGGCAGGCTGCCTCCGAGAAACTGGATGAGCAGCTGCAGCAAAACAGCTCCGGCCGCCGGGCCGAATACAGTGCCAGTGCCCCCGAGCAGCGCCATCAGGATCATCTGGACGTTGTATTCGATCGGAAACGCGTTTTCCTGATTGATGAAGACGTTCCACTGGGAGAAGATCCCTCCAGCCAGGCCGGTCAAGGCCGCGGAGAGTGCGAAGGCCGCGACCTTATAGGCGGTGGTGTTGACGCCGAGGACCGCCGCCGCCTCCTCGTTCTCCCGGATCGCGATCAGGCCGTAGCCGAACCGGCTGCGCAGCACCCACCAGGTGACGGCAATGGAGATGGCGGCCGCGGCCGCCATTAGATAGAAGAAGAAGAGTCCGCGGTTGTTGACGGCGTAAATCGGCAGGAACAGGCCGCTCGCGCCCCCGAACACCGGCTGGCCGCCGTAGTCGATGTTCTGCACCAGCTCGCCCACCGCCACCCCCACACCCAGGCTGGCAACGGCGAAATAGTGACCGCGCAGCCTCAGCAGAGGAAGGCCGACGAGAGCGGCGAACACTGCTGCTACCACCGGCGCGAACGGCAGCGCGACCAGGAAAGGCCACTTCGCCTTGGCGACGAGCATGCCAGTCGTGTAAGCGCCGATGCCGAAAAAGGCCACATTGCCAAAGGCGGCGTACCCCGTGATCCCACCGATGATGTTCCAGGCCGTCGCCATGACGATGAACATGACCATGTACGTGGCGATCCGAAACCAGAATTTGTCCGCCAGCAGGGGGACATTGGCCGACTGGGCGGCATCCATCGAGGTCAGCGGAGCCAGCAGCGCGTAGGCGGCGACAATCGCGCCGACGATCAGGAATATCCGGCGCCAGCGCCGCTGCGAATCGGTCGTCGCGATCAATGCAGGCGACCCATCAAACCCTGGGGGCGCGTCACCAGCACGAGGACCATGAGGCCGAACGCGATCGCGTTGGCGAAGACGGAACCCGAGCCTGGGATGGACTGGCCGAAAGCCTCGACCAGACCGAAGGCCAGGCCTCCGACCACCGTGGCGCTGACGCGACCCAGCCCGCCCAGGATCACGACCACGAACGCCTGCAGCGTGTACGGCTCCCCGGCGGTGGGAGTGATCGCCTGGATCATCGCGATGAGGCCGCCGGCGACACCCGCGCACGCAGCGCCCAGCCCATACGTGACTGCATAGGCGTGCCGCAGGTCGATGCCGACGAGCTGGGCCGCGTCACGGTCGGCCGCGATCGCCTGGATCGCGAGGCCGATTCGCGTCCTGTTCAGCACGAACGCGAGCCCGGCCGCCAGCAGGATCGCCGCGCCCAACGACGTGAGCCGTACGTAGGGAATGACCACGTCGCCGAGCTCCAGCCCCGCGCCCGAATAACTGGGCGTGACCGAGCGGAAGTCCGATCCAAAGATGAGAAGCAGGATGTTGACGATCACGAGGTTCAAACCGAACGTCAGAAGGAACGTGAACAGCAGCGGGGCGCGAATGATCCGGTTGATCACCCCGCGTTGGAGCGCATAACCGAGCGCGAACAGCGCCAGCGCGTTGATCGGCAGCGTGAGGAAAGGATCGAGGCCGAGCGCGGTGAAGAGCTGCCAGGTGAGGTAGCCGCCGACGATCACCAGCGCCCCGTGTGCGAGGTTGACGATGTTGAGCACGCCCCACACCAAGCCGAAGCCGATGCCTACAGCGACGTAGACACCTCCGGCCAGCAGGCCGAGTATGACCAGCTGGACGAAGTCGGCCAACGCCTAGTAGCTCTTTCGGATCAGCGCTGGTCCCAGGACGGAGTTGGATACATGGGCTGGGCGTCCGCGACATCCGCAGGGAAGACGGTGTGATGGACGCCCTTTTGGATCTGCTCCACGACCATAGGTTTATAGATGTTGATCCCGCGGCTGTCGAACTTGACCTGTCCGAAGAACACCGTCACGTCAAGTGCGGCAAGCGCATCCCGCACCTTCTTCGGATCAAGCGACCCCGCATTCTCGATGGCGCGCTGCAGCGCCAGGCACGCAGCCGTCGATTCGGCGACGTGATAGTCGGGGTCGCCCAGCCCTGGATACTTCGCCTTGTAAGCGGTGACGTATTCCGCCACTGACAGGTAGAAGGCCGGCGTGTACTTGACCTGCGGAGTCCACTGCGAGCCGCCGTACACATAGTCGGCGTCCTTACCGAGCGCGGTGATGAAGTCGGGGGTGGACGGACCCACTGAGTACGCGAAGATCTTCGCGTTCACCTTCTGCTCTTTGGCCGCCTTGTTGATGGCGATCGCCTCCTGCAGGTGGCCGGAGTTGAGGACGATGTCGGCGTTGGCCGCTTTGGCCGCCTGAACCTCGGCTGAGAGGTTGGTGGTGCCGTTCTTGTACTTCTTGTACAGGACGACGTTCATGCCCTTGGTGGTGGCGTAGGTGTTGACCCCTTCGGCCACCTCAAGGCTGAAGTTGTCGTCTGCGCTCAGCATCGCGATTGTTTTCGGCTTGGGGTTGAGCGCGGCCGCCATGTCGATCACGCCCTGGAGGTACTTGTTGGCGGGGCTGAGCACGCCGAACGTGTATTTGTAGCCCTGGTTGAAGATAGACTGCGCCGCCCCGTTAGCCTCGACCATCGGGATCTCGTTCTGCTCGGCGATGGCGGCGTCTGTCGCCGTGGCAGCGCTTCCATAGGGTCCCAGGAGGAAATTCGCCTTGTCCCCGGTGATGAGCTTCTGCATCAACACCGCCGACTGATTGGCATTGCTGGTGTCGTCGTAGTACTTGATCTTGACGGGGTGCTTGACCCCGTTGACGACGATGCCGCCTTCAGAGTTGATCCAGTCCTGCCACAGGTTGTAGCCCTGCTGGGTCAGGAGGGATTCCTTGGCCAGGGACCCGGTGAGCCCAAGCGGGGCTCCCAGGGTGATGGTCGACCCGGTCGACCCGCTGGAGGCGCCTCCACACGCGGCCAGCGCCGCCGCTACAACCGCGATTAGGGCGATATTGCGCATTTTCATGAGCAGAGGTTATTCCTCTCCAGCCGATTGCGGAGCAGGAATTCTCACCGTCTCATGGGCGATTTCGGCAAGGCGGTTCCAAGGTGGTGAAGCCAAAACCCGGGATACGAAGGGGTGTGCGCTTCACCAAAAAGTCTGGCGGAGAGGGAGAGATTTGAACTCTCGATGGGCCAGTGACCCATAACGGTTTTCGAGACCGTCGCCTTCAACCGGACTCGGCCACCTCTCCAGACAGCGCCGCCGAGCTGGGCGGTTATGGCGGTCCCGACCGGATTCGAACCGGCGTTCTCGGCCTTGACAGGGCCGCGTGTTTGGCCAGGCTACACCACGGGACCGACGGCGGCTAAGTCTACCAGCGGCCCGATCGCCGACCGACCTCGAGAACCCCACACCTATAATTCGTTGGCGGTGAGCGACACCCAGCGGATGGGAGGAGGATCGCCCGACGATCTGAGGAAGCGTTTTCAGATCCTCGAGCGGGTAGCGATCTTCTTCACGCTGCCCGACAACATCCTTCACGCCCTGGCCCGGCGACTCGCGCCAGCTTCGGCGACCAAGGGCTCGGTCATCGTTCACCAGGGCGACCCGGGGGACACGATGTTCGTTGTCGAGTCGGGCCGCTGTGAGGTCTTCGTCGAAGAATCCCCCGGGCACACCATCACCATCGCCCTCATGGGGCCCGACGACTTCTTCGGCGAGATGGCCCTGATCTCCGAGGAGACGCGGACCGCGAGCGTGCGCGCTCTTGAGGACTGCGTGCTGCTGACCCTCGACCGCAAGACGCTTTACGAGACCCTGCCGGCCGATTCAGACGCCATCATCGAGCTCACCAAGCTGGTGGAGCAACGCAAGGACACGTTGCCCAACCTCATCGCCAGGGCAAGGATGGTCGCGCCCGAGCAGGCGGCCTCCACCGTCGCCGTCTACTCGCCCAAGGGTGGATCGGGACGCACGACCGTGGCGGTGAACCTCGCTGCAGCGCTGGGTAAGAGGTTCCCCGGCGAGGTGCTTCTCGTCGACCTCGCCCTCCCTTATAACCACGCCGCCTTGATCTCCTACCTGACGCCGACAGGCTGCCTCGCCGCCGCGAGCCAGGTGCCGCCCGCCAACTTCGAGGAGGCGGTGCTCGGGGCGATCCTCCACCACCCGGGCGGGATGATGCTGTTGCCTGGCGTGCTGCGCGCCGAACAGGCCGACCTCATCAGCGTTGACCTGGTCAACCGCGCGATGGGCATCCTGGTCAATGCGTTTCGGTACATCGTTTTCGACCTCGGCGTCGCCTTTACGGACATCGTGATCAGCGTGCTCGACCACTCACAGCGGGTCCTCGTCCTGGTCACGCCTGAGCTCTCCTCGCTCAAAGACGTCGGCGAGCTCCTGAACATCTTCACCAACGTGCTGAACATCGTTCCGGGGCGCGTGATCCTCGCTCTCAACAACAAGGTGCCCAAGTCGGTGGTAAGCAAGGAGGATGTGGTCAGGACGCTCAAGCAGGAGCTCGCTGTCGAGATCGATTTCGATGGGACCAAGCCTGACGAGGCGGCAGTGAAGGGCGAGATCCTTGTCCTCACCGATCCCAAGAGCGCCATCTCCAGGGGGGCTGAGCAGCTCGCCCAGCTCATTTCCGGCCAGACCGCAGCCGAAGCCAAGGGCGCCAAGCGTGGCGGGTTCAAGCTCGGAAAGAGTTAGCTTTCGGATCTTCCCCTCCGGCGCTTGGACCACCTCCCGCGCTTGACGCGCGGGGGCCCCAGTGGACAGCGTGGGGAGGAGACCATTAATGCAACCTTGACCCCTGTATTTGGGTGTGCGCAGGCGCCGTGCTAAGATCGTTTTTGTGATCGAACAAGCTGTCGTCTCACTAACCTCGGAAGCTCAGTCTCGTCTCAAGGAGTTGCTTGCGAAGGAAGGCAACCCGCAGTTGGCTCTGCGCATCTTCGTGAGCGGCGGTGGCTGCTCGGGGATGCAATACGGCATGGCTTTCGATGACACCCGCCGCACCGACGACGTTATCGTCGACCAGGACGGAGTGCAGATCATCGTCGACGATTTCAGCGCCCCGTACATCAGGGGCTCCGAGATCGACTATGTCGACAGCCTGATGGGCGCGGGATTCACTGTCCACAACCCAAACGCCGTCCATTCCTGCTCATGCGGGACCTCGTTCGACACTGGCGACGACGCGGGCGAAGCCAAGGCTTGCGGCTGCGGCCACTAGCACTCTAGTTCTCTAAAAAACGAGGGCGCCGGCCCAGAGGCGGCGCCCTTATCTTTTTCCCAGGATGTTCCAATCAAGGCGGCTGCGTGAGTCGGTCCTTCTCTCGCTGGGTGTGATCACCCCCATCGGGATCCTCGCCGTCAACTTCTCCGCCTTCGTGATGGTGCACCTCACCGAGTTCCGGATAGGCATCGCCGCCCTTGCCCTCCTGAGCGGCCTGGTTCTCAACGGCCTAACCGCGTGGTGGCTGCTCCGCCTCGCAAGACGCAGCGCCGCCCCGCTATTCGCCGAGTACAGGATGTGGGCGATTGGCGCCGCTGTGCTGATCGTCGCGGTGACAGCGGTTGGAGGCGGTTACCTCACGTACCTCGGCCTGCGCGACCCGCGCCGCCTCCCCGATACGCTGTCGGTGGTGGTCGCAACCTTCATGGTGCTGCTTCCGCTCGCCGTGTCGTTCGCGGGCAGGCGGATGGCGGGCCTTGGCGGGATAATTCCTGTCGACGAGCCGGCCGGGCGAGAGAAGCGCCGACGCACGCCCCGACCTGTTAAGTCACCTCCACATTAGGAGCTCAATCGGTCTGAGCCCGCCTG
>Ga0307312_10000163_pt1 | contig 27125 bp, 16 predicted proteins | sample ER_DNA_202_FD_194489 | JGI IMG/M metagenome (GOLD analysis project Ga0307312, IMG submission 194489) | Bulk soil microbial communities from the East River watershed near Crested Butte, Colorado, United States - ER_DNA_202 | ecosystem: Environmental > Terrestrial > Soil > Floodplain | place... | reverse complement strand
CGCCTCGGTAACTGCGTTGTGAGACCTCGATCGACGCCGTGACCGGCCGGCCGTACCCAAACAGATCGCGATCGCCCACCTGTACACCTGCGAGTGCGCCTTCGTAAGTGTCGAAGCCGACCCAAAAACCAAATTCCTTGCTCTTGGCTTCCTCGGCGGAGATGTCGAGTCGCAATAGATGTCCATCTACCGGAACTGGCTTGATTTGCAGCAAGTTGAATTGGCCCGTCTTCATGAGCGTGCGAAACCGCTCATCGAGAACATCCGGGCTGTACGTTTTTCCACTTAATCTGGTAAACCGCTTCGTCACAAAACCGGGATGCAGCCGCGTCAGTCCGCTGACTGTCACACCGTCGAAGTGGTAAACGGGTCCTGCCGAGATCGCGATTTGCACCGGCACTCGATCATGCACTGCCTCCTCGGGTGCGCCAGTGGCTTCCACTTTGACGTCGTAATACCCGCGCGCCTTGAAATATGCTTGAAGACGCCGCGGAATATCCTCTACCCGCGCTTCGGTATAAGGCCGCTGGAGCAGATCCACTAATTGGCCGCGGAGCGCCTCGGCGCCGTAAACAGTTTGCCCGCTAAACGTGACGCTACCGAAGAAATATTGTTGGCCTTCGTGAACCGGAACGACGACGTCAACTTCGTTACTTTGCTCCTGAAAGTCGTAATGCGGCGGATCGACTACAGCATCCAGAAAACCTTCCGCTACATAAAAGCGTTGGACGAGGTGTGCTCCCTCCTCCATATCGGCGGCTACAAAAGGCAAAGTTTTCTCGAGGCTGGAATATCGCTCACGGGTAGGCCCGACCATGTAATCGAAAAGTTTGTCCGTCGACTCCCGCGCGTTTCCGTGGAAGACGATCGTGTGCAGCATGAAGCGCGGACCCTCAGTAATGTCCAATCGCAGTCGCCCCCCCGATTCGATCACGTAATGCACATTCACTTTCGTGTAGCCGTGTTTTCGATAGAAAACCTCCAGGAAGAAGGCCAAATCGTCAGCCCGAGCAGGGCTTAATCCAAAATCTTCGATCGTGGTGATCTCTTCTTTCAGGGCCGAGCGTAATGCTTTTTCGTCGAAAACCTGCTCACCGCGAAATTCGATAATGCTCGCGTGCTTCGCACGTTTTTCCTGCTCTTTAACGACGGCTTGCCGCGCTTTCTGTCGGTCCTCAGGTCGCGCGACGTCAACAGCGGTCTGCGCTGCGACTTCAAATGCGAGGGCGACGCTTCCAAGAGAGAAAAGGACGCCGTATCGCATGTTAGGGTCTTACCGAAAACGAATCAGATATTTTAGCTTCCCTCGAAAATCGCCGTGAACGCCGACGTCACCGGTGAGCACAAGGTGATCGTCGATCTTGAACCGCACAGTAGCTTGTTGTTGACCAGTTCGCGGATCGACCGTTCCCAAATCCAAATCCATTCGATTGAAAACTGTATTGCTTTCGGTTGGCTCGCCTTTCTTGACAATTTTGCGATAAAGCTGCTGCACCAGTAACATGGCCGCTCGTCCAGCGAGAACGTTGCCTGTCGAAAGTTCCTGTCTCGTCGCGCCAGTGGCGATCAACGAGATGATTTCCTCCTGCGCCAGTGGCGGTTCGCTTGTGAAAATCGCGTCTGGTGAAAGCAAAGTTCCGTAAACATAAACCCGCACTGTGTAGTCGCGGATGACCGACGTGCCTTGCAAATCGATTCGCGGGTTCATCGAATCATCCGGCGTAAAAGTGAGGAAACCCCGCGAGATCTCAAGCCGGCTGAAAGGCAATGTCGCTTCGACATTTTGCATTTGCACCACACCTTGCAACTGCGGACGCAGGCCCGTTCCCGTCAATTTCAGATCGCCAGTTGCTCCGCCTGTCGCCAGATTGCCGCGAATAAGCACTGGATCTTTGGTTTTGATTGCGACATCAAATTTCCAGTCGCGGAACGGGGGGGACGGCACAGAAAAGTCAGGACGCCCCGACGGCGGCTGCGGCGCCGGTCTACCGGGCAGACCGATGGGAATAAGATCGATGTTTTTTAAAAAATGACTATTTGTCATTGCGACATTGCCGGTGACGGTCGCGGCCGCAAATGGGCCCGTTATCCTCAGGTTGGCGTCCGCGCGCACAGTGAGTGTATCATTTCGCGCAAGCAGCACGCTGTCGGCGTTCAGTTGCAAATCGAGAGTCGGTTCTGTCAGTTTCGGAAAGGTGACTCGGCCGCTCATCCTGAACGGTCCACCGGCGAGATCGCCCCCGAACCGATCCAGGGTGAGCGCGTTGTCCCTGAAGCTTAGCCGCGCATTAAAACCGCTTATCCTGGGGAGCGTGACATTCCTAAACCGAGCGACGTTCACGGTCATGTCCCCTGCCCCGCTTAAGATCGGGTGACCGATTGTACCGGTCACATCAACGTCCAGTCCGAGCTCGCCATCCAGTTGCTCAAGCTCCGGTACAAATTGCCGAATAAAATTGACGGACGTGCGAGGCACGTGAGCTCTCGCAGTAATCGGCGTGTCGTCGGGCAACTTTCTGGCACCCGCAATCTTCGGAATGTCAAAGGGCATGGTTGCGTTCACCTCAACTGGCTGAAGTCGCGCCTGTTGCAGCTTTCCCGTGATTGTCAGCCGATTCTGTGCTGCCTGTGCGCTCAGCTCAAACGTCGCCGGCTCCATTTTTGGCCAATATTCATTTCGCAAATCCCGCACCTGCAGGTCGAGGCGCGCATTCAAATCGGAAACTGTTCCCTGCGCGTCGAGCCGCGCGTTCATGATGCCCGATGTCATCGCTTTAAGTCCGAGATCATCGAACAATTTCTTTAGGTCGAGGTTTTCAGATTGAAATGTCGCAGACACTTTGCCGGACGACGGAATCACCGCGGCATTCGTTCCAAGATTCCTCCACAGGAACGGAAGCGAAACGTACCCGTACGCGTAATTCGTGCGTGCCACTGGCTGGGCACCGGCCGCAAGCGCGCCCCTGCGAGCGGCCCCGCGTGCTGGCGCGGTAACTGTCTGATTCAGTTCGATTTTGTCGATCTCCAGCGTGTCACCTTTCGTCCGAGCGATGGCACGAAAGTCCATGTTGCCGGTAGCGAAAAAGATGATCGGCACATCGAGACTATCTGGCGAATAAGAGGCATCGACGTTCGCCTGTAACGATTTCAAATTGCCATAGCGCCCCTTCTGCAATACCAGATTCAGTTTGCCGGAATTTTTGAAGGTTTGTGCATCGCCGCTCCCTTCCCAGTCCAGTCTAACTGCGCCCGCCAGTTCATTCTGATTGCCTGAAGCGCGAAGCAACGGCTGAAGGGTTGATCCGTTCGCCACGTTCGCCGAAACCTTGCCACTGTAGTGATGAGGTTGGTGCAGGTTGAGTTTTCCGGTCGCATTAACGTAATCGGTGTCGTTTAAAGCAGCACTGAGGTCATTGAGATAGATCACGTTATTTGAAATCGAACACTGAGTGCTCAGTTGGCGGAAAACCAGATCTCGCATCCTGAGGTTTGATCCAAAGAGCCACATTTGTCCGTTTGCGGTCTCTTGTTTCCATTGAATCTGCGCCGCCAGTTGCAATGGTCCGTTCACTCTATTTGGGGAATCAACAATCCAGAAGTCACCCGCTTCAGGCGCGTTCAAAGCGACATCGACTTGCGCGGGCTCCGAAGCAAACTTGCCAACTTCTGCGGGAAGCAGGTAACGGCCGCGAACATTCAGTTCGTTTTGGTTTCGCCGCAGATTCAATCGGTCGAGTCCGAGAACATCATCGCTTCCATTCAGCGATCCTTCTGCCGAATCAACGATGTAATCTCGATAATGTATTCCCGCTAAGTCGAACTTCATTGCTGTGCGAAGATCCGCGAACCACGGCCGCTTTGCTGTAGCTGGGGTCGGTGACCCCGGCCGGGCGCTGGACGTCGCAATGACTTTGGACACGCGCAGCGTACAGTTCAGCTTCTCAATTATCCCATCCGAAAACCCGACGGCGTCTGCGGTCACGCCGAGGGCTGCCTGTATAGTTGCATTTTCAATATCGATCCTGCCGGTGAACTGGGCCGAGCCGGTCAGCCCTACAAGCATGCCCGCCGTTAGTCGTTCCAGATCAGGTGCGGTGCCGGAAATTTCGAGACTCGCCGGTGTGCGGCCAAAATCTGCGAATGTGGCAGGCAACTCGATTCCGCCGTGAAGATGAAACTTGTTCACGTCTCGGACGATTTCAACCGATCGCAAAATCGCTCTGCCCTGTCCTGCTGAGATTTCTACGATGCCACGATCGAAATGAATTTCCGGCCGATCCACATCGCTCATCTGCAACGACATTGTGCCGCTCCACGTGCGCGGCACGTCGATGACGCCCGCGCCATCGAGAGCGAGACGCTCAATCTTGCCGGAAAGATAATCCTCCGGAAGTACAAGAAATTTGTTCAGGGATTCCGCGGCAATTTTCTCGGCAGCCAGGTTTACCTTCGCATTCAGGGAAGACTTTGTTTCGGTTAACAAAGTAGACGCCGACAGTTGGCCGCCGCCGATTGTGCAGTCGAGTTTGACCGCCAGCGTGTTGGCGTCGATCCGCGACGCATCGACGTTCAATAGGCGCATCTGCGCCTGATCGTTCAAAACTAAGTCGCGCAGAATTAGATTCTTGTTCGTGTACGAAGTTTGTCCGGAAACCTTCGACCAGGTGTCGCCGGATGGAAGCTGCAGCTGTTCGACGCGCAGTTCGCCGGGATGACGCGGGTCCAAATCAAGATCGACCCCTTCCGCAACGAAATCTTCTGGCTGGTTTCTCACGACCAATGTCGCATTCGTGAGGCGGACCCGCTCCGGGAAAAACCGCGGTAATTTCAGTTGCGGTTTTGGCGGGCGCGTTCTCAACGGCGCTTTGGACGGATTTAGAACAATACGCGCCGAACGCGCCTCCACATTATCGAATAATCGGGAGAGACCGTGCCGCGCAAAACCAAGCAGGTCGTAATCGACATAAAGCTGATCGATGTCGATCGATTCAATCGGCGACGGTCCCGTCGGGGAGGCATGAAAGTTTCGTGCAGTTAGATGACTGAAAGGATTGCCTTCGAGACGGAAATCGATCTTTAGGTTTTGCTTGGCCGCGTAGCGCAGCGCGATTTGCCGACCCACCAGCACCAGGATTGGCCGATGAAAAATGATCAGAAGCGCCACGCAAACAACCAAGCCGGCTATCGCACGGCGCCACGGTCGCCCGCGCCGCCGCGCCTCTGCCTGATTGTGCTCGGCCACAGGGCGATTCTATTGCCGCTCTGGCGTAGAGCAAAGCCAAATGGCGCAATTCGGCATTCGAGTGCCACTTGGCCATTGCATGCAAAGAGCTCTGGCGTGACGCTTTCCGGATCCCGAACCAATGAATCCTGACAAGCTTTTTGATTATCTCGAGGACAGGTTACCAGCGGCAGAGCGCGCTGCTTTGGAAGAGCGATTGATGTCGGATAAACAACTACAGCGCGAACTGGCGGTGGCGCGACAGATTCACGCGGGAATGCGCGGCGATTCTCGCGAAGTTTTACTGGCTTCAAACCCGGATGTAACTGAGCAGGGCCGCAAAATGGCGCTTCGCGTGGGCGCGGCATTTATCATTCTCATGGCTGTCAACGTGGGATTCGGTCTCTGGTTGATTGTCAGACACGAAACGAACAACCCAAATCGCGCGTTGCTCGAAACGCAGATGCGCGAGCAGATAGCAAAATCAATCGAGCACGCTGCAGCGACGCTTACACCTGGCCCGAACGCTCTCGGGATAACAGAAATTACGATTCCGGCCGCGGCTGGAAAATTGGACGCAATCGCAGATGAAGTCCTCACGGTCGCTTCGCGGTCCGGCGGTTCCGCCACAAAAGGTCTGCAAGACCACGATCGGCTTAGTGTGCTTGTCGATGTGCCATCAAATCGGGAGCAGGAATTTCGCGCGGCGATTAAGGCGATCGGAAGTGGAGAGCCGGAGTCGACGCCTCAGGCAACAACGACAGAATCGGGATCAACGATCCCGGCTACAGCGGAGAAGAAGAGCTTTGTTGTGCAGATCGTCGAGCGTTCATCGAAACGCGAATGATGAGAACATTTGTGCAGGGCGGATAAGACGATGATTGCAGTCACGTTTGCTTTGCGAGCGGAAAGCTCGGCATTCTTGAGCAAGATCCGGCACAAGTCTCTCGTTGATCGAAATGGCATCAGGGTAAGTCGCGGCGAAATCAATAATCGCCCGATTGAAGTTCTCCACACCGGCGTCGGAGAGAAAATTTGCCGCCAACGGCTTGAGAAATTTTTCGCGGATCGGCAATTCGATCTTTTGATCAGCAGTGGATTTGCGGGCGCACTTAATGATGAGCTTCACGTCGGCGATCTTTTGCTGGCAAGAAACTTTTCGACAATTGACCTGAGCGCGAAACATGTACGACTTTCAAACTTGCCGGTCTGTGCGGCCGATCTGTTAACTGTGGCTACGTTGATCGATTCCAGTGATGAGCGAAACAAACTTGCGCACACATCGGGCGCGGCCGCCGTGGATATGGAAACTGAGTTCATTGCTCGCGCGTGCGCTGAGCATGCGGTTCCGCTGCTCTCGCTACGCGTGATTACGGACACACCGCGCGAATCATTCCCTGCTCCACCCAAACTTTTGTTCGACATCGGACAACAGCGAACTCATATGCTGAAGTTGGCGAGGTACTTTCTCGTACACCCAAATCGCGTTCCCCGTCTGGCTCAGTTTGCGAGGAGGATTGCGCATGCACGAAAGACTTTGGCTAATGCGCTTGTCGCTGTTGTGCGCGCGCTGTAGCTGCTTGCGCTGACCCCGGAGCCGTTGTCACCACGCGGAACTACAAAGGTGCCGGTTCGATGTGCACCAGCACGTCCGCTACCCGCGAGTCGCCCTGCTGTATCGCACTTTTTACGCGGTGCGCGATTTCGTGGCCTTCATGCACGGAAATGTTGCCATCCACTCCAACGTGAAGGTCGACGTAGAAATCGAGGCCCATTTTTCGGGCCCGACATTTCTCAATCTCAACGACTCCTGGAACTGATCTGGCAGCCTGGCAAATAGCCCGGACGAATTTAGCGTGCGGAGCGGTATCCATGATTTCAAAGAACGCCGGGCGCAAAAGCCTGAGGCCATTTGCCGCGATGACCGCGCAGGCAAAAAGCGCTGCCCAATCATCCGCACTTTGCCAGCGCTTGCCGCCAATCAAGGCTACTGAAATGCCAACGAATGCAGCGGCGGACGTGAGCGCGTCGCTGCGATGATGCCAGGCATCGGTCTGCACCGCCGTACTCTCTACGTCGCGCCCGATCCGGTTCGCGTAACGGAACAAAATTTCCTTTGTCACGATCACTACGATCAGTATCCCGAGTGTGTAAGGCGCCGGCGCGTGATGTGGCAAAAAAATTTCCCGCACACTTTGAATCGCAAGACCCACTGCTGCAGCCAAGACTCCAACTGCAACAATCACCGCCGCAATCGGCTCCGCTTTCCCGTGACCATAGGGATGGGAAGCATCCGGCGGGCGCGAGGCAACTTTGAGTCCGCTCCAGATGACAAACGATCCCCCGATGTCGAGCGCGGACTCGATGCCATCGGCGATCAGGACGTACGCGTGGCCGAACAGACCGCCGAGGATTTTTGCCACCGCAAAAATCGAGTTCACGATCATGCCGAAGAGTGCGACACGCGTACCAGTCCGCCAGGCAGACGAAGCCATTCCGTCATGCGGTCGACTAGTTTGCAGATTGTTTGTGGAAGCGTGAGGATGCGGGGGCGAAGACATTGATGAACAAAAGTATAAACGCAGCGGTCTACGAAAAACACGGAAATCCGGCAGACGTGTTACGCATCGACTCGCGGCCATGGCCGGCGACAACCGAAGGCGAAGCCGTTGTGCAAATGCGAGCGGCACCGATTAACCCGGCGGACTTAAATCAGATCGAAGGGAAATATCCGATTCGACCGGAGTTGCCAGCGACCCCTGGATTTGAAGGCGCTGGAGTAGTCGTTGATCTCGGCGCGAACGTCACAAATGTCGCCGCAGGCGCGCTGGTAATCTTGCCGCACAACATCGGCACGTGGAGAGACGCGGTTGCAGTTAAAGCCGATGAGCTGGTTGTAGTGCCCGCCGGGATCGAGCCGGTGGATGCGGCGATGTTAAAAATTAATCCGATGACCGCGTGGCGTTTGCTGCACGATTACGTTGATCTAAAAAAAGGAGATTGGCTCATCCAAAATGCGGCAAATTCCGCGGCTGGACGCGCGGTGATCCAAATCGCGCACGAACTCGGTTATAAAACCGTGAATATTGTCCGGCGGGCAGAGTTGATTGAAGAACTGCGCGCGGAGGGCGGCGACATTGTTGTTGTAGATGGAGAAAATCTTCGGGGCGAGGTGAAAACTGCAACGAGCGGTGCGCAAATACGCCTGGGATTAAATGCGGTCGGCGGCGACAGTGCGCTGCGTCTGGCAAATTGCCTCGCGCCGGGATCGACGATGGTTACTTACGGCGCGATGAGCTTGCAGCCGTTGAAGATCCCCAATGGACTACTGATTTTCAAGGATCTGCGTTTCCGCGGCATCTGGATCAATAAATGGTACGATAACGCGACAAAGCAGGAACGGATGGAAGCGTTTGAACCATTGTTCGGCATGGCGAAGCGCGGCCTGTTAAAAACGAAAGTTGAGAAAGCTTACCCGCTGACTGACGCGAAGGCCGCAGTGACGCACGCTGCCCAGGGAAAGCGCAGTGGCAAAATCATCTTCGAGTTTGAGTGAACTCGTAAATCCAACGAGCGGCGGTTTCTAGCCGCCGAGGCCATTTGCCAATTTGCGAGACAAGCACAAGTGTAACCTCAAGAATGTTTCGATCCGATTGCTCGCGCATATTTTTTCTCGTCGGGTTGGTCTGTATTTTTTTCACGTTACCCGACGTGAAATGCGCAACTGTTCCCGAACCGGGGGATTTGCGCGCCGCGGGGAAAGTGAACTTCTCCATATCATGCCTGCCTGCCGTCCAATCTGATTTCAACCGAGGCGTGGCGTTGCTACATTCATTCTTCTACGAAGAGGCGCGACGTGTTTTCACTTCCGTAGCCGAACGCGACCCGAAATGCGCGATGGCCCAGTGGGGAATCGCCATGACGTGGTGGCATCCAATCTGGACGCCGCCTACTCCGGACGAAATGAGCGCAGGCAAAACGGCCATTCAAAAAGCGATGGGGATGACCGCCGGCACGGATCGCGAGCGAGGATTCATCACGGCGTTGAATGTCTATTACAACACGCCGGATGCTTCGACGGCAGGTGCGGTTGGGCAATCGTGTCATGGTCCAGTGGGACCGCGCGATCGGGTGGTCGCCTACGAAAAAGCGATGCGCCAGCTACGCGACAAGTATCCGGACGATTTTGAAGCTCAGACCTTCTACGCGTTCGCGGTCCTGGGTGTCGGTTACGCCACGCCCACCGACACGAGTTTGTCGAAGCAACTTGAGGCAGCCGCCATCCTTGAAAAGCTGTGGAAACAAAACGCGAACCATCCCGGCGTCGTTCATTACCTGATCCACTGCTACGATTATCCCGCGCTCGCCCAACGGGGGCTGGCCGCGGCCCAAAGTTACAGTTCCATCGCGCCATGGGTACCTCACGCGCTGCACATGCCATCGCACATCTTTACACGTTTGGGGATGTGGGATGAATCCATCGCTGCGAATCAAGCTTCGGCCGAAGCTTCGCGCACTTATGCGGCCATGCGGCATCGCGACGCCACCGAAGCCGAAGAATTACACGCGCTCGATTACATGGCCTACTCGTACCTGCAGGAGGCACGGGACGCTGAGGCGAAGAAAATAGTCGATGTTGCCGCGAGAGTGCGAAAGACAAACCCTGAACTGGAATTCAGTGCGGCTTATGCGCTCGCGGCCATTTCAACACGGTACGCCTTCGAGCGGAATGATTGGGCAGCGGCGGCAGCACTGAGCGTCCCAGAGCTCCCCCACTGGTCTTCCTTCCCGTTCATGGAAGCTCTGATCGAATATGGTCACGCACTCGGACGAGCGCACACCGGCGACGTTGAAGGCGCGCGGAAAGCGATTGTACGGATGCAGGAATTGCGGGACGCCACGAAGGACCCAAAGTTCGATTATTTCAAGAGGCATCTTGACCTGCAGATGCAAGCTGCTTCGGCTTGGGTAGCAGCAAGCGAAGGCAAGAAGGACGAAGCGATTGAGATGCTTCGAAAGGCTGCGGACGCCGAAGACGTATTAGGCAAGCATCCAGTTTCGCCGGGCGCGTTTGTTCCCATTCGCGAACAGTTCGGCGATCTGCTACTCGAAACGGGTAAATCGAAGGAAGCACAGCGAGAATTCGAAGCTGCGCTCAAGATTTATCCAGGGCGGTTCAGAGGGTTGTATGGAGCAGCCCGAGCTGCCGAGCAAACCGGCGACAAGGAAAGTGCAGGCCGCTATTACGCCAAGCTGGCCGCACAGACGGCAAAGTCCAGCGGCTCACGAGATGAATTGAATCACGTCCGGGAATTTCGTGCCGCCGCAGCAAAAGCAGCGGCGGATACGAATGACGTTGCCACCGCTCGCGAATAGAAACGCTTCGGCGCGTGTTGCGTGCAAAACGATCAAGCTAGCGATACGGCGCTGCTGATCGCCGCGAGTCTGGTGTTTCTGCATTACGATCCAAAACGCCCGGGTCTCGTCTCGAAAACTTCTGCGGATTTCTGTGCCCGGATACTGGAGACGTATTCGCCGCAGACGCGTTTGACCTTGAAGATCGTGCGACAGCGCTGGTTTCGACCAATCGCGAACTTGGTCGACCGCATTACGATTCCCGGAATCTTGCTGCATTATGCGTTGCGAAAGAAATGCATTGCTGGCCTTGTGCGCTCAGCACTTGTCAATGGAGTCACACAATTAGTCATAATTGGCGCAGGTTTTGATCCGCTCAGCCTTGAATTGCACCAGGATTTTCCAGCTGTGCGATCTTGGGAGATCGATCATCCCGGGACGCAACGTCACAAACTGCCTGCTTTCACTAGAATCGATGATGAACGATTGCATTTTATTGCGGCTGATTTGAATGCCACCGGTGTTGATGGAAACGCGCTGATCAAAACCAGCTTTGATCCGGCTCAACGGACATTCTGGATCGCTGAAGGTCTCCTGATGTATCTTCAGCGAGACGTTGTTTCGTCATTAATGAGAACATTAAGTAGTCTCAGCGCTCCGGGAAGTCAGTTTGCATTTACATTCATGGAAAAGCACGATGACGGCCACATTCGTTTCGAGTCGCAAACTAAACTCGTTGATTGGTGGTTGCGCAGACGCGGCGAACCATTTCTTTGGGCGGCGACGCGAACTAATGTTGTTGATCTTGTGCGGCCGTGGCGCCTCAGCCGATTCTTCGATCACAACGATTTGAGCAAAATCGCATTCGGGCTGGCCGATCAACCGATCGCCAAAGGCGAGGTAATTTGCCTGGCTGAAATCTAACCGGCCCAATTAAAGCTTTCGCATGTTGTCGCGGCGCGAATTCATACGCACAGCAGCGCTCTTCGCACTTGCGCCGCCCATCCTGGCGGGACGCGAGAAAGAGATTTGGGTCAATGACGTCCATTCGCAGCTCAATCGCACCCGCGTTCGGGCGCTGCTGAGGCCCCGCACCCGAGACGAACTTGCGGAAATCGTGCGCTCCGCGTCACGAAGACATTTGCCCATCTCGGTTTCGGGTTGCCGTCATTCCATGGGCGGTCAGCAATTTGCCACTGATAGTATTTGCATCGACGCGCGCTCACTCGATCGCGTGATTTCTTTCGATCAAGAGCATGGTTTGATCGAAGCCGAAGCGGGAATCCAATGGCCGAAATTGATTCACAGCTATCTCGATGCTCAAGCCGACAGTCCAAAGCAATGGGGTATCGCGCAAAAACAGACTGGCGCCGACACATTCACGCTCGGTGGAAGTCTCTCGTCGAATGTGCACGGGCGCGGGTTGGCAATGAAGCCGCTGATTTCCAATGTTGAATCATTCACCTTAATCAATGCCGATGGGAAATCGGTTCGCTGTTCGCGCGATGAAAACAACGAATTGTTCCGGCTCGCAATTGGTGGTTATGGCCTTTTCGGATTGATCGATAGCGTAACGCTTCGCCTCGTTCCCCGGCAAAGATTGCGACGTGTAGTGGAAATAGTTCACGCGAACGATCTGCCCAAACGTTTTGAAGAGCGAATAGCGCAAAAGTTTCTTTATGGTGATTTTCAGTTTTCAGTCGATGAAAAATCCGCGGACTTTCTCCAGCGAGGCGTGTTTTCCTGCTACGAACCGATCGACGAACACGAACCCGTTGTCGCTAAAAAGGAATTACGCGACGATGACTGGCTGGACCTCCTGCGGCTTGCTTACACGGACCGCGCAAAGGCTTTCACGCGATACAGCGATTACTATTTGTCGACGAACGGACAGACTTATTGGTCCGACACGAATCAACTCAGCGCGTATCTTCCGAATTACGCACAGAGAATTCGCGAAGAAATCGGCGGCGAGGAATCGACTCTCATGATTACGGAAATCTATGTTCCGCGGCCGGATCTTCCCAACTTTCTAGCGCAGGCGGCAGAACTGTTGCGCTCGAATCATACAGTCGTCATCTACGGCACGGTTCGGCTCATCGAAAAAGACAATGAAAGCTTTCTAGCTTGGGCCAAGGAACCGTATGCGTGCATCATCTTCAATCTGCTCATGCTTCATACACCCGCAGGAATCGAAGCTTCGGCGCGCTCCTTTCGCGGCTTGATCGATTTGGCGATAGCTCGCAGCGGAAGTTACTACCTCACCTACCATAAATTCGCGAAACCCGAACAAGTCATGGCGTGCTACCCACAGTTTAAGGAATTTCTCGACTTGAAAAAAAAGTATGATCCCGTCGAACGTTTTCAGAGTGACTGGTATCGGTTCTATCGAAGGCTCTTCGCGAGCTGATGACCAGAGGAGCAGAAGCACGATCCGTTCATGCCGCCGTTCGCAATTATCGCTTTGGTTCTAATCGTCGCCCGCGCGGTGACTGAACTGTGGCTGAGCCGACTGAACCAACGTCACGTGCGCGCGAACGCGAGTGAAGTGCCGCCCGGATTTCACGGAATCATTGACGAGGCGACGTATCGCCGTTCGGTTGATTACACGCTTGCCAAGAGTCGCTTTGGAGACATCACCAACGTGTTCGATACCATCGTGCTCATCGCAGTGCTTTTCAGCGGTGTGTTGCCGTGGGCACTTGGAAGATTCAACGCAAACTTCGGTACTTCGATCTTCGCGCTGGCTGGTTTTCTCCTCATCACAGGGATCGCGCTGAGTATCCCCGCATTGCCGTTCGCCTGGTACGATCAGTTCAAACTCGAAGAGCGATTCGGTTTCAATACGACAACCATGAAGACGTGGGTCCTCGATCGCATGAAAGGATTTTCCCTCGCGGTGCTGGTTGCTTATCCGTTGCTTGCGCTGCTACTGAAACTGATTGGGTTGACTGGCGCAAACTGGTGGCTATGGGCGGCGGCGGTTGTCATTGTGTTTCAATTGCTCCTGCTGTTCATCGCGCCGGCAGTGATCATGCCGCTTTTCAACAAATTCACGCCACTGCCAGAAGGAGCGTTGCGCGAGCGCCTCTTTGCACTGGCACAGCGCACCGATTTTCCCACGCGCAGTATCGACGCAATGGATGGCAGCAAGCGCTCGCGCCATTCCAACGCCTTCTTCACCGGGTTCGGACGTTTTCGAAAAATCGTTCTGTTCGACACACTCATCGCGCAGCTCACCGACCCGCAATTGGAATCCGTGCTCGCGCATGAAATTGGCCATTACAAAAAACGCCACGTAATAAAGTTCCTTGCCCTTTCGGTCGTTGGAGTCTTTGTGGCGTTCGCCGCGATCGCGTGGCTGGCACACCAACAATGGTTCTATCGCGCGTTTGGTTTCGAGCATCAGGACGGCTTTGCTGCCGCGAATGTCGTCCCTGCGATGTTGCTGTTCGCGCTGCTGGCAGGCACGATAACTTTCTGGGTTTCGCCGTTCACTCACATGTTGTCGCGCCGTTTCGAATATGAAGCTGATGCATTCGCGCGTGCGACGATGGGAGGGCCGCAGTCACTCATTCAAGCACTGCGCAAATTGAGCGAAAAAAATCTGAGCAATCTCAACCCGCATCCGCTCTACAGCAGCTTTTATTACTCGCATCCGACTCCACTCGAACGGGAACGCGCGCTGCGAGTCACGGCTTAGCGCAAATATGGATAATTCGCGCTTTCACGGTGGACCCGAGCGGCACTCGCCGCGGCGAGCGCCGCTACAACCAGCGCTGTCGTAACATGTCGAGAGTCATTGTCGTCGGCGCGGGGATTAATGGGATTACGGCTGCCATCGAGCTGAGAAGACGGAGCCACGACGTAGTGCTAGTGGATCCGGGGCCGTTGCCGCATTCGCTCGCTGCCTCAACTGATATCAGCAAAGCAGTTCGCGCCGCCTATGGCGCAGACGAGGAATACACGCATCTAGCTGAACGTTCGATCAGATTGTGGCGCCAGTGGAATCAACAGTTCGGGATTGAGCTGTATCACGAGGTTGGCGTCATGTTCGTGCGCCGGGAGGAAATGAAACCGGGCCATTTTGAACATGAGAGTTTCAAAACGCTGCAGAAGCGTGGACATAACGTCGAGCGCATGAACTCGGCGCGAATCGCCAAGCGTTTTCCGGCATGGAATCCGGACCTTTATCGGGATGGGGTTCTGGAGTTAGAAGCCGGCTATGCGGAAAGCGGTCGTGTGGTTACGACATTAGTTGGACGCGCCAAATCGCTCGGAATCGAGCTGCGAGAGAACGTCAGGTTTTCGCAGCTGGATGAAGATGACAATCGCGTCAGAGGAATTGTGCTCGATGATGGACAGCGAATTGCAGGTGACCTTGTCGTAATGACTGTGGGCGCGTGGACGCCTTATCTGCTGCCTTTCACAAAAAACTTCTTCCGTGCCAACGGCCAGCCGGTTTTTCACCTAAAACCTCGGCAACCTGAGCTGTTCGCGCCGGAGCGTTTTCCGGTTTTCGGCGCGGACATTACGGCGACCGGTTATTACGGATTTCCAATTAATCGTGATGGCGTGGTAAAGGTCGCAAATCATGGTCATGGGCGGGAGATGTCGCCTGAATCTCCCGACCGCGCTGTTACACCCAAAGACGAAAAAGATTTGCGCAGTTTTCTATCATCAACATTTCCGGCCCTGGCGGACGCACAAATTGTTTACTCGCGTGTCTGCATGTATTGCGATACGCACGATGGACACTTTTGGATCGCCCCTGACCCGGAGCGCAAAGGATTAGTCATTGCTGCGGGTGATTGTGGGCACGGATTTAAGTTCGCGCCGGTGCTCGGCGAAATTGTTGCCGACGCGGTTGAGGAAAAAGCGAACCCAATTCTGCAAAAGTTCCGCTGGCGACCAGAAGTTCGCGCGGGAAGCGGAACAGACGCCGCGCGGTTTAATCCGGAAACGTCCAACGCTGAGCGCCGAACGTCCAAGGTCGAAATCTAGCGGCCGCCTACGAAATTGCCTTTTCCTGGGAGGCTCTCTCCCTTTTTGGCGGACGCTTTACTAACGTGATTTGCTTGATGCGCGCCGAATCAGAGGGGCTCCAAGTCGCAACGTCCGGATCGTCCTTAAAAGCATTGTGGATGAGACGCCGCTCGTAGGAATTCATCGGTTCAAGCTGAAGGGAACGGCCCGTGATGCGCACGCGATCAGCCAGGTCTCGCACGCGCTGCACAATGCGATCTTCACGCATCGAACGATAATGTTCGCAATCAACAATGACTTTTTCAGCGTCTTTATCTCTAGCTTGCAGCAGCCGATTAAGCAAAAACTGGATTGCTTCGAGCGTTTCGCCATTGCGTCCGATGAGGCGCCTGCTTTCCTCGGTGTAAATTTGCAGCGTCGCGTTGCCGCCTTCGTTGGTGGTTTCCTCGATTTGCACGACGAAGCCGAGATAACCAAGCATCGTGTCGAGCAGATCTTTCGGAGTCATCATCGCTTTCGTTTTCCCGCAGGCGCAACTTTTTCGAGCGTTGGCATTGGTTGTCGTTTGTTCTGATAAAATTGCAAGATGCTGAAAAGGTTTTGTGCAGTGTAATACAATGCCAAAGCTGCGGCAAAATTGTAGCAGATAAATAGAAAGATCAGCGGCATGAACATGGCGATGCGTCGCTGCGTAGGATCACCGGTTTTTGGCGTCATTGCCATGAGCCAAACCTGCGTTGCAGCCATGCAAAGCGGAATGATGTTGATCGGCCAACCAAGCAACGGCAGATGCGCTACGGTATCCGGCTGAGACAGGTCTTTTACCCAAAGAAATTTTGCGTTTCGCAATTCCACTGCCTGACCAAGCATTTTGAAAAGCCCGAAGAAGATCGGGATTTGAATTATCATCGGCAAGCAGCCGCCGACCGGATTAATGCCGTATTGCTTGTAGAGCTTCATCACCTCCTGATTCATCCGGGTTGGATCGTCTTTGTATTTTTCGCGCAGCTCCTGCATTTTTGGCGACAGCGCAGCCATCTGGCGCATGGAGCGGTTGGCTTTGTTCTGGATCGGCCAAAGCGTGAGTTTGATGATGGTGGTGAGGGCCAGAATCGCCAGGCCGTAATCATGCAACCAGGAGTTCAGCAGGTTCATGAAATTGAGCAGAAACTGGCACACGATCTTGAACATCCCGAAGTCCATGACCTCCGCCTCATTGTGTGGAAGCTGCGCAAGCCGGTGATAAAGTTTCGGGCCGGCGTAAATTTCAAAACGTGCGCTGTACGTTTGGCCGGGCTGCAACTGAAATCCCGGCATTCCAAGCGCACCTTCAATGGCGAGCAGCTTTTGGTCTGGCGAGCGTTCGACGTCGAAATGCCTGCCCCATACGCCCACCGCCTTGGCAGTGAGCGGCGCCATTAGCGTGGTGAAAAACTGATTGCTCACGGCAACCCATTCCGCGCCAACGATATTCTCCTGATAATAGGGCCGCGCAGCGCGTTGGCCCAAGCCGAGAAAACCGCTACTGCTTCCGAACCAACCGACGTCAATTCCTTTCGCTCTTCCGTTAATGCACCAGACCAGACGCGTGTATGAAGGGTAATCCTTGGGATGAATTGGGGCCGCGGAACCGAGAGCCACAAAATAGCCACCGCTTTGATATGGCTTGTCGCCGCGGTTCTCGAGATCAACATCCATTTCGATCACGTAGTTGTCTTTGTTCTCCGGAGATTTTTCGAAGAAAAACTTTTTCCGGACAACGAGTTGCTCGTCCGTCGTGCGCTCAAATTGCACAACGGAATCTGACTCGGTAGATCCGGTAAACTCGGGAAGCGTCGGCGTGGCGGGCTGCTCGATGATTGCGCCGATTGGCGCGCTCTGATCTGAATTCAAAATAACGTTCTGCCCTTTTTCAGCCATTTGCTTGAGCAGGATCGCTTCCTTGATTCCGCCACCACGATTTGTGAGGCGCAGTTCGACGTCTGGATTGCGCAGCGTTTGGATCTTTTCGGCGAAGTTCTGCTCGGCGGTCTTCGGTGTGGCTTCCGCGACGGGGGTCGGTGATACCGAAGGCGCGAGAATCGCCTGAGTTGCCGTGGGAGAAACTTGTCCCGGCGCACCAACAATTGGAGCGGGTCTCGGGGCCATCTGTTTTGCCAGATAGATTTCCCATACGACGAGGCCAATTACGCAAAGGGCAACGACAATCCAGGCAGTTCGATCCATAAATCGTAAATCGCGCTGGTAGCCTATTCAGCGCGGTTGGGCCCGCTATTCAACGGCGAGCCCAGACGGTCAATTCTTGATGCCAGCCCTTTCCCTTTCGATACCGGGTCATACCCAGATCCGCCCCAGGGGTGGCATCGCCCGAGACGCTTCAATCCGAGCCAGCTTCCGTAAAGAACGCCATGCGCCTCAACCGCTCCCAAAAAATATGCCGAACAGGTCGGCGTAAATCGGCAGCCGGAATTTGGACCGCACAGCAAACGAAGAAACGGCGACAGCGTACACTGATAAATGCGAACTAAAAAACGAACCAGTCCCAGCATCAACGCAGAATAGAAGCGCGTCTTGCGAGACGCAACCATTCATGTTCCAGCTGTTGATAGCTCGCGTTAACGGCATCGCGTCTGGCAACGAGCACCATCCAAAAGCCGCCTCGCAAATCATGCTGGTGTTGCCGCACAATCTCGCGCATGCGGCGCCGAACACGATTGCGAACAACCGCGCCTCCGACTCGGCGCGAAGTAACAAAGCCTGAGCGGCACGGGTCAGAGTTGTCTACTGGCACCACATTGAGCATTAGGAGTTTGCCGCGCCGCGCGAAGCCGTCTCGCTTCACGCGCTCGTATTCTGGCGGCTTTGTCAGCCACCGATCTTTTGAAAAGCAAAACGAATCTGCCGGCGTCATATCGCGCGATACGTTAACGAATCCCACAGCGAGATTTCAACAAACCGGCGCTACGACTTCGCGGCAACGGGGCTGCTCGGAATTTTTGCGCGATTTGTGAGCAGATCCAATGCCCGCCCATGCCGCGACCGTACAACAGAAGTCTTCCCCGGGAGCTGCCGGGAGAAGACTTCATAGGAAAAGAAGACGCCGAAGAATTACGAGCTGGGCGGTGACTCAGCTGGCGACTCAGTTGTTCCAGCGGGAGATTCAGTGGTTGTAGCCGGACTGGTTACTCCAGTCGCTGATGGCGGAGTTGTGGCGGCCGGGGTTGCAGCCGGCTCGGTTGTCTCGGTTTTTTGCTCGCATGCCGCAAGTAGCGCGGCGCTGGCCAGAATGCAGATGTATTTTTTCATAATGCTAGTTCGAAAGGGCACATTGGTGTAATTGAATAATTGGGGCAAGGCAGTTTTTTCGGCGGCATTGGCAATTCTTCGTGAGCGTGGCACGCTCGGTAACCGTCGGTTAGAGCGGAGGCTCGTATTTTAGACCATGCGCTTCCGCTACCGCCTGACAAGTGAGCCGGCCGTCCCGAGTGTTGATGCCGCCGATCAGCGCCGGTTGTTTTTTGCATGCGCCGTCGAGGCCGAAGTCGGCGAGTAATTCTACGTAGCGGTACGTCACATTGGTAAGGGCCTGCGTAGCAGTGCGCGCGTACGCTGCGGGCATGTTTGCAACGCAATAGTGCGTAACGCCTTCCTCGACGTAGACTGGCTCAAGATGCGTCGTTGGTCGCGATGTCTCCGCACAGCCACCCTGATCAATGGAAATATCAACCAATACACTGCCGCGCTTCATCTTCCGCAACATCGCCCGCGTGATGAGCTTCGGCGCCTTCGCGCCAGGCAACAGCACAGCGCCAATGAGCAGATCGCACTCTGGCATCAGTTCGTTGAGATTCGCCTCGTTTGAATAAAGCGTGTGCAAGTTCTCCATTGTCAGGTCGAGAAAGCGCAAGCGCTCGACGTCGATATCGAGAATCGTCACGTCCGCGCCGAGCCCCGTTGCCATGCGCAGCGCGTTCACGCCCGACGTACCGCCTCCGATAATAACTACACGCCCGGGTAAAACTCCCGGCACACCACCCAATAAAACTCCGCTGCCACCATTGTATTTGGCCAGAAAATTGGCACCCATCACTACCGACATGCGACCAGCGATCTCGCTCATCGGTTCCAACAGCGGCAAACGGTTGTCCACCTGAATGGTCTCATAGGCCACAGCGGTGACGCCGGATTTCAGCAAGGCCTCTGTGAGCGGTTTACTCGCAGCCAGATGCAAATAGGTGAAAAGGATTTGACCCTTGCGCAACAGCGAAAACTCCGCCTCGCGAGGCTCCTTGACTTTCACAATCATGTCGGCGCGAGCGAAAACGTCTTTTGCGTTATCGACAATCTCTGCGCCAGCTTTGACATATTCTTCATCTGGATAACCGGAGCCGATCCCGGCATTCTTTTCCACCAGCATGGAATGACCGCGCCGGGTCAGTTGATTTGCAGCCGATGGCAGCAGGGCGACGCGTTGTTCCTGTTCCTTAATTTCTTTCGGGACGCCGATGATCATGCGAGCAAAGTGAGAAGTGATTAGTGATTAGTGAGAAGTAGGGAATCAAGCCAAATTGCTTCTCACCTCTCACTCCTCACCTAATTCAGCGACGGATCGTCCGGCGCCGCGGCGAGCATTTTATACCACGGACCGAGACTGCGCATGATGTCGAACCAGAGGTTTGGCAGTCGATCAAGTTTAAGCAGGGAAGGATTAGCTTTTTGAAGCAGCCACGCTTTCTGCTTCACCTCGGTTTCCAATTGACCCGCTCCCCAACCTGCATAGCCCACAAACGCACAAATTAGGTTTTTGTCGACGGCTGCAGTACCGGCATGTTCCAACACGGCGTTATGGCTGAGCTTAAATCCATCGCCTTTCTTCCATTCGAAAGCCGCGAACATTAGTTGATTTTTTCCAACTGGACCGCCGAGGAATACGGGCACGTCCGCGAGACCTGGCGGTGGCGTGTCGGTCACGAGATCGGCCACTTGTCTGTCGAGCGGGCGATTAATGATTACGCCCAGGGCACCTTCGTTCGGGTCATGCTCGGAAATGAAAAGCACGGTGCGCCGGAAATTAGGATCGAGCATATTTGGATGAGCGACCAGCAATGAACCGGCAAGACTGCGCGAGGATGGTTTCTCATCCAAGTTACGCATACAAAACTAGAAACCGCGCCATGGGCCTCCGCAAGCCCGGTACAGTAACAATGTCACTCTGGTAGCGCACAAGCCCGTAGGTATTGCCGGCGCATGAAAAATTTTGTGCAAAATCTTGTTGCCATCGGCTCGAAGCTCGTTTAGTAGCGTCGAAGTTTTCTACGATTGTTCTGGGGGGAACAGCCGCCCTTCACGCCCATCGGGTGTGGGGGGCGGTAATTTTTTTGATCATAAATGATGAAGTTCTGACTGAATCCGAAGTCGGGATACCGAATTCGACTCGTTATTCAGTATTTGTGCTTCGTCATTAATTCGACATTCGTCATTCGTGCTTCGTCATTCCCGATCAAATCTGGCACGGATCTCCTGGCCGCTCGCGCTCACGATGATCGCGTTGATCGTTGCGACGGTGGTTGTTGTGATCTTTTTGCGCCTGGAGAGCTGGCCGGCGCGAACGGCGCGAGAAGGCGGTGCCGAACTTGAGAGGTTGGGCAAAGAGTTGCGCGCTGCTTTTATCGACATTGCCCATTTGCAGCCGCGCATCACGATCAACAACCGCGTCTACATGGAACAAACCACGCCCGTAAGCGAGTTGGTCGTCCTTTCGAGACGCATCGAAGTCGAACACGAACTACTCCATACCTGGGTTGGCAGCTCGAAGCGCGTGAAACTGCATGGCACATTCAATGCCAAGGCCGGCTTCGATCTACAGCAGAACCTCTCGATCGACCTTCGGCCTGACGAAATCATTGTTCAGCTTCCACACGCTCAAATTCTTGGTGTTGAGCAGGAGCAGGTGGAAGTCCTCGCGTTTGAAAACGGTTTGTGGAACCGAATTTCCGGGCAGGATCTTCAAAGCGAGTTGTCGATCCTGCCTGAGCTAGCCTCAAAAAAAGCAACGGAAACTGGCTTGGTCGCTGAAGCGGAGCGCACATTGCAACGACAACTCAGCGAACGAATTCATCCGCCGCAGCCATTACATCTGATTTTCAAGGATGCCGCTGCAAGTGAACCCAGATAAATGACGAATGAGCGTCGAAGCTCAAATGAAGAAAAGCGGCACGACCACCGCATTTCTTGAGTTTCTCATTTGGGCTTTCTTCGTCATTCGGCATTCGTGCTTCGTCATTTTTTCAGCACAGTGATGTAAATGCCGCTCAGGAATCGATTGTCATTTGCAACTCTGCTCATCCTGCTCGTGGTACTTCTCGCGATTATATTCGCGCCATTTGTCGTTTCCAATGGCATTCGCTTGTGGGTCTGGTGGCTAGCAAGGCAGGAGGGCTTCGTCGCTAGTATTGACAAAGTCGACGCATCATTTCTGCGCCCGGTTGTGATTCGGCAGCTCCACCTGAAAAGCATGCGCGACAATGTGTTTCGCGTCGATATAACTGCCACTGACGCGAGCGTTGGCCTAAATTTTAGACATGTTCTGCTGCACATGCGCGGCCGCATTATTCGCGACCTTTCGATTCGCGAACTACGTGTGGAGTTGCATCGCAGCAACCCAGATTTGCGAGCGATAACCCGGCGAGGCTGGTCGACGCTGCAGCGATTGCTGCCAGAAAATCTCAGCATTGCCAATTCCGAGATGCGCGTTGAGAGCGGACCGACTTTGATTCTGTTGCGACGCGGCATGCTGTCCGCTAGCGAGACCGAGGCTGGCCGGTTTAGCGCTTCGGAGGTCATGATTGCATCGCCGTGGTTGCGCCAAACGTTTTCGCAATTGCGCGGAGCAACTCACTGGGAAGCCAACCGTCTGACGCTCGGCGGACTCACTTTGAGCCGCGGTCTCGACCTTCAATCTGCCACAGCAGACTTGTCGCGGCTGGGCAAGCAACGTGTGGGGTTACAGTTCGACGTTGACGTTTTCGGTGGAAAAATCCGCGGGAACATCTCGCATGAATGGCGTTCTCAGCATTCCAACTGGAAGATTGCAGGTGGCGCCAGCGACATTTCTCTTGGGCAAACGTCGGATGCGTTCGGGTTCGCCGATCGCGTTGACGGTCTGCTCCACGCCGCCAACTTCACGTTTCGTGGAAACCTAGTCGAGCCCGATCGTGTAACCGCGTCGCTGTGGAGTGAATTGACCGGGCTTACGTGGCGCAATCGCACAGCCGAAGCGATCATGCTCGGGGCGGCCGTTTACAACCGGAAAATTGAGCTCCAACAACTGTATATCAGACAAAAGAGCAACCAGCTCACTTTGAGCGGCGAGGCGGCATTTCCCGCGAACTCGTCCGGTTGGCTCAGCCCCGATTTTCGCGGCAACATTTCTGCATCGATCAATCAGCTTGGTGATTTTGTCGCTCTGTTTGGCGCAAACCCAGGCGATTTTGCCGGGAAAATTACGATCGAAGGAGCAATGGACACTCGCGATCGCAAATTTGGCGGACATCTCGCGGTTGAGGGCGCTTCCCTCACATTTTTCAAAACCGGCATCGACAGTCTGGCAGCGAACCTGAATCTCAGAGGGACCGAGTTGGAGGTTGAACAATTGGAGATCAAACGCAAAAACGATTCGCTGAGGGGGCAAGGCAAGATCGATATGTCGCGTGAGCACAACTATTCGGGAACGGTTGACGCTCGAGCCGATAATCTACTCGAGTATTTTTCCCCTTCGCATGGATCTGCCGACAAAAGTGTGAGCGCAATTTCGCTAGATGTTCAGGCAAACATCAACGACAGCAATTGGGATACGCATGGCGTATTTCGTCTTGCAGATTCGAGTCCGGTTAGTTTCACAGCGAATTTTTCCCTACCAGTGGGAACAGATTGGAACGCTTTCCAGTTATCTCCGCTCAATGTTACCGTCGACTTTCCGTCAGTTTTTCTGGCAAAGGCGCCTCAGCTTTTTCACCCTGCAATTCTCCAGGACGGGATTGTGAGCGGAAGCATTTCTGTTTCCGAAACGCTCCAACATCCGCACATCAATGGCGACGTGCAGCTTGTGAACGCAAAATTGTCAGGCGACATCTGGACTCCTTTCAATTTTGTCGAAGCGAGCGGCCGGATTGCTTTTGGAGGAAATCGCGCATCAGTGGAGTTTCTAAACGTCGCGAGCAAGGATGTGGATCTTTCACTGCGCGGCGAAATTGATTTTGAAGATACCAATGATGTAACGGTCAGGATAAGCGGAGCGACGCCGATCTTCGACCTAACCTCCCAACAGATCGATTGCGTGAACAAAATCAAAGTTGCGCCAGCCGTGTTGACCCTCGCGCCTGCCGTAACCGAGTTCGAATTTTGCGGTGGGCTTTTCCAGCCCGGCTGGACGGTGAGCCTACACGAAAGCACCGGTCTTGAGTCATCGGCGATGTCAGACCCGGACGGTGTTGCTCGCAACCTTCCGCTCTGTCTGAGCACGAGCTCTGAAGAAAAAACACTGCTGCTTGGTGGTCTCCCGCGTCCTGAAACACGCGGCGAGACCACACGTTCAAAGAAAGAAGAGAAGCGGCGATAGCGCGCCAGCTGGGAGATTTCTGCGACGCTGTTACCGTTTTGCTGTCGCGAGCCAGCGCGAAAGCTTTTCTTCCAGAGCGGGGGTAAGATTCACGCGAAACTCCGCGCCCGCATCGAGGCGTAACGAATTGCCATTTGCGCGATCGAACAACAATTGAACCGTCCGGCGCCCCGGCGAGCTCACCAGAAGATCGCGCACCTCGCGTAGCTCGTCGCCCGTTGTAGCGGAAGAAAATTGGAGGAGCACCGGGGACTCCTCAAATGCGTCTGTCGATTGTTCCTTCGCCCCATTAGTTTTGCCGGGCGCGAGCAATCGGATTTCCGTAGCCGTGGCGCGAAGGACTTCCTCGCGTTTGTCCAGGGTTCCCTTTATCTCGATAACGCGTCCCGATGCAAGCGCATCCGAGACTTTAAGATATACCTCGTTCCAAACGACCACCTCTAGCATCTGCGTCAGGTCTTCGAGCCAAACTACCGCGAACGGTTTGCCCTCCCGTCTGGTAAATTTTTTTTCCACGTTCACAATGGCTCCGGCGATCTTGAACGGCGCGCGATCGTCGAGCTCGCTTAATGAGGCAATCGATCGGTACTTTTTCGCTGCAAACAAGTCCGCGTAAGCGTCCAAGGGATGTCCGCTGACGTAAAAACCGAGAAGCTCTTTCTCATACGAAAGCTTTTCATGTTCGCTCCACCGGGTAGCCAGTCTCTTTCTCGATGTGCTTGAAGCAGTTGCCTCATCAAAAAGTGAAACCTGGCCGGCCAAACGGTCCCGCTGCGCTGCGATCGACGCGCTCACTGCGTCATCGATGCAGCCAAAGAGTTCGGCACGATCACAGCCAAGAAAATCAAAGGCGCCGGACTTGACGAGGCTTTCCAACATCTTGCGGCTAGCAATGCGCGAGTCCAGCCGCGTGCAGAAATCTTCCAGTAAAATGAAGTCCCCTCGGTGTTCGCGCTCGCGAATCACGGCTTCCATGGCGATTTCGCCGACGTGTTTGATCGCGGCTAGGCCATAACGAATGGCCCTGTAGCCGGGATCGGTGATCCCGGCCTGTGATTCTCGCGCGCGGCTGCCGGCATCATCGATGCCGGCTACAGTTTCGGGCGTGAATTTCAGGCCGCTCTTGTTAATGTCCGGCGGCAGAATGCAAACACCCATGCGTCTGCATTCGCCGACGAAAACTGAAATCTTTTCCGTGTTATTGATTTCGTTGCTCAGAAGACCCGCCATGAATTCCACCGGGTAATGCGCCTTCAGATAGGCCGTTTGATAACTGATCACGCCATAGGCCGCGCTGTGGCTTTTGTTGAATCCGTAACCGGCGAATTTTTCCAGCAAATCGAAAATGGCGTTTGCTTTTTTCTCGGGGATTTTGTTCGTGCGCGCGCAGCCTTCGATGAAGTTTTTTCTCTCCTTCGCCATCTTCTCCTTGTCTTTCTTGCCCATGGCTCGCCGGAGAAGATCGGCCTGCGCGAGTGAGTAGCCGGCAAGTTTGCTCGCAGCCGCCATTACCTGTTCCTGGTAAATCATCACGCCGTACGTGTCGGCGCAGATGTCTTCGAGCAATGGGTGCAGATATTTGATCGGCGTGATCCCCTTTTTCGCTTTCACGTATTCCGGGATGAGTTCCATCGGGCCAGGCCGATAAAGGGCGATCAAGGCGATGATGTCATCGAGCTTCTTCACATCGAACTGCTTCGATAAACCGGTCATCCCGCCGGATTCCATCTGAAAAAGGCCAATCGTTTCGCCACGATTATAGAGGGCGAATGCAGCGGGATCATCGAGTGGAATATTCTTCAGCGAAAAGTCCGGCTCTCGTTTGCGAATTAGGGCCAGCGTGTCCTCGATCACGGTCAGCGTTTTCAATCCGAGGAAATCCATTTTTAGCAGGCCAAGATCGTTGAGCGGTCCCATCGAATATTGGCTGATCACATCATTGCCTTTCATGTCGCGACAAAGGGGGATGTAATCAGACAAATCGCGGTCCGCGATCACCACGCCTGCAGCGTGAACTCCGGCGTTGCGCGACAAACCTTCGAGAACTTTGGCGTAATCGAAAAGCTGCCGGGTTGCCGGTTCCGTGGCCACAGCTCGTTTGAGTTCCGGATTTTTTTCCACTGCTGAATCCAGCGTGATGTTCAATTCATTTGGAATCATCTTCGCGATGCGATCGGCATCGCGATAGCTCCAGCCCATTACTCGGCCGACGTCGCGCACCACGCTCTTCGCTTTGAGTTTGCCAAAAGTGATGATCTGCGCGACGCGGCGTTCCCCGTACTTTTGCCGAACGTATTCGAGGACTTCGCCACGGCGCGCTTCGCAGAAATCAACATCGATATCGGGTGGAGAAACGCGGTCCGGATTTAAAAAGCGCTCGAAAATAAGACCGTACTGCAGCGGATCGATATCCGTAATTCCGAGAACGTAGGCAACCATCGAACCCGCAGCCGAACCGCGTCCCGGCCCGACAGGAATGCCTCTCTCCTTCGCAAAATGAATAAAGTCCCAAACGATCAGCAAATAACTGACGAATTCCGTCTTTTCCAGAACGCCCAGCTCATAATCGAGCCGCCGGATCAACTCCGCATCGTTCGCTGCCCGTTCACCGTAACGCTGCCGCAAACCGCTATAACAAAGCTCGCGCAAAAAACTTTCGCGCGTCTTGCCGGCCGGGACCGGATATTCCGGATATTTGGAGCGCCCAAATTCAAGGTCGAGATGGCAACGTTCACCAATCTTGAGCGTGTTCTGAATCGCCTGCGAAAAATCGCGGAACACCTCGCGCATTTCATCCGGCGATTTGAAATACAACTCCGGAACATAGCGCATCCGGGTTTCGTCCTGCACCATCTTGCCAGTGCCGATGCAAAGCATTACGTCGTGCGCCTGGTGATCGCTCCGGCGCAGGAAGTGCACATCGTTTGCCGCAACTAAGCCAACGCC
>Ga0307312_10000161_pt1 | contig 27284 bp, 23 predicted proteins | sample ER_DNA_202_FD_194489 | JGI IMG/M metagenome (GOLD analysis project Ga0307312, IMG submission 194489) | Bulk soil microbial communities from the East River watershed near Crested Butte, Colorado, United States - ER_DNA_202 | ecosystem: Environmental > Terrestrial > Soil > Floodplain | place... | reverse complement strand
AGCGCTGCCGGACCGCGCTCGTCGGGCCCGGAGGCGACGATGCGGACGAGGTGCCGGTACGGCGGGTAGCCGAGCTCCTTGCGCCGCTCGAGCTCGTCGGTGAGGAACCGGGGCACGTCGTGGTTCGCCGCAAGCGCGAGCGGCCGCGCGTCGGGCTGGAAGCTCTGCACGAGCACACGGCCCGGCGCGTCTCGGCCACTGCGGCCGGCGAGCTGTGTCACGAGCTGGAAAGTGCGTTCCTCGGCCCGGAAGTCGGGCAGCCCGAGCCCTGTGTCGGCGTCGACGACCGCGGCGAGGGCGACCCCGGCGAAGTGGTGGCCCTTGGCCACCATCTGCGTGCCGAGGAGCACGGCGCGGTCGGTCTCGCGGAAGCGGCGCAGCGCGGCGGCGAGCTCGTCGGGGTCCGAGGCCGTATCGGCGTCGAGCCGGATCAGCTCGAGTTCCGGAACCTTGGCGGCCAGCTCGCGCTCGAGCCGTTGCGTGCCCGCGCCGATCCGCGCGAGCTCGGTCGAGCGGCACACAGGGCACTCCTCCGGCGCGGGCTGCATGTGCCCGCAGTGATGGCAGTGGAGGCGCTCGTCGCGGTGCAGCACGAGCGCCACGTCGCACTGCGGACAGCGGAAGGTCGTGCCGCAGGCGCGGCAGTGCAGCGCGGGCGCGATCCCGCGGCGATTGAGCAACAGGACCGCCTTGCTGCCTTCCTCGGCGACCTTGCCGAGCTCCCGGAGCAGCGGCCCCGAGAGCGGGTACCCCGCCTCGCGTCGCAGGTCGACCACACGCACCGGCGGCAGCCGCGCGCCAAGCCGCCCCCCGAGCTCCAGCCGCTCGAGCCGCTCCCAGCTCTCGGGCCGCGGCGTGGCGCTGCCGTACAGGGCGACCGCGCCCTCGAGCGCGGCCCGCTTGGCCGCGACGGTGCGCGCGTCGTAGCGCGGATCCGACTCCTGCTTGTAGGAGGGGTCGTGCTCCTCGTCGATGCAGATCAACCCGACGCCGTGCATCGGCGCGAAGATCGCGGAACGCGCGCCGACGACCACGCGCGCGGCGCCGCTCGCGATCCGCTCCCGCTCGTCGCGCCGCTCGGCGTCGGTGAGGCCTGAATGGAGGATCGCAACCGAATCGCCGAAGCGCGCGCGGAAGCGGCCGACGGTCTGCGGCGCCAGCGCGATCTCCGGGACGAGCACGATCGTCCCGAGACCCCGCTCGAGCGCGGCCGCGGCTGCGCGGAGGTAGACCTCGGTCTTGCCGCTCCCCGTGGCGCCGTAGAGCAGGAAGTGGCCGCCGGCGTCAGCGAGCGCCCCGGTCACGCGCGCAAGAGCCTCCTCCTGTTCGTCGCTCAGCCGCTCGGGCGGCGCCTCGCCCTCGAGCGACTGCCGCTCGGCCGGTGGCGCCTGCTCCTTGCGCCGCGCCCGCCTGACCGGCGCGACGAGCTCGAGCGCCCGCGCCGGGGTGGAGCCGTAGTACTCCGCGAGCCAGAGCGCGAGATCCACGAGCGCCGGCGGCAGCTCGTGCACGACCTTCTCGACGGGCAGCGCCTTCACCCCGGGCGGCGGCGCGTCGACCACGTCCACGACGACACCGCGCGTCCGCCCCCGGCCGAACGGCACGGAGACGACCGCGCCCTTGCCCGCCCCGTCGGGGAGCGCGTAGGTGAACTCGCGCCCACCGAGCGCGCGCGTGGTGACGAGCGGGACTACCGTGCCGAAACGCACATCGCCGACGTTAGACGCCGGCGGCGACGAGCACGAAGTCGGTGGCGAAGCCGAGGGTCAGCCCGAGCAGCAAGCCCCAGGCCGTGACGGTCTTGCTCGAGAAGAGACGGCAGACGTTGAGCAGCTCCATCACGACGTAAAGGATCGACCCGGCTGCGAGCGCGAGGAAGAGGATCGAGACGCCCGTCGAGGTCCAGGCCTGGCCGACCACGGTCCCGAAGAAGGTCGGGAAGCCGCCGATCACGCCCAGCAGGGCGAGGAAGCGCCAGCTCGGCTTCTCAGCATCCCCGGAGAGCGGAGCGACGATGCCGAAGCCCTCGGTCGCGTTGTGCAGGCCGAAGCCGATCACGAGCACGTAGGCGAGGCTGAGCTTGTCGAGCGCCGCCGCCTGCCCGATCGCGAGGCCCTCGGAGAAGTTGTGCAGGCCGATCCCGGTCGCGATGAAGAGGGCGAGCCAGCGAGCGGGGGTGAGCCCGACGAAGTGGGAGCGCTCGAGCTCCGTCGCCGAGGCTGCGCCCGGGCCGAGGAAGCTCTTGCGCCGCCGAGCCTTCATCCACGAGTCGTAGTAGACGAGGCTGAGCAAGCCGACGGCGAAGCCACCGAACGCGAGTGCGGAGTAGCCGGTGAACTGGCCCCAGTCGCGGCCGTTCAGCGCCTCCTCGACCGGCTCGATCGCCTCGACGAGCACGTCCCAGAAGAGGAACAGCAGGATCCCGGTCGCCGTCGCGCTGAGGAACGATTTGAACGTCTGCCCAACGTCGTGCAGCCGGCCCATCGGCAGCCCGATGAAGATCGTCAGGCCGGCGAGCGCGCCGAGCAGCAGGATGTGTCCGGTGGACATCTACTTGGACCGTAGCAGCTTTGTAAGGGTGCCCTTACAAGAGGCGGCAAGTAGAGTTTCGGTCGTGGCGCAGGGTCATTCGGTCGACGAGTACCTCGAGACGATCTACTTCCTCGCCTTCCCGATCGGGGAATACCGGCCACAGACCCAGGGCTCCCCCACGCTGGCCTCACGGGTCGCCGAGATGCTCGGCGTCTCGCGCGCCTCGGCCGGGGAGATGCTGAAGCGGCTCGAGGCCGACGGCCTCGTCGAGCGCGGCGAGCACAAGGAGGCGATCCTCACCGCGGCGGGGCGCGAGCGCGCGGAGCAGGTCGTGCGCAAGCACCGGATCGTCGAACGGCTCTTGACCGACTTCATGGGCTACACACCCGCTGAGGCGCACGTTCACGCCGACGAGATCGGCGAGAGCTTCAGCGACGACATGATCGAGCGTGTGAGCGAGAAGCTCGGCCACCCCGACCGCTGCCCGCACGGCTGGCCCGTCGACACCGACTTCGAGCAGGCCGAGAACCGGGAGCTCGCTCCTCTCGCCGACCTCGCGCCGGGGACGAGCGCCGAGATCGTGCGGCTAGCAGAGCACGACGGCGACCTGCTGCACTGGTTCTACGACCAGGGCTTCGTGCCGGGCACGAAGGTGGAGATGCGAGAGGCTCAGCCCGCGGCCGAGCAGCTCACGGTCCGCCTGAACGGCCACGAGCAGACGATCGCCGAGAAGGCCGCTGCGGGCCTGTTCGTTCGCCCCGCGAGCTAGGCGCCGCCGTCGGCGAGCGCGATTGTGCAGCCCTTCCCGGGGCTGAGCCGCACCGTCGTCGTGACGACCTGGTTTGCCGCGACCTCCACGGGGAGGTCGCACAGGTCCATCGGCGGATCGAGATACCCGCAGTTCCCGTCGCAGGGGCGCTGGAAGCTGATGAGCCGGTACGAGCCCGCGTCGAGACGGAGCTCGCCGCGAGAGTCCTCGAGCTTGACCTTCGCGATCTCGTGGCCGTCGCGTTCCACCCGCACGTACGAATACGAGCCCTCGAAGTAGAGACTGCCGGGAACGAGCTTCTGGGCTACCCGCAAGGTGGCGGGCGCCGCGCTCCGCGGGCGCTCGGAGGCGCTTCCGCACGACGCCGCCACCATGGCGACTGCGAGCAGAGCGGCGACGCAGGCGAGCCTCACGACGTGAATACGGCGCAGCCCCGCCGCGGCGTCACACCCCGTGGGTCAGGCGGACGCGCTCGCGGTGACGCCGGCGGCGTCTCGTAGGGCTGCGGCCTTGTCGGTCCGCTCCCAGGTGAAGTCGTGGTCGTCGCGGCCGAAGTGGCCGTATGCAGCCGTCTTCACGTAGATCGGCCGCCGCAGGTCGAGGTCGCGCAGGATCGCGCCCGGGCGGAGGTCGAAGAGCTTGCGGTCGCCGATCAGCTCCTCGATCCGAGCCACCGGCACGCGCTCGGTGCCGAACGTGCGGACGGCGACCGAAACCGGGTGCGCGACGCCGATCGCGTAGGCGACGTTCACCTCGCAGCGGTCGGCGAGCTCGGCGGCGACGATGTTCTTCGCCACGTACCGCGCTGCATAGGCCGCCGAGCGGTCGACCTTCGTCGGATCCTTCCCGGAGAACGCGCCGCCACCGTGGCGGGCCGCGCCGCCGTAGGTGTCGACGATGATCTTGCGACCGGTGAGGCCGGTGTCGCCCATCGGGCCGCCGATCACGAACTTGCCGGTCGGGTTGACGTACACGAAGTCGCGGTCCTGCAGGCGCTTCTCGTCGTAGAGGTCGGGCGGCAGGATCGGCCGCAGAACACGCTCGACGAGGTCTGGTTTGATCAGCGACTCCGCGTCGCAGCCTTCCGCGTGCTGGGTCGAGACGAGGATCCGCTCGAGCTCGACGGGCGTCTGGCGACCTTCCTCGTCGACCTCGTAGCGCACGGTCACCTGAGCCTTGCCGTCGGGCCGCAAGTACGGCAGGTCTCCTGCCTTGCGCACCTCGGCCAGGCGTTTGCAGATCTTGTGCGCGAGCATGATCGGCAGCGGCATCAGCTCAGGCGTCTCGTTGGAGGCGTACCCGAACATCATTCCCTGGTCGCCCGCGCCGACCCGATCGATCGGGTCATCTTCGGCCGGGTCGTGCTGGGTCTCGTACGACGCGTCGACACCCTGCGCGATGTCGGGCGACTGCTCGTCGAGCGCGACCACGACGCCGCAGGTGTGCGCGTCGAAGCCCCACTCCGAGTGTGTGTAGCCGATCTCGGCGATCTTCCTGCGGACGAGCGCCGGGATGTCCACGTAGGTCTCGGTCGTGATCTCGCCCGCCACTACAACGAGGCCGGTCGTGATCAGCGTCTCGCAAGCAACGCGCCCGCTCGGGTCGTCCGCGAGGACGGCGTCGAGCACCGCGTCGGAGATCTGGTCCGCGACCTTGTCCGGATGGCCCTCGGTCACGGACTCCGAGGTGAAGAGGAACTCACGAGCCGCCATATCGGCCGGCAACGCTACTTGATCTCGAGAAACGCGTCGAAGGTTCGCGAGTCGCCGGAGCCGGACGACCAGGCGACGAACGAGCGCAGCGGCCGCAGGTTCTCCGTCACATCGGACGGAAGTCCCTGGCCCGCCAGGCCCGCGAACGTCTCCAGCAGCGGCAGCGCGTTCTTCAGGTCGATGTAGACCATGCCGCTGTTCTCATCGGGGAGCCCGGAGGCGTCCTTGGCCTCCTTGAAGTCCGCGCTGTCGGCGAGCTGCTCTCCGGAGCCGTAGTCGGCGATCCCGTTGAGCCCGCTTGTGATCAGGATCTTTCCGTCGACGCTCCCGTAGTGGATCTCGAACCGGCCGAGGTTGACCGTCTTCACCTCGTGGCCGCCCTGCTGGCCCGACACGACCCGGCCACCCGTGGCCGCGGCGAGGCGTGCCGCGAGCTTGTCGAGCGTCGCGAGGGCTGCGCTCTCGTCATCCGGGTCGAGGGCGAGAGTGAACTCCGGGATCCCGATGCTGGGCCGCACCCAGAACGCGACCTCGTTGCCGAGCAGCGCGAGGACCTGGCGGAAGGGAACCCCCAGCTGGCTCTGGATCTGCGTGAGCGCGGGCCCGAACTGCGGGTTCGACTGCAGCTTGTCGAGCTGGTCGGTCGTGCCCTTGCCCTGGAAGGCGAGAAACGCGAACGCGTCGCCGGGCACTCCTTCGACCAGCTTCGAAGCGAAGTCGCCTCCGCCGAGGGTGTCGCCGCTCGACGCGCCGCGGACGCGCAGCCCGTCGGCCTCCGCGGCAGCCGCGGCCGAGACGTACTTCAGCTTGTCGAGCCCGAGCGACGTCGTGTCGAAGCTCGAGCCGCTCTGCGCAGCGGACTTGCGGATGAACGCGCCCAGCTGCGGGCCGTCGACGTACGCCTTCACGAGCGCGTCGGCCGGCAGCTGCTTCATCGCCGCCGAAAACGTCGCGTTGTCCGCGAGCGCGGATCCCGAGCCCTTGAGCACAGCGTCGAAGGCCTGTGCCTTGCCGGCGATGCCCCACCAGCCGTCGCCCAGGTCGCGCGTCACGGCGGTGCTCGAGGTCGAACCGGTCGAGTTCATCTTCTTGACGAGCGTCTGGAACTTGGACGGGTCGGCCGGCTTCGTCAGGCCGACCACGTTGGCCGACCCCGCGCCGGTGCTCGCGTCGACGGCGACGTCGAACTCCGGCCCCAGGGCCGGCTTGAGATCGGCGTTGTAGTCGAGGCCTTGACCGGCAAGCGCCTGCTTGAGCTGGGTGATCGCATGGTCGCGCCCCGGGAACTTCTGCGACAGGGTGTCCAGCTGCTGCCACTGATCCGAGCTCAGGTCGCTGTCGATCGAGACGAAGGCGAGCGTGCTCGCGCCGACCAGGCCGGCCCCCGCGGGCGTCGTGCCGCCGCCCGTTTCCGGGCTCTTGGTGCTGCTCCCGCACCCTGCGGCCAGGAAGGCGAGGATGGCGAGGAGAAGGACTGGCACGGAACGAGGCGCGCGCATGGTTACTCCCGGGTTGGCTGGCGGCCCATCAATCTTGCAGCTAAGTCGTTCAAATCCTCCCCGTCAAGGACGTGGCAGACCCCCTCGGTGATCGGCAGCTCGATGCCCACTCGCCGCGAGAGATCACGCAGGACCGGCGCCGTCGTGAGGCCCTCGACGGTGCCGATCTGGGCCGCCGCCTCCTCGGGCTCCGCGCCCTGGGCGATCAGCTCGCCGGCCTTGCGGTTGCGGCCGTGCCGGCTCCAGCAGGTGACCATCAGGTCGCCCATCCCGGCAAGGCCGAAGAAGGTCTCGGTGCGCGCACCGCAGGCCTCCCCGAGACGGGCCATCTCGGCCAGGCCGCGTGCGATCAGGGCCGCCTTCGCGTTGTCGCCGAGGCCGAGCCCGTCGACGCCCCCGGCCGCGAGCGCGATCACGTTCTTCGCTGCCGCGCAGAGCTCGACGCCCACGAGATCCTCGTTCACGTAGACGCGGAAGGTGGCGGAGTTGACGGCCTGCTGCAACTCCTCCGCGAGGCGCGAGTCGGCGCTCGCGATCACCGACGCCGCAGGCAGCCCCTGCGCGATCTCCTCGGCGAAGTTCGGGCCCGAGAGCACCGCCACCGCCCGCCGCTCGACGAGCTGCGAGAGCCGCCCGCCGCTCTCGGGGTCGAGGCCCTTGGTCAGGCTCAGCACCGGTGCTGCCCCAGGGAGTCCGCGAACGACCTCGGCGAAGGAGCGGCTCGGAACCGCGACTACGTGCAGGTCGGCGCCCGCGAGCGCCGGATCGTCGACCGTGGTCGCCGAGACGCCCTCGAGGTCGACCTCCGGGAGATAGCGCGGGTTGTGCCCGGTCTCCTCGATCGCGCGCGCCTGCTCCGCGTCGCGACACGCGAGCGTCACGTCGTGGCCACGCGCCGAGAGCACGCAGGCAAAGGCGGTTCCCCACGTGCCTGCTCCGACCACTGCCGCCCTCATGACTTCCTCACGAAGTCGATCGAGACCGGCACGCCCTCGAGCTGGAATCGCCCGCGGAGCTGGTTCTCGACCCAGTAGCCGTAGTCGCGGGTGATCAGGCCAGGATCGTTGACGAAGAAGCGGAAGCGCGGCGGGCGCGCCTGCACCTGCGTGCCATAGAGGAGGTTGAGGCGACGGCCGTTGCGCGAGGGGGGCTCGCGCGCTTCACGCAGCTCGCCGAGGAAGCGGTTCAGCTCGCCGGTGCCGATTCGGCTCGTGTGCTTCTCGTAGAGCTCCTCGATCCGGTCGAGGAGGCGCGAGATCCCGCGGCCGGTCTTCGCCGAGAGCGTCACGACTGGCGGCCGCTGGCGCAGGCGCGACTCGAGGCGCGGCTTCACGTCCTCGAGCTTCGTCTCGCCGATGTCCCACTTCGAGAGGACGACGATCGTCGAGGACTGGGTCTTGCGCGCGATGTCGGCCACGGTCAGGTCCTGGTCGACGAGGCCCTCGCTCGCGTCGACGAGGACGAGTGCGACGTCGGCCCGGTCGGCGGCGGCGAGGGCGCGCAGCTCCGAGTAGTACTCGATCCCCTGGCGCTGCTTGCGCTTGCGGCGGATTCCCGCGGTGTCGACGAGCACGAACGTGCGCTCGCCGCGCTGGAGCACCGTGTCGATCGCGTCGCGGGTCGTGCCCGGCACCTCCGAGACGATCACCCGCTCTTCGCCGAGCAGGGCGTTCAGGAGACTCGACTTGCCCACGTTCGGGCGGCCGAGGATCGCCACGCGGATCGCGTCCTCGCCGACCTCCTGCGGCCCCGCTCCCGGGAGCATTGTCACGACCGCGTCGAGGAGATCGCCGGTGCCATGGCCGTGCTGTGCGGAGAGGGGCACCGGGTCACCGAGCCCGAGCCGGTGGAACTCGAGCGCGAACGCGTCCTGCTCCGGGTCGTCGATCTTGTTTGCGAGCAGCAGCACGGGCTTGCGCGCACGGCGCAGGATCGCCGCGAGCTCCTCATCACCCGGGGTGATCCCGGCCCGCGCGTCGACGACGAAGAGGATCAGGTCGGCCTCGGCGATCGCGGCCCGCGCCTGGTCGGCGATCGAGCGCGTGATCGGCGAGGGGTCGACGATGTCGACGCCGCCGGTGTCGATCAGGCGAAAGCGGTGGCCGTTCCAGTCGGCGACGATCTCCTTGCGGTCGCGCGTCACGCCGGGGGTCTCGTGCACCACGGCGGCCCGCGTCTCGGTCAGCCGGTTGACGAGGGTCGACTTGCCGACGTTCGGAAAGCCGACGATCGCAACGGTGCCGAGCAGAGGGGCGGCGGCCTCCTCGACGGCCTCGCCGGCCTCGGGATCTCGCCGCGAGCGCCCCGCAGCCCGGCTATTCGGCGAACGGTAGTTGGGTGGCACCGGTCGCCACCTCCCAGAGGTACCCCTGGGGAGCGGCGAAGTCCCGTACGCCGAGAGTGATGAGGCTCACCTGCGCGTTCGTCGCAGCCTCATTACGCGGGCTGGCGTGCTCGGACCAGCTCTTCGATCTGGGCGACCACGTCTTCGACGTCGAGGTCGGTGGTGTCGATCTGCATCGCGTCCTCTGCGGGCCGCATGCGGGCGGCGTCGCTCTCGTCGCGCAGGCGCAGGTCGGTGGCGAGCGCGTCGGCTCCGATCTCGGGCCGCTCGGCCAGGCGGCGGTTCGCGCGGATCGCGCGGTCGGCGTTGAGGTAGATCTTCACCTCGGCCTGCGGCGCGACCACGGTGCCGATGTCGCGGCCCTCGATCACGACGCTCCCGTCGTCGGCGAGCTCCTGCTGCCGCTCGCGCATCACGCGCCGCACCGCCTGATGGCGCGCGACGACAGGGACGAGGCTGTCGATGTCCGCCTTGCGGATCGAGGAGGTGACGTCGGTGTCGGCGATCCAGACGCGGCCGTGCTCGTCGAAGCCGACGGGGTGCTCGGCGGCGAGCTCACCCAGTTGCTCGCCGTTGCCGAGCGAGATGCCGCGCTGGCGCGCGAGCCACGTGAGCGCGCGGTACATCGCGCCGGTGTCGAGGTAGCGGAAACCGAGCCGCTCGGCGAGGCGCCGCGCGACCGTGCTTTTGCCGGCGCCAGCCGGCCCGTCGATGGCGACGATCATCGTTGTGTTACCGAGTCGAGCAGCTCGAAGAACCCGGGGAAGCTTACAGCGACCGCCTCCGCGCCCCCGACGTCCGCGCCGTCACGCGAGACGAGGCCCGCGACTGCACCGAGCATCGCGATCCGGTGGTCGTCCTGAGAATCCATCGCTCCACCCCTGGGGCGGGAAGGAACCCCTCGCACGACGAAGCCGTCGTCGGCCGGCGTGATCCGGATGCCGAGCGCCCGGAGCGCAGCCGTCACGGTCTCGATGCGGTCCGTTTCCTTCACGCGCAGCTCTCGTGCGCCTTCGACGCGACTCTCCCCCCGCGCGCACGCGGCGGCGAGTGCGAACAGCGGCAGCTCGTCCACGAGCAGCGGCACCTCTTCCGCGCGGACGGTCGTCGCGGTCAGCTCCGCGGAGAGGATCTCGAGATCGCCGACCGGCTCCCCTCCGCTGCGGTGCCGGTGGAAGATCGTGATGCGCGCGCCCATGCGCGCGAGCACGTCGAGGAGGCCGATGCGGCGCGGGTTGAGCCCGACGTCGTGAATCGTCAGCTCCGACCCGGGCAGGAGCGTGGCGGCGACGACGAACGGCGCCGCCGTCGAGAAGTCGCCTGGGACGACCACCTCGCCGAGCCCGAGGCTCTCGACCGGGCCCACCGAGACACGCCGTTGCTGGCGGGTGACGCGAACGCCGGCCGCCGCGAGCATCAGCTCGGTGTGGTCGCGGGTGGGCAGCGGCTCGACGACGGTCGTTCGACCCTGTGCGTACAGGCCCGCGAGGAGGACGCACGACTTCACCTGCGCGCTCGCAACGGGTAGCTCGTAGCGGATCCCGCGCAGCTCTCCGCCCTCGATCGTGAGCGGCGGCGTCCCGTCGGTGGTCTCGACGGTCGCGCCCATCTGGGCGAGCGGCTCGGCGATCCGGTCGACTGGGCGGCGGCGCAGCGACTCGTCGCCCGTCAGCTCGAAGCGGCCCGGCTGTCCGGCCAGGATTCCGGCGAGCAGGCGCAGCGTGGTTCCCGAGTTGCCGCAGTCGATCGGGACGTCCGGAGCCCTGAGACCACGCAGCCCCGCGCCTTCGACCCGGAGCGTGTCCACGTCCTCCTCGTGCACCGTCGCGCCGAGAGCGCGCACCGCAGCGATCGTCGCCTCGGTGTCGCCGGAGCGTCCGAACCCGCTCACGATGGTCTCGCCGTCGCCGATCGCTCCGAGCAGCACGGCCCGGTGCGAGATGGACTTGTCGCCGGGGACGGCGATGTGACCGCGCATCGCGGTCGCGGGCTCGACCTTCACTGGCCCAGCACCGGCGAGACGACGACGCCGTAGCCCTGCGACTCGAGCAACGCGGCGGCCCGCCGGGCCTCGTCCTCGCCGGTGACCAGCAACGTGAGCGATCCGCCCCGCTCCGGCGAGACGTGGTGGAGCTCGAAGTCCTCGATGTTGATCCGCTCGGCGCCGAGCGCCTGGGTGATCCCGGCCAGCACGCCCGGGCGGTCGGGCACGTGCACGCGGAGCTGCTGGAGCTCTCCCGGGTCGGGGAAGGCGTCGGCGAGCATGCGCCGGCGGTTGCCCGAGGCCTCGCCGATCCAGCGGGCGAGAAACCCCGCATCCCCGGCGTCGAGGGCTGCCTCGAGCTGTTCGACCCGGCGGCGGTGCTCGGCGAGCGATTCGCGTAGCGGCGCGGCGTTCTCGACGAAGATGTCGACCCAGATGCGCGGGTTCGCGCCGGCCACGCGCGTCATGTCGCGGAGCGATCCGCCGGCGCCGGCCAGCGGCTCGTGGCCTTCGATTCGCGTCGCGCCCGCCTGGTTGACGAGCAGGTTGGCGAGCGCGTGCGGCAGGTGGCTCGTCAGCGCGACGAGCCGGTCGTGCGCCTCGGGATCGACCGCGACGGGCGTGGCGCCGAGCGCGGAGACGAAGCCGTGGACGAGCCGGTAGCGGGCCGGGTCGGTCTCGGTCAGCGGGGTCAGGAACCAGCTCGCGCCCTCGAAGAGCTCGGCGGTCGCGTGCTCGGCGCCGCGTGCCTCCGAGCCGCAGACCGGGTGGCCGCCGACGAAGCGGGCCGAGCCGCGGGCGGCGGCGCAGACGGCGGCCTTGGTCGAGCCGACGTCGGTGACGGTCGTCTCGTCGCCCGTTCCCTCGAGTACTGCCCGCACCTGCGCGGCGAGCTGGGCTACCGGCGCGGCGACGACCGCAAGCTCGGCGCCGGTGACGGCCTCCTCGAGCGAGCCGGCGGCCGTGTCGACGGCGCCGCGCGTCACGGCTGCTTCGAGGCCGGCGGGGTCGGGATCGTAGCCCGTGACCTCGGCAGCCGCACCCGCGCGCCTGGCCGCGAGCGCGACGGACGCGCCGATCAGGCCCGTTCCGATCACCGCGAGGCGCCGCAGCTCCATCGGCCCAGGCTAACCGCGCAGGGCGGCGGGCTCAGCCGATCTGCTTGCCGAGCAGCTCGACCACCTTGCGCACCTCGCGCGCGAACTCGCCGAACTCGGCGGTCGGAATCTGCTGCGGCCCGTCACAGAGCGCCTCCTCGGGAGCCGGATGCGACTCGACGATGATCCCGTCGGCGCCCACGGCAGCCGCGGCCCGCGCCAGCGGCAGCACCAGGTCGCGCCGTCCCGCCGCGTGGGAGGGGTCGACGATCACCGGCAGGTGGGTCTCGTGCTTCAGCACCGCCACCGAGCCGAGATCGAGCGTGTAGCGGGTCGTCCGCTCGAAGGTCTTGATCCCGCGCTCGCAGAGCACGATCCGCTCGTTGCCCTCACGCGCGACGTACTCCGCGGCCATCAGCAACTCCTCGACCGACGCCGAGGGCCCGCGCTTCAGCAGCACCGGCTTGTCGGCCCGCCCGACCTCGGCCAGCAGCATGAAGTTCTGCATGTTGCGCGCGCCGATCTGGATCACGTCGGCCGCGCCCAGCACCGCCTCGACGTGCCGCGGGTCCATCAGCTCCGTCACCACCGGCAGCCCGGTCTCCTCCCGCGCCTCGCGCAGGATCGTGAGCGCGTCCTCGCCGAGCCCCTGGAAGGTGTACGGCGAGGTGCGCGGCTTGAACGCGCCTCCGCGCAGCCACGTCGCGCCCGCCTCGTTCACCGCGCGCGCCGTCTCGAGCGTCTGCTCCCGGTACTCGACCGTGCACGGGCCGGCGATCAGCCCGAAGAAGCCGTCCCCGATCTTGCGCCCGTCCACGTCGATCACGGTCAGGTCTGGCGACACCTCGCGCGAGACCAGCTTGTACGGCTTCAGAATCGGCAGCACCTGCTCGACCCCGGGGTAGCCCTCGAGCGGCAGCGTCGCCAGCAGCTCGCGCTCGCCGATCGCGCCGATCACCGTCGACTCGCGCCCGCGCGTTACCCGCGCGTCGACCCCGGCTTCCTGCAGGCGCGCGAGCACGTGCTCGGTCTGGTCCGGCGTCGCGCCGGCGGCCATCACGATCAGCAGTTCGGGTGAGCCGTTCGTCGCCACGAAGCCTTTAAAGGTAGTTGCGATACTGCGCCCGATGCGGATTTTCAGCGGAATCAGAGCCTCGGGCGCGAAGACGCTCGGCAACTACAGCGGCGGCTTCCGCCAGTACGCGGCCACGCAGGAGCGCGGCGAGGCGTTCTTCTGCATCGTCGACCTGCACTCGATCACCACGCCGTTCGAGCCGCACGAGCTGCACGACGCGACGCTTGACCTCGCGGCGATGCTGTTCGCAACGGGGCTCGACCCCGAGCGCTCGACCGTCTTCGTCCAGAGCCACGTCACCGCGCACCCGCAGGCAGCGTGGCTGCTCGGCTCGGTCACGAGCTTCGGCGAGCTCCGTCGGATGACCCAGTTCAAGGATCGCGCTGCCGAGCAAGACTTTGTCTCGGCCGGCCTCTTCACCTACCCGGTGCTGATGGCGGGCGACATCCTGCTCTACCAGACCGACCTCGTCCCGGTCGGCGACGACCAGCGCCAGCACGTCGAGCTGACGCGGGACATCGCCGAGCGGTTCAACCAGCGCTTCGGCCAGACGTTCGTCGTCCCCGAGGTCTCGATTCCCGAGGACGGTGGCCGGATCAAGAACCTGCAGGAGCCCGAGCGCCTGATGTCCACCACGCGCGGAGCGCCACAGGGAGTCGTCCGCCTCGTCGACCCGTCCGACGTCGTGCGCAAGAAGTTCAAGACCGCGGTCACCGACTCGGGCTCCGAGGTGCGGCACGACCCGGCCGAGAAGGCCGGGATCTCGAACCTGATCGAGATCATGGCCGTCGCCACCGGCGACTCGATCGCCGCGATCGAGTCACGCTACGACGGCCAGGGCTACGGGCAGTTCAAGCAGGACGTGGCCGAGGCGGTCGTCTCCCTGCTGGAGCCGATCCAGGCTCGCTACCAGGAGCTGCGCGCCGACGAGCCGCAGCTGCGCGCGCTGCTGGCCCGCGGCGCCGAGAAGGCCCGCGAGACCTCGGCCCCCACGCTCGAGCGGATGTACGAGCGCATGGGCTTCGTCACCCGCGCCTAGAACGACGACGGCCCCTCCGAAGAGGGGCCGCGTCGCAGTACGTGTCCTTCGCGCCCTAGTGGGCGTCGAACACGTTCGCGAGGCTGTTCATCGCAGCGTCGCGCGAGCTGAGCGGCGCCAGGCCGTAGCGCTGCTCGATCGTCGCCAGCACCGTGGTCGTGTCGTACTCGGTGTGGTCGACGACGGCCGGGCCTTTGATGTGCGGTCCCAGCACGAGCGCAGGGATGCGAGTCCCCGGGCCCCACTGGTCGTGCGGGCCGTTGTTGTTGCCCTGGCCCGGAGGCGGCACGTGATCCCACTGGCCGCCGAACTCGTCGTAGGTGACGAGCACGAGCGTGTTCTCCTTGCACTTGCTGTTCTCGACCGACTGCAGCAGGTCGACGAGGTGGTCGCTGCCATCCGGCTCGCTGGCGTAGCCCGGATGCTCGTTCTCCTCGCCGATCGGCTTGATGAAGCTCACCGGCTTCAGGCCGCAGTGGCTCGTCGAGTCGTTCGCGTCCTGGATGAACTCCCGCTCGTCGCGCAGGTGCGCGGCGCGGTTCGCCAGCCCGGCCGGCGTCTGGGTCGAGAACGGCGCGTAGTAATTGAACGGCTGGTGGTGGTACTGGAACAGGTTGTCCGGGCACTCCGGCCAGGCTGCGACCGTCGGATCGACGTTCGGGTCGGAGCAGCCGGTCGGCGTGGGCGCCGGCCCCGTGCCGTTCGTCCAGCCGGGGTCGCCGACGTTGCCGTTGGCGTTCGACCAGCCGCCGGAATACCAGGCCCAGTCGACGCCTTTCGCCGTCAGCCGGTCGCCGATCGTCGGGTTCGTCTGTGCCGGGAGCCTCGGCGCGAAGTTCGACGTCGGCTGGAAGGCCGGTGTCTGCGTGTTGACCGAGTAGTCGCCGCAGGCGAATCCGGCGATCGTCGTCGGCAGACCGCACGACTGCGTCAGCACCCCGTTGACCAGGCCGCTGTCCGGCGACGTGTAGAGCGCGCCCATCCCCGGCGGCCGGTTCGACACTGGCGGCGAGGTCGCAACGGGAAAGCCATTGCGGTCGAGCACCGAATGCGTGGCATTGGCCGGGCAGCCGTTCGCTGCGTTGCACACCGGCGACGCCGCTGCGATCAGCCACTGATGGTTCAGGTATGAGCCGCCGAACGCGGCCTGGAAGAAGTTGTCCAGGATCGCGTACTTCGGGTGGCCCGGCTGATGGAGGTAACGGTAGACCGGAAGCTCGGTCGTGTCGTAGGTGCCCATCACCAGACCGGCAGCGTCGCTGCCCAGCACGTACCGGTTCTGCTGCCCACCATTCAGCTGGAAGATTTCGTGGTAGAAGCGGTGCACGATGTCGCGCGTGCAGCCGCCGGAGCGCGCGCCGGGAACGACCTGACCGTTGGCCGGGTTGATGCCGCCCTTGCGCAACCCGTTCGGGAAGCTGAAGGCCGACAGCACCGGTGGGCAGGTGACGTCGCCCGGGCTGATGTAGTCATCGATCGAGAAGGGCGCGTTAGCGAAGTGGCTCGGGAACGACCCTCCGGTCGTGTTGTCGCAGGTGTCGGTCAGCGGGGCCGACGGGTTCGCTGCCGACTGGGCCTGCAGGTTCGCGTCGTCCTGGTACAGGCACTCGTACGGCGCGAACGAGCTGGGCCCGGTCTGGCCGAGCTGCGTGGTGTGCGCCGCGTCGGCGTCGGAGAGGCCGCGCGTGCCCTCCCAGCCGCCGTACAGGTTGTCGTAGCTGTGGTTCTCCTCGTAGATGACGACGATGTGCTTGATCTGGCGAAGCTTGTTGTCGTCGCCGTTCCCCTTGGCGGCCGCACCGCCGGAGACGACGAGCGTGATCATGGCCGCCGCGATGATCGCGACGAGCGCCGGTAGGCGCCGAAGCATGCAAAGACCTCCTCGGTTGACATCTCTCCCCGCCTCTTTTCTTGAGGCGCCGCGAGTGTTTCAGGGCTCCTGCTACCCGTCAAAGCAAGCCGTCTTGGTTGCCTAACATTGCCTCCGGCTGCAGCAGGTTGTAGGTTCCGCGGTGCTCGAGAACCCGGGGAGAGGAGCTACCACATGAAACGTTGGGCCCGCTGGCTTGCGCCGGCAATGCTTTGCGCGGCAGCATTTGTGCTCACGATCACGGCAGGAACCGCCATGGCCAAGCACGACGGCCGGCCGGTCGACCGCGTCGTGATGTTCGCGTCCGACGGCATGCGCCCAGATCTGATGGAGCGCTACGCCAAACAGGGCGTCATGCCTACTTACAAGCACTTGATGGACGACGGTGCCGTCGGCAAGAACGGCATGGTGCAGGCCTTCCCGCCCAACACGGGCGTCGGCTGGTACACGATGGCCACCGGCACCTACCCGTCCGAGCACGGCTCCACGAACAACACGTTCTTCCGCAGCGGCGACGCCTTCACCAACCGCACCTCCTTCTCCGCTGCCGGCGTGCTCCAGGCAGACACGATCGCCAACGCCGCCGAGCGTGCAGGCAAGAAGGTGGCCCAGATCGACTGGGTCGGCGGCGCGGCGGCCAACATCAACGGCCCGACGGTCGACTTCACGAATTTCTTCTCCAACCGCGGCGTGCTCGTGGGCGCTGCGAACGCGGTCGAGCAGGCCGGCTCCGCGTTCTTCGGCGTCACCTACCAGGTGTCTACGGCACCGGTGGCGGCGACGGGCTGGAGCAACGTTCCGACCGGCGATCCGGCCGCTCCGCCCAAGGAGACGACCTGGGCGATCCCGTCGACGTTCGCGGCCCAGAACCCGAACCGCACGTACAACGTCTACTTCTACGACAGCGTCACGGGCGGCGGGGCGAGCTACAACCACGCGATCGTGAGCCCGGTCGGCAAGACGGGTGACGCTCCATCCGTCGACCTGAAGGTGGGCGACTTCCTGCCGGTCAAGCTGATGGCCGGCAACGGCCTCATCGGCCCCCGCGCGGGCCAGACGGTCGGCCACTACATCAAGCTGATCTCGCTCGCCGGCGACCTGAGCAACTTCAAGCTCTACGACACCTCGCTCGCGCGCGCGATCGCCAAGTGCGGCACGCCGTGCAACGGCCTCCCGGCCGGCGGCGTCGGCGAGGACCGGCTCGAGAAGTACATCGCCGACAACCTGCTGCCGTGGGCAGCTGCCGACTTCGCACCGGAGGAAGCCGGCGTGGTCGACGAGGACACCTACGTCCAGCAGGGCCGCGACCTCGAGCGGGCCTACAGCCTGCAGGTGATCAACTACATCCTCGGGACGCTACAGCCGGACACTGACCTCGCGATGGTCGGCTACCCGTTCACCGACGAGGTCTCGCACCAGTTCATGGGGCTCGTCAGCAAGACGGACGCGGACGGCAACCCGAACCCGTGCTACGACGTGACGCCGAAGTTCGACGACACGGCGTGCACCGGGCGCGGCACGGCCGGGCGCGCCGGGATCCGCGAGGGCTACATCCGCAGCGCCTACGTCGACGCCGACGAGAAGCTTGGCATCACGCGCTCGCTGATGGGCGGGAACCCGACCACGTTCGCGGGCTCGGACCACGGCTTCGCGCCCGCGTACTACGCGGTCAACGCGCAGAAGGTCCTGAACGCGGCGACCGTGCACAACACGGTCACCAACACGGACGTCTCGCTCCACGCGAGCAACGCCAACGCGGCGAACTGTGGCGCCACGGCGACCGACCTCGCCAAGGCCTGCTGGGCCGGCGGAACGATCCAGGTCTACGTGAACACGACGCTGCCGGCCGGGATCACCTACGCGGCCATGCGCACGTCGATTCGGAACGCGTTCGCGTCGCTGAGCGACCCGGCGCACCCCTCGGCGACGGTGGTCAGCCGGATCATGGACAAGGAGGAGCTGCGGAACGTCGACGGCTCCGACTCGCTCCACCCGAACCGGAGCGGTGACGTCGTGGTCGTGCTGCGGCCCCCGTACCAGTCGGACGCGGGCGCCAACAATGTGGCAATCACCGTGTCGCACTTCTTCGGCCAGCACGGCTACCTGCCGGAGACCGTGGACACTCAGAACAACATCAACATGCACGCGGTGTTCGTGCTCGGCGGGCCGGGCGTGGCCAAAAAGAACAGGGCCGACCTGAGGGCGGTCGACATCGCCCCCACGCTCGCGTTCCTGATGGACATTCCCGGCCCGCAGAACGCGCGCGGCCGGATCCTCTACGAGCTCACCACGGGCGGCAACGAGCTCCAGGAGATCACGATCCTCGACATCAGCGACTGGCACGCACAGCTGACGCCGCTGGCCGAGACCGCTGACACCCTGGGGCCGAGCTTCTCGATCGCCGGCTCGGCGTTCCTGAAGACGTGGTTCGACGTCTACGAGGCGGAGGCCGCAATGAGCAGGCGCGGCGACGCCCCGGCGAACGTGATCGAAGTCGCGGGCGGCGACTCCTTCGGTGGAGCCACCCCGCCGATCTCGAACTTCTTCGGCGACAAGCCCACGCCCCCGATCATGGGGATGATGGGCATCGACCTCGACGCGATCGGGAACCACAGCTTCGACCACGGGCAGGCGTATCTGCGGAACGAGCTGATCTCGCTTGCGCCGTTCCCGATGCTGTCGGCGAACGTCGTCTTCCCCGACGGCAGCTCGCCGGCCGAGTGGTCGAAGTCCAAGGTGATCGACTTCGGGCACGGCGTGAAGCTCGGAGTCGTCGGCTTCACGACCGAGTCGACGCCGGGGATCGTGTTCCCGGGCAACCTCGATCCATTCGAGGTTCGGCCGGTCGTCCCGGCGGTCAACGCCGAGGCGGCCAGGATCGCCGGTCGGGTCGACGCGGTTCTCGCGCTCGGCCACGAGGGCGCCTCTTCGGGCACCGTCGACAACCCCTCGGGCCCGCTGATCGAGATCGCCGACAACGTCTCGAACGTCGACGCGGTGATCGGCGACCACAACGACGTCCAGGTGGACGCGCTGCGGTCGAACGGCGTGCTGGTGACCGAGAACCGGGCCAAGGGCATCCGCTTCACGCGCATGCGCTTGGTCGTGGGCCCCGGCCACGAGGGCGTCGTCTACAAGACGGCCGACTACCACAAGCCGTGGAACATCGGCGTCACGCCCGACCCGGCGATTCAGGCCAAGCTCGACGCCCTGAACGCACAGCTCGCGCCGATCCTGGGCACGCAGATCGGCACGTCCACGAAGGCGGTCCCCCGCGCCGACCAGTGCGGCCGGTCCGACGGACGCCTGTGCGAGTCGCTGGTCGGGAACCTGACGACCGACGCGATGCGGGCCAGGTACAGCTCGATCGGCGTCCAGTTCGCGATCACGAACTCGGGCGGCCTGCGAGCCGACCTGACCTGCCCGACGGTCGACCTCACGGGCGACTTCTGCCCGGCGTTCACGCCGCCTCCGTACCCGATCACGCGCGGGCAGTCGCTCGGCGTGCTCCCGTTCGGGAACATCGTCGTGACGCTCGAGGTAAACGGCGCGGAGCTGAAGACGATGCTCGAGAACGGCGTCTCGCTGATCGTCGACCCGGCAACGCTCGGCGTCTCCGCCCAGGGTCGCTTCCCGCAGGTGTCGGGACTGTGCTTCACGTACGACATCACCGCCCCGGCAGGAAGCCGCGTGACTTCAGCCGTTGTCGGCAATGCCGACGGCAGCTGCACGGCCACGACAATCAACCTGACGTCGGGAGCGACCTACAAGATCGCCGAGAACGACTTCACGGCGACCGGTGGCGACGGATACCCGAACTTCGCCAGCCGGATGACGACGCAGGACATCATGGAGCAGGTGCTGGCGGACTACATCACCGCCAACTCGCCCCTGACCCCGGTCGTCAGGGCGTTCCCCAGCGGGCGGATCAACTGTGCCGATACGAACGGCTCGGCACTGCCCAACTGCCCGACGCTCGTCCCCTCTCCGTAACGAGCTGAGAGCTAGAGGGCCCGCGGCTTCCGGCCGCGGGCCCTCACTCCCAGCGCGCCGGCCGCGAGCAGCGCGCCGAGCCCGCCGGCCGCCGCCACTCCGAGCGCCCAGCGGGGCCGGCCCGAGGCAGACGAGGGCGGCGTGTAGCCCAGCAGGCCCGTGATCGCGAAGGCCCTGCCGTCGACCCTTGCGGGCACGCGCCACGTGAAGACCCGCTGGATGCGGTCCGGGCGTCGCCGCACGCCCGGGGGCGGCCTGGTCGGGTTCCAGTGGATGCGGTGGTCGAACCACTCGTACGAGGCGCCCTCGCCGACCTGCTTCCAGCGCGGCGGCGCGCCCGCGTCGGCCTGGCCGGTCCGCAATCCCCGCGAGCGGCGGTAGCGGTTGAGGTAGAAGGCGGGCGAGCGCGTGTTGGCCCAGATGCCGCTCTTGCCGAGACGGAGGTAGGGCTCACGCTCGTAGCCGAGGATCACGACGATCTTGCCGCTGTAGTTGCTGACTCGTAACCGCGCATCGCCGCCGGTCACGTTGGCGCTCACGCCGAGGACGTTCGGCAGGATCGCGGAGACCGTCGAGACGAAGCCCTTCTGGAACGTCTTGCCGCCGTGGGCCGCGGCGGGAGGCGCCGTCACGAACGCGGCCGCGAGCAGCAGAATTGTCACCTTCCTCATCGCGCCGACAGTGTGCCTCACGCGCTCTACGCACCCCTTCTCACCGCATTGCAGCGGCCTGGTGGCCCGACCGTCACGGGGCGAATTCGACTCCTCTACATTCGAGGCGCAATCCACTGAGGGAGGGCTGATGAAGGGGAGAGCCAAGATCATCGCGACCGCGCTCGTGGTCGTCGGGCTAGCGGCCGCCGTTGTGCTGGGGGCGACGACCACGGCCAGAGGCGGCGCTGCCGACGCAACGCCGACCCTCTCGTCGAAGACGGCGTCCGCAACCGTGCCGACGAACTGCAAGCTCGATCACGGCATCAAGCACGTCGTCTACCTGATCTTCGACAACGTCCACTTCCTGCGGGACAACCCGAACGTCCCGTCGGACCTGGAGCAGATGCCGCACCTGCTGAACTTCATCCGCGGCAACGGCACGCTGCTCACGAACGACCACACCGTCCTGATCTCGCACACCGCGAACGGGATCCTGACCGACCTCAGCGGCATGTACTCCGACCGGCACGGTCAGGCGGTCAGCAACTCGTACCGGTACTTCCGCAACGACGGCTCGGGCCTGACTAACTCCTCGAGCTCGTTCAAGTACTGGACCGACCTCACCGACGACGTCAACTCGACGCCGACGGACGCCAACTTCAACATGGTCAACGGCGACGGCGGCACGGCGCACAACGCGCCGGCTCCGTGGGTCCCGTACACCAGGAACGGGTGCGACTGGGGCGCGACGGCGCTCGCCAACGTCGTGCTCGAGAACACGGGCACCGGCCCCGCCGGTGACATGACAAAGGTGTTCGGCAACGGCTCGCTCGAGTGGAACGAGGCTCTCGCGGCCAACGCAGCGCCCGCCAACACCGCGGCCCGCAACATCGCCCAGACCGACTTCGTCGGGATGGCGATCCACTGCGCGCCGAACCGCAAGAGCATCTGCCATGACAACTCGAATGCGAAGCCCGACCTGCTGCCCGACGAGCCCGGCGGCTACAGCGGGTTCCAGGGCCTGTTCGGCGCGAAGTACGTCAACCCGGCGATCTGCACGGTCTCGACGTCGAACTGCACGAACGCCACGGTCAACGGCCAGACGGGCCTGAAGAAGCTCGACGGCACGCTGATCGCGGACCAGTACAACCAGCCGGGCTTCCCGGGCTTCGACGGCCTCTTCGCCTCGACGACGCTCTCGTACGTGGCACAGATGCAGGAGGCCGGCGTGCCGGTCACGTACGGCTACATCTCGGACGCACACGACCAGCACGGCGCTGCGGGCGAGATCCACGCGACCCGCGGGCCGGGCGAGGCCGACTACGTCCAGCAGCTGCACAACTATGACGTCGCCTTCGGTCAGTTCTTCGACCGGCTCGCCGGCGACGGGATCACCAAGAAGAACACGCTGTTCGTGTTCGGCGTCGAGGAGGGCGACCACTTCGCCGGCTCGATCCCGACCCCGGCCGGCTGCGACGGCGTGACCACGCCCTGCAACTACAGCCTCGTGGGCGAGGCCAACGGCAACCTGCAGGGCCTGCTCAAGACGCAGCAGGGCATCACGACGCCGTTCACGATCCACTCCGACATGGCGCCGACCCTGTACCTGAACGGCAACCCGGCCCGCACGGCGCCGGTGACGCGCGCGTTCGGCCGTGGCGTCGGCGCGTTGCGGGCGACCAACCCGTACACGGGCGTGAAGGAGGACATCACCGCGGCACTCGCCGACCCGGTGGAGATGAAGACGCTCCACATGGTCACGGCGGATCCGCAGCGGACCCCGACGCTGACGATGTTCGCGATGCCGGACTACTTCCTGTTCGCGAGCTCGGCCGCGTGCGACGAGGGCGGGGCGACGCCGCCGTGCATCACGGTGCCGACGACGCCGCCGACGCAGACGTTCGCGTGGAACCACGGCGGCATCCAGCAGGAGATCTCGACCACGTGGCTCGGGATGGTCGGCCCCGGCGTCAAGCAGTCCTCGAACGACGGCCGCACGTGGGCAGACCACGCCGACACGCGGCCGACCATGCTGTCGCTGCTCGGGCTGAGCGACTCGTACCTGAGCGACGGGGCGATCATCGCTCCGCAGCTCGAGCAGAAGGTGTTGCCGAGCGCGATTCGGAACCACTACGACACCTTCGTGCGCCTCAGCGAGACCTACAAGCAGCTGAACGCGCCCTTCGGGCAGTTCGCGATGAACACGCTGCAGGCTTCGACGAGGGCGATCAAGAGCGGAACGGCAGCGGACGACAGCCGTTACGCGTCGATCGAGGACCAGATCGCGACGCTCACCACGTCGCGTGACAACCTCGCTTCGCTGATCCGCGGCGCGCTCAACGCTGCGACGTTCAGCAACACGCCGATCAGCGAGACCCAGGCCGCGTCCTGGATTTCGCAGGCGGAGGCGCTGATCACGCAGTCGGAGGCGCTTGCGGCGATGACCTAAGCCGCTCGACTTCGGAGGGCTCGAGCTCGCGCCACTCGCCGGGCTCGAGCCCTTCAAGCGTCAAGCCCGCATAGCGGCTGCGGTGCAGCCTCGTGACGGGGTGCCCGACCGCCGCAAGCATTCGCTTGACCTGGTGCTTGCGGCCCTCGTGGATCGAGAGCTCGATTCGGCTCGGCTCCAGGCGGCGGGCCTGCGCAGGCGCCGTCTGCCCGCCCTCGAGCTCGATGCCCCCGCGCAGGCGCTCGAGCGCGTCGTCGTCCGGCTCGCGCTCGACGTCGGCCTCGTAGACCTTCTCGACCTCGTAGCGCGGGTGCGCGAGCCGGTGGGCGAGCTCGCCGTCGTTCGTGAGCAGGAGCGCGCCGGTCGTGTCGGCGTCCAGGCGGCCGACGGGGATGACGCGGGCCGGGTGGTCGACCAGCTCGACGACCGTGGCCCTGCCCTGGGGGTCTCTGACGGTCGTGACCGTCGCCGCGGGCTTGTGCAGGAGGACGTAGGCGAGCGGCTGCAGCTGGGCCGGCCGGCCGTCGACCTCGACGCGGTCGCGCTTGGCCACGAAGGTGTTCAGCTGTCCGGGCTCCCCGTTGACGGTGACGCGGCCGGCCTTGATCAGCTCGTCGGCGCCGCGGCGGGAGGCAACTCCCGCGCGAGCGAGGTAGGCGTTCAGGCGCACAACCGCCATTATTGGGAGGCCGTGCCCCACTACGTGAGCCTGATGCGCTGGACGTCCAAAGGCGTCGCCGGGCTGCCGGCCTGGCGCGAGCGCGTCGAGGACGGTGAGCGAATCGTCAACGAGGCCGGCGGTTCGCTGGTCGGCGTCTACGTCACGCTCGGCCGTTACGACGTGGTCGAGATCTTCGAGGCGCCCGATGACGAGACCGCCACCGAGATCCTGATGAAGCTCCAGCGCCACGGAGCCGAGCACACGGAAACGCTGCGCGCCTTCACGCGCGACGAGGCCGAGGCGATCATCCGCCGGCTCTAAGCGGGGCGGCGCTCGGCGACCGACTCGAGGCGCGTGCGGATCTTGTCCGTGCTCTCGCCGATGTCGTCGAGGCGCGGCAGGGCGGAGAGCGAGTCGAGCCCGAAGACGCGTTCGAAGAGCGGCGTCGCGCGATAGCGCACCGCGCCGCCCAGGCCATCTTCGCGGCCGGCCTCTGCGATCAGGCCGCGCTCGACGAGCCCGGCCACGACGGAGTCTGCCGCGACCCCGCGGACGCGCGCGATCTCGGGGCGGCTCACCGGCCCGAGGTAGGCGACGATCGCCAGCGTCTCCAGTGCCGCGGCGGAGAGCCCGCGTTCGACGGGCCGCTCGAACAGCCGCCCGCACGCCTCGGCGGCCTCGCGGGAAGCCCGAAACGCCCAGCCGCCGGCGACGTGCTCGAGCACGATCCCGCTGCGGCCCTCGGCGTAGCGCTCGCCGAGCAGGCGCAGAGCCGTCTCGACGCGCTCGGAATCGTCGTTCGCCGCGGTGGCGAGCTCGTCGGCCGACAAGGGCTGCGACGCGACGACCAGCAAGGCCTCGATCGTCCGCGCGAGCCGGTCGACCGGGCTCGCGGTGATCAGGCGGAGCGGGCGATCCATTCCTCTCTCCTCTCCTCGGCGGTGCGGCGTACGCGAATCGGGGCGAACGGAGCGGCCTGCTCGAGCGCGACCTCACCTTCGCGCCGCAGCTCCAGCAGCGCGAGAAACGCGACCGCCTGCTCGATCCTCGACATGCCCTCCACTTCCGCGTCGAGGTCGAAGACCCTCCGCCGCTTCAGCACGGCGCGAAACCGCTCCAGGAACTGCGACACGGGCGGGAAGCGCAGCTCGAGGTGTGCGAGCGAGACCGCCGGCGGCTCGGCCGCGAGCGCGCGCAGCGCCACTGCCAGCGACTCGGCCTCCTGCGGCGCAAGCCGCCGCTCCACGCGCGGGGCCAGCGGCGCAGGGCCCAGGCGGAAGAACCGCGAGCTCTCCTGCTCCAGCCGCTCGGCGAGCCAGGCGGCTCCCTCCTTGGCGCGGCGGTACTCGGCGAGGCGCCGCGCCAGCTCCTCGGCGGCCTCCTCGGGCTCGAGCTCCGACAGCTCGGCCTCCTCGTCGGGGAACAGGCCGCGCGCCTTCAGCTCCAGCAGCGCCGCGACCAGGACGAGGAACTCGCCACAGGCCTCGAGGTCGAGCTCCCCGCGCTCGGCCAGGCGCTCCACGAAGGTGATGACGATCCCGGCGACGTCCACCTCGGCCAGGTCGAGCTCCTCCTTCAGCACCAGCGTCAGGAGCAGGTCGAAGGGGCCCTCGAAGGCGTCGAGGTCCAGCTCGAGCTCGCGCACGATCACGGGCGGGAAGCTATCTGGAGGGCCGGACGCGGCCCTTGGGGATCGCCATCGTCGGCCCCTCCGGCTCGCGCTTCGCCCGGCGGGCCCGCCGCGGCCCCTCCTCGCCACCGCGCAGGAACTGCCACCAGACGAAGAACGAGGTCGAGGCGATGAACACGATCACCGAGACCCACGCGTTCAGTCGCAGCCCGGCGAGCTCGTGCGCCGGGTCGATCCGCAGCAGCTCCTCGAAGAAGCGCCCGGCGGTGTAGTACGAGACGTAGAGCGCGAACAGCGCCGGCGGCTTGAAGCGGAAGCGCCGGTCGAGGAGCAGCAGCAGCCCGACCCCGATCAGGTCGTAGACGAACTCGTAGAGAAACGTCGGGTGGAAGGTCGCGTTGTTCTCGTAGCCTGCGACGCGGTGCTCGAAGTCGATCTTCAGGCCCCACGGCTGGTCGGTCGGCTTGCCGTAGAGCTCCTGGTTGAACCAGTTGCCCCAGCGGCCGATGCCCTGCGCGAGCAGCAGGCCCGGAGCGATCGCGTCCATGAAGTCGCGCACGCGCGCGCCCTCGCGATGCACGACGACCGCGCCGACGAGGCAGCCGAGCAGGATCCCGCCCCAGACGCCAAGACCGCCTTCCCAGACGGCGAAGATGCCCTTCCACTTCGGGCTCGAGACCTCGTTCCAGCTCGTGATGTCGTGGTAGGCGCGTGCGCCGACGATCCCGGCTGCGACACCCCAGACCGCGACCTTGAGCACGAGGTCCCAGTCGCCGCCGCGGCGCACCCAGCGCACGCCCGTCAGCCAGATGCACGCCGCGATCGCGAGCAGCAGCATCAGGCCGTACATGTGGATCGTGAGCGGCCCGAGATCGAGCGTGCCGGTGCCCGGCGAGGGGATGAAGGCGATCACCGGGGGCACATTCTGCCCGCCGGCCCCGACGCCTGCCTCTCTCAGGTGGCGCTAGATGAGGATCTCGATGGCTGTCTCGTACGGGCAGCCCTGCTCGACCAGCTCGACCGCGAAGTGCAGGTCGATGTCGTGCCGGGCCGCGAGAGCGATCGCGTCGCCCGGGTCGTAACCGGCGCGAACGAGCTCCTCGGCGCGCCAGTGCTCGATCCGGTCGAGCTCGGTCTCGGTTGCCACCTGAAGTTCTGCCGCAGTCATGTACTCGGTATTCGGTGGATCTGCCCTCCCGGTTCTCCCCCTGCTGGGGGATATCAGCGGATCGTGCGAGCGATTCGCAGCGCCTGGGCCTTGCTCAGGCGGCCCTCGAGGCGCAGGGTCAGCTCGCCGCGCGTCCAGAGGAGGACGTTGCCGCGGATCAGCACGGTTCGCTGTCGGAACTCGCCCCGCTCGTCGAAGTACGTCAGCGTGTGCGGCGGGCCCTCGACCCAGAGACCGCCCTCGCCGTTCACGCGCACCGGCTCGATCACGCTCTTCCCGACGGCGGACTTCTTCAGCACGTCGTAGCGCACCGCGCGGAACTCGGAGAGCAAGGCCGGGTGGCCATCGGCGCGCAAGATCACGGTGGCGAGGACGTTGCCCAGAACGTGGACGGGCGGGTGGCCGTCGAGCGGTGGCAGCGCGAGGTGGAAGCCGAGCATGCGCTCTGCCTCTCGTCGCGGGAACGCGGGCCCGAGGCCGCCGGCCTTGGAGCGCTCCTGCGCCTGCGGCAGCGTCTCGACGAGCTCGACCGTCGCGCCGCGAATGTGGAACCAGCGCAGGAGTGCGGTTCGCGCCTGGGGAACGGCAAGGGCGGCTGCCAGCGCAACCGCGAGGACGGCGAGCGCGAGGGCCGCCGCCCGCCGCCACGGGAACGGCGCACGGTCGAGCCGCGCGATCACGTCCGGCGCGAGCTCGGGCTCGGGCGGGTAGGCGAGCTCGCGGCCGAGCGCCTGCAGTCGCTGCTCGAGCGCGCTCATTCCGCGGCCTCCGGCTCCAGGGTCTCGCGCAGGCGCGCGAGCGCGCGCGCG